>PVMS01086569.1_pt1 | contig 11257 bp, 9 predicted proteins | sample 1853461 | NCBI WGS metagenome assembly PVMS01 (sample SAMN08582032, study PRJNA380276) | Marine sediment metagenome, whole genome shotgun sequencing project. | isolation source: ocean sediment barecode stripped | collected 2017
CCTGGGCTTTACATTTAATATTGAAAATATTTGCAAAACTCAGTTCCAGATCAGGTATGATCATGCCGGGTAAAAGCACGGCATTGTTTATGTCTTCTTCCACCGAAAAGCCGGAACCGGATAAATCGATAACCTTCAGATTATTCATCCTTTCTGTAAATTTATGCCTGAAGATGATGTTTGGAGATGGAACCAGTTTAAGGCGATGGCTTCTGAATTCTTTGGGTTTAAACCTTCGAATCTGATAGTTCACCGGTTCAAGAACATAGCTTCTTGTTTTATTGCCATCGGACTGATCGATCACTCTGCATTCCCCTGAATAGAGCATCTCGTTTTCATCGGAAAAATTCAAGTTTACCGGGGATTCAGGATCGATCCATTGAAATGTCTGGGGGGGGTTGGCAGTGATTTCAACCCGAAAGGCGGCCGTGCTGAAATCCATGAGAATACCGTCAAAAAGGACACTGTTCTGAATCAGTTGGACCTTAACGCCTTTGCAGGCATGCCGTTTCAGCTTCCGGGGTCTGACCTCCCGACACGTCTCAGGAAGAATAAGGAGGATCCCCTCATGGTCAATGCTGATCTCGTTCGATTTCAATAACAATACGTTTTGGCCGTCGGGAATTAGAATGTCCTGGAATTTATATGACCTAAGCTGTCTATCGATTTTGTCGGTTTCGGTCCAAAGACACCTTAACTCGTCTCCTAAACAAGGCAACGGTTTGGCTCGGTGAGAAAAAGTATACCCGTATTTGGCATGTCTTAAATTTACAAGGATGGTACCATCTTGAAAATTGATGTAATTCAGTTTATTGATTAAATGTTTTTTATGGACCTCTTTTCCTTTTATGAAGCGTTCGCCTTCGGTACTTTTAGAATTTAATTTAATGATTTTGCTTTCGTGATCCATAATCCTGATTAAGTAGGGTAAGGCCGGGTTAGATATATACGATCCTTTTGACAAGTCAACGCACTCGTGAATTATTCCGACATACCCAATTAGGGTTGTCCAGGGTGCAGATATGACGCCGATTATTGATTATTGTGCTTTTTGATGTTTGACCTTAACAAACCAAATGTTGTGTGTCAAGAATTAGCAAACAACAATATGTAGTAGTACCCCTTGATCAATCCATGGGGAAACATCCATCTGTGAGAACAAGATTCATGGCAATACTGGAGATCCCCGCCGGTCCCCCTATCGTCTCTTAATAAGCAAGAGCCATGCCGAAGCATCAACGCTTGATAATGCTTAAATTACAGATAGTTTTAAATTTGCCCTAAGGATGCTTTCGGGAAATGGGCAAAAAAGTTCACAAAATTTATGCAATTTATTTCACACCTATCCCAAAGTCCGACAATCAACCTGTTTTTTTATAATTGACTAAATTACAAATTCCGGTAAGAATAGTAGATCCATAGGGGCTTGCCCCCGTGGTCTTCCGTTAATTTTGGATAGAATCGATTAAGTTCACGCTATGAATGAAAAAAACGAGCTGGAATTTATCAATATCGCTATTCTGGAGAATGTCATAGAAGCGCAACTCATCGCTTCCATCCTTAACGAACACAACATCCCCCATCGGATACGATCATTTCATGATACAGCTTATGATGGGTTGTTTCAATTCCAAATGGGCTGGGGCGCACTTTGCGCACCCTTTTCGAACAAAGGAGAAATCCTTGAAATTTTAAACGACGTCAGATCAAAAATTTTCGACAATCACGAATAACCGATCATACTCGCCGTGAACGCTTATCAAAAGGAGGTTAAGCCATGTCTGGAAACCAAACTGTTCCTTCAAAGGATTTTGAAGAAGCATTAAAAATCGGCCGCCCACCTAACGTGGCAAAACTTTTCCCCAATTCAAAAGCTCTGATCGTCAGCGGAAAGTTTATTGATCGTGCAATGCTCCAAAAGGGTAAGGCTATCGCCATGGCTGCCAACGGTCGAAACAACTTTGTTATTCGAGGCGCGCTCCAGGCCGCCCAGAAAGCAAATGCCGCCATCATCATTGAAATCGCCAGATCCGAAGGCGGCGCCGCTGCATATTGTGCGGTCAATTACTGGAACATTGCCCGGCAAGTGGATGCCGTCTGCAATGAACTTGGCATCACAGTCCCGGTGGCCATTCACGCAGACCATTATGGGATTAAAAGCGAACAGGATATCGGTGGTGCCAAAATTGAGATTCCAACGCTGTTTGAAGCAGGAATGACCTCCATTGCCATCGATGCATCCCATCTCCCCGACGATCAGAATCTGATAGCGAACCTGGAACTGAACCCCTTTGTTCCTGTTTGGGCCGGCCTCGAAACCGAAGTCGGTGAAATTAAAGGGAAAGAGGGGCTCTCAACCATGGAAGAAGCTTTGTTTCTGATACAGGGTTTGAACGCCCACGATATTTTTCCGGATTGGATCGCTTTAAACAACGGAACAACCCACGGCATCGAGGCCAGCGGTCAGGGGATACAGGTCGATTTAACCGAAAAAATTCATCAGGCTCTGACAAAATATCAGGTTTCCGGCGCCCAGCACGGCACATCCGGAAACAGCGCCGACAGGTTGTTAGAAATAGCGGATAAAACCCGGACAACCAAAGCAAATGTGGCCACTGCCCTGCAAATGATCTCTTGGGGCCTCGAGGTCAACGACTACGGCAATGCCATACTCGATGAAGACGGCAAATTCATTAAGATTAAGGATCAGGGAGTCGCCGAAGAAATATGGATAGAGATGACCGCTTATGCTGAATCCAAAGGACTTAAAGGTGGAAATTACAAGAAACTCAACCTGCCGTTCGAAAATAAGTTGACAGGACAGACCAAAACCGTCAGGGACAGGATGATTATGCGGGTTGAAAAATTTGTGTATAACATGCTTGTAAACGTCTTCAATACAAAAGACACGGCACCTCTTGCCATCAACGCAATCCTGGAGGCTGGAACATTTGATCCGGGCCCCAAAGCACGCCGCATAGAAAACCCCGATGAATGGACGCCGGAAAAAATCGCCCAAAAGGCGACTTTGATTACTTCCGATAAAGGCCCGGAGGGGGATTTCGACGATTAACCATGTGGAAAAAAAAGTTTTGTTATTATTGCGGTGCAGGACTCACAACAAAAATATTTGAAGGTAGCCTGCGCCTTTTCTGCGACCACTGCAAGAAACCCCTTTATGAAAATCCCATCCCGGCCACGTGCCTTGTGGTTGTGGACAATAGTGAGAAAGTACTTCTTGTAAAGCGGAGTGTGGCGCCCAAAAAAGGTTTCTGGTGCCTCCCAGGCGGGTTTATGGAACTTGGTGAAACACCGGAAAAAGCGGCCTTAAGAGAGCTAAAAGAAGAGACCGGGCTATCGGGACAAATCGATATGCTTCTTGGTGTCTCCAGCAACCCCAGCGCCCAATACCACACAGTATTAATAGTGGCCTATCTGGTCAAAAACTATACCGGCACCCTTATACCCGGCGATGATGCAGATGATGCTGCCTGCTTTAATTATGACAAATTGCCGGAAATTGCCTTTGAGAGCCATGCCGGTTTCATCAGAATGTATTACGCAGCCTATTCCGAGTGACATGCCGGCTGGGGAGAGGCATCGACGCACACTTTATCCGGCAGGCCCGTTTAATGAAAAATATGCATGGATGAACTACCCCGCAGCAAAGCATTGAGGAATTCTATTGATTAAAATACATAATCAATTAAACACATAGAATGTTTCCCATTTTGTTTACAATCAATTGGGGTTTAATACTGCACAAATACATAACCGCCTTTTCCATTGGTATCCTCATATAACGGCTCAGGCAGGTTTTCCTTCCATGCTTCATACTTCCTTGATTTTGCGATAAGCACCACCTGGCCTTTTTGAGTGTTTTTAAGGATGAAATCTCTAAATTGCGTTAGGTTCAGTGAGCGATATTTTGCGTCTTCATACCCAAGCCCGTACGACACTTCACCGCCCCCTTCAAGGAGATAAACGTCACTTCTCTTGTAAAACCAGCACACCGCACCCATGGGATCTTCATCTGCCACCAGCATGGTATCCGGCTGGATTCTGGTAGCGTGACGCATAAGGAATGCTCCCGGGGACTTGTGCTCAACGGTTAGATCCGGCATCATAAAGCTGGAACCCAACAATATGAGTACAGGGGCACAGGCGACCTGGATGAGCTTTTTTTTAGGGTCTGAAGTCCTGGCTGCAGAAATCAAGAAAAAAGCAAACCCCATAAATCCAAAGACTCCCATGGCCCATTTCCATGTTTGAGAATAGGGTTTAAATCCCTTAAAGCCGATGATCTGAACCATTATCAAAGCAATCGCCAGGATCGCTGCCAGCAACGCAAAAGATTTGGCCCCCATGGAGAAACTTCTCCGGCCACCGGTTTCAAGATATTTTTTGAGTCCGGTGGACATAAGCATGGCAAACGGAGGAAAACACGGTAGGATGTAAGTGAGAATTTTGCCCTTTGAAATGGAAAAAAACAACAAAGGAAGAAAAAACCAGCATGTTGCATAACGGGTTATGGAGGTCTTAACACCTGTTTTTTTCAACCCCAAAATTGCCGAAGGAAAGAGAAGTGTCCATGGTAAGGCTGCTGCCGGGAATAAAACAATATAATACCAGAACGACGCATGATGCTGTGCTCCGGAAGATAAAAACCGTTTGATATGTTCGTTCCATATAAAGAAATGCCAGAAATCAGGCGCCTTTAAGTGAATCATTACGGCCCAGGGTATTACAACCAGGGCCGCAGCGGCAATCGGCAGCCAGGAAATGATAAATAGTTCCTTGATTCGACCTTCCCAGACCATAAACGGAACGATGGCTACCACCGGGATTACAAATGCAAGAAACCCTTTTGTAAGGAATGCCAGTCCGCAAAAAACACCGAACAGCAATAGAAAGCCTTGCTTTTTTTTTGTGGAAGGATCGGCGTGATGGGCGAAAAAAAATGACGTCATGGAAACGGTGATAAACATAGCCAGCATACTGTCGAGGATATTGAAGGTCCCAACACCATAAACTTCAAAAGACGTCAGGAATATCAATGCAGCGAGGGTTGCAGAGAATTTTTCACCTGTAAATCGGCGAACTAGTAAAAATATCATAAACGCTGAAATCCCTGTCGCCGCTGCCGACGGGAAACGAACGGCAAAGGCATTTTCTCCAAACAGTTTGATGGACACGGCATTCAGCCAGTAGCCCAGAACGGGTTTTTCAAAATATTTGAGCCCGTTAAGCGTCGGAACGATCCAATCACCCGAGGTGATCATCTCACGAGGAATTTCGGCATAGCGCGACTCATCGGGAATGATGATCGGCCGAATCCCAAGGGGCAGGATGTAAAGCAATAAAAAAATGCCGATTACGGCGACGTAAGATTTTTTCATAAATTTATTCGCACCCTAATTGATCGCAAACAAACTGGAAGAAATATTATAAATGTTTAGTTTTTTGTGCGTTTTCACAGGGCGTGCTTCCTCGTGTAACGATACCTGCCCGCTCGTGCCTTGCATGGCAGGCGGGTTGGCGGAGTGGCTTCGTCTTTGAGCCTCGGATCTGGGACATCTTAAGCTTTCGCTCAATTAGGGTTGTTGAAAATGATCCGGTTGGTTTTTGTGCGCATCAGCAGACGGGTTTATTTTGCTCCTGAATAGAAATCCATCCGTCACGGCCGGGAACTTTCCCCGATACAATCGAAGAACCGTCGATGGCTGTTTTCTTATGGAGAAAAGTGCCTAGAGCGGTAAAGGAGATTCCGTTTGAGCGAGCCTTCTTTAAAAATTGATCGAACATCGATGCGCATGAAATTCCTTCGGCCTCAGCGTGAACCGTCAAAACATTCAATTTCTCCGGCTTTATCAGCGACAATATGTATTGGTTGTAATTGGCATCCGAAATCCCTTTATTTCCGACGAGCTCGTCATAGGTCGGAAGCGTTACGGGGATCTGGGCCTGGGATAACTTCTTTCCGTCAACGATGGGATGGAAAACACTCCTGCCTCTGCAGTCGCTGTTGTAGACAAATGGCATTCTATTTTTTTCCATTAAAACGAGATCGGTACATTTCCATGCAGGCACCGCCGAACAGACCGGCGGTTCACCCAGGATGCTCGTAAGCTGATCAAACCCCTTACGCAAAGATTGCCGTATTGCATCCCGGCCCATGGTATCGATATGTACCTGCCATGCATGATGATCCCAGGCATGCAAGCCGATCTCATGCCCTTCTTTGGCCGCTGAAATTATTATATGGGCCAGCCTTTCACCGATGATCGGTCCCGGACGGAACGTCCCTTTAAACAGGATATCCCAGCCATACAGGCTGGCCGCTTTTGTGCGAAGCATCTTAATAAAAAAGCCCGGGCGGAGAAGACGCCATAAATTACGCCCCATATTATCCGGCCCAACAGAAAAAAAGAAAGTCGCCCGTATGTCGTGCTTTGCCAGAGTTCTACAAAGATTCGGCACCCCGATTTTGGTGCCTCTGAAGGTGTCAACATCAATACGCAAGCCGATTTTCATGGATTCATCGCCCCAGGCTACAAATCATACGGCAGGCCGATTCCGCATTCTCCGGTTCTGACCGCTTCTTTTAGAAAAAAGTCGAGGGTTTCTTCGACCGATTGCCGGATATCTATCTTCGGCTCCCAATCCAAAAGACGCCGGGCATTATCGATACTCGGTTTTCTGTGCTGAACATCCTCATATCCGGACCCGTAAAAGGTTTTGCTTTCCACCTCACGAGTTCCGGCAAAAGGAGGAAATTTTTTGTGCAGCGGGTGCTGATGGAATTTTTTTATTAAAATTCCGGCCAGATCTTTGATACTCGCCTCATTGTTTGGATTGCCGATATTGATGATTTCACCGTCACAGCATCCGTTTTGATTTTCAATAATTCTGTAAAGGCATTCAACACCGTCTTTGACATCGGTAAAGCATCGTTTTTGGTTCCCGCCGTCCACAAGCTGTATGGGCGTCCCTTCGGCCAGGTTTAATATCAGCTGGGTGATGGCACGGGAGCTGCCGATACGCGCGGATTTCAGACTGTCAAGACGTGGGCCGATCCAGTTAAAAGGTCTGAACAGGGTAAACTGCAAGCCCTCGGTTGCGCCATAAGCCCAGATGACCCGATCGAGCATCTGCTTGCAGCAAGAATAAATCCACCGTTGTTTTCGAATGGGCCCTAAAATTAACCGGGATTCGTCCTCATTAAATTTCTGATCATCACACATGCCGTAGACTTCAGAGGTGGATGGGAATATGATGCGCTTGCCGTATTTAACACAGTATCGGACAACCCGAAGATTTTCTTCAAAGTCGAGTTCAAAAACCTTTATCGGATTGCGAGTGTATTCAATAGGGGTTGCAATGGCAACCAGTGGAATTACTATATCGCACTTTCTGACATGATATTCTATCCATTCGCGATGGATGGAAATATCACCTTCGGAAAAATGGAACCCGGGCTGGTTCCGGAGCCTCTGAATCGAATTTGATCCAAGATCCATTCCATGGACTTCATACTTTCCACTGTCCAGAAGCCTTTCACTGAGGTGGTTGCCGATAAATCCGTCAACCCCCAGTATCAAAACCTGTTTTTTTCTCACCATGTCAATGCGACATATTGAAGGTTCGCCAAAATTCATTCCCGGAACAAAATTCATTTCTTCGACAAGCTGTTTTCCGCTCATAAATATGCCGTCTCCGGGTTGGCCGAAATCAACCTGTACGGCTTTTTTACCGCAGGCAATCACAAAAGGATCCGACGACAAAATCGTTCCCGGACGATCGCCGGTGTCATCCACCACGCTGACGGCCCAGAATATACATTTTCGATGGCCCATATAGCTGAAAGCGCCGGGATAGGGCCGGGAAACCGCTCTGACAAGATCTCTTATTTTATTTGCATCCTGACTCCAGTCAATTTTACCATCTTCCGCCCCCCGGGCACCAAAATATGTGGCCCGGGAATGATCTTGAGGGATTCGCGGCGCAGTTTCTTCACGCAGCTGCGGCAGAACTTCGTCTAACACATTGGTTGCAGCCCCTGCAGCTTTGTCGTGAAGGGTTCGGGCGGTATCCGTATCCGATATCGGAATTTTTTTCTGGCCGACAATATCCCCGTCATCGGCTCGAGGGGTCATGTAATGCAAGGTTACCCCGGTTTCGGTTTCGCCGTTAACCAGAACCCAGTTGATGGGACATCGTCCCCGGTATTCCGGCAGAAAGGAACCGTGCAGATTCAGACAGCCGGAGGGGGGAATATCCAGAATTTTCGAACTAACCATATTGCGATAGTAAAATGAGAAAAGAATGTCCGGAGCAAATTTTTTGATTTTTTGTACCCATATTGGATGGTTAATATCCTCTGGCGAAAATACGGGAATACCATGGCCCGAAGCAAGTTCAGCCACGGAGTTAAACCAGACATTTTCATTAGGGTTGTCCTGATGCGTAAAAACCGCTGCTATCTCAAATCCGTTCTGAAGCAATGCTTTGATTCCGACACATCCGATGTTGTGATAGGCCAATACGATCGCTTTCATGTCTATCCTTTTATGTTTGCGTGTTTATTTTAATGAATAAAGTACAAATTGGTTGTTTAATATAATTTCTCAAGTTTGATAAATTTGTAAAAAATCTTTTGTTAGCGTAATCGAGCAAAATCATACTTTTTACGAGTTCATTAAGTTTGTTTCCCCTCATTTAGAATAATTTTACTTTCCCCTGCAACCCGTTGAACAAAGAACCGGGGACGGGCTCTAACATCATGGTAAATCCTGCCGATATACTCCCCGAGCAGTCCCATTCCGACAAACTGAGCACCCACGAAAATGAATAAAATTGCAAAAAGCGTAAAAACACCTTCAGCCGCCCATTCGGCGCCGTAAAGGGCGCGCATGATCAAAAGGAAAACGCCGAAACCGATTCCTGCTAAAGAGATAATTCCCCCGAATATACTCAGAAGACGAAGTGGAAAGGTTGTCATACTGGTCAGCAGATCGAATTGCAGCATCACGAGTTTCATAAGGTTGTATTTCGATTCCCCCAGTTTACGCGCCTCATGTTTTACTTCTATCTCTGTTGTCCTACGGGCAAAACTGTTGGCAAGAATCGGAATAAACGTGCTTCGTTCATTGCACATCAGCATGGCATCCACAATATGACGATGATAGGCACGCAGCATGCACCCATAGTCGTGCATCATTACACCGGTCGATTTCTGAACCCCTTTGTTGATAATTGCGGAAGCCGCCCTTCTAAATAGGGTGTCCTTTCTGTGCCCCCTTACGCTTCCCACCACGTCATAGCCGTTATCAATAGCGTCCGCCAGTCGTGGAATTTCTTCAGGCGGATTCTGCAAATCAGCGTCTAATGTGACGACAATATCCCCTTTGGACTGTTCAAAACCGGCCATAACCGCGGCATGCTGACCGTAGTTCCGGTTTAAAAAAACCCCGACGATTTCATCGGGATTATTTCTAGCTTCGGCATCGATTTTTTGTACAGATCCATCCGAACTTCCATCATCCACCAGAATAATCTCAAAAGGACGTTGTGTTTTCCGACAGGCCTCCAGGCAACGCCGTATAAGTTCATCAAGGTTCTCTTCTTCGTTAAACACCGGAATCACAACGGACAATGGTGCCATATTGCTCATGATTTCAATATTTCCTTTATGGTATCGACAACGTCGTCGACGTCACCGTGTGTCATTTCCGGAAAAAGCGGCAACGAGCATATACGATCTGAATTCCATTCGGTATTGGGCAATACGTCTGATGGAACATTCATATTTTCCCGGTAATATTTCTGCTGATGTACTGCCCGGAAGTGGAGGCCGGTGCCGATATTTCTCCGTCTGAGTTCTTCCATAAAATCATTGCGGTTTAACTTCGATTTATGGGAAACCAGACGAATGATGAATAGATGCCATGAATGCTTATGAGGATATGATGGAATGGCCAGAGGCCGGATTTCATCCATCTCTGCCAGCCGTTCTCGATAATGCATGGCCAGTTGGGTTCGTCTTACATTAAAATCTTCAACCCTGGCCAGTTGCCGCATCCCGAGAACAGCCAGGATATCCGGCAAATTATATTTAAATCCCGGCTCCAGCACCTGGGCCTGGGGAGATCTCCCCTGGGCTTGACGGTCATAGGCATCGACACCCAGCCCGTGAAATTTCAACCGGCGAATCCGATCGACAAAATCGAGATTGTGGGAACAGAACATGCCGCCTTCACCCGAGGTCATATTTTTAATGGGATGAAAGGAGAATATCGAAGTACCGTTTTTGCCGATTTTTTGACTCCGATACTCTGTACCCACAGCATGGGCGGCATCTTCTATGACGTAAAAATTCCGGCTTGCGGCAATTTTTCGAACAGGCTCCATATCCATCGGCGCACCGGCAAAATGAACCGGAACGATCAGCCGGGTCTTTTCTGAAAGGCATTCCTGAATTAAATCTGCCGTGGTCATCAACGTATCTCTGTCAACATCCACAAAAACAGGCTTTGCACCGCTCAAAACAATAAGGTTCACCGTGGACACCCAGGTCATGGACGGGGTAATGACCTCATCACCGGGACCAATGCCCAGGGCCTTTAAAGCAAGATGCATTCCCGCGGTTGCCGAAGACAGGGCCACAGCTTGGTCACAGCCGGTATAGCCGCAGAACTTTTCTTCAAATTCGGCATTCCTGGGACCAGTGGTAATCCATCCCGAGCGCAACACCTCGCCGACGGCAGCAATATCCGCTTCATCAATGCTCGGCCGGGAAAACGGCAGAAATTCTTTTCGCATTTATCCTTTCTTTATATGGGAATCAGCATCCTTTAATCAGCATACCATACAAAAACATATTGTTTTCATGAAAACCATTGATAAAATGCTTTCATACAGCTTTAAATACTTAATTTCAACCTTCAAGTGTCTTTATCACTGGGCAAACGCATTTGATTTCGGTGCAGCGAAGCGACGGCGTGTTCTCGCTCTATTGGGATTCAAATGCGTTTGCCCTGATCTTTATCAAGGTGATTTTAACGGTTGCAGATCGTTCGGCTTCATTGTACTTTGATTTCCATAAAAGTGCCACAGGAATCGAAATTGAAGCTTTTATGTCAAATAACATAAAAATAATGATATCAGGTGGATAGGAGGATTTTTGCCATGACTCAGCGGTCGATGCACATCGAAACCAAAGTGATTCATGCCGGTGAACCGGAACCCAGGGTCGGCG
>PVMS01116211.1_pt1 | contig 11255 bp, 10 predicted proteins | sample 1853461 | NCBI WGS metagenome assembly PVMS01 (sample SAMN08582032, study PRJNA380276) | Marine sediment metagenome, whole genome shotgun sequencing project. | isolation source: ocean sediment barecode stripped | collected 2017
GCCGCCACCGAAGGCTTCGAGAATGATTCGGTGTCGGCTTTACCTGGGGTTCTGCGCTGATTACTATGTAGAAAATAGGCTAAATAGCTGTTTTAAGCGCTTCTTCTATATACAATTCTCTCAGTCGACTAACCAAAGGCCCTGGCTTGCCGTTGCCAATCTTATGACCGTCTATTTCGATTACCGGCATGATGAAATTTGAGGCAGCGGTGATACAGGCCTCATCAGCCTGATAGGCTTCCTGTATGCTAAACGCCCGTTCATCTATTTTAATCTTATCTTGTCGCGCCAGTGCCAACATCGCTCGGCGCGTCACGCCGGGCAGGATAGCGCTCGATAATGGGCGAGTAATCAGAGTGTTGTTTTTAATAATATAGGCACTGGATGACGTGCCTTCGGTCACCATGCCGTCTTCTACCATGAGCGCCTCGAAACAACCCTGTTCAACCGCGGCCTGTTTGCCCAGGCATTGGGGTAACAGGCCAATCGATTTGATGTCCCGGCGTTTCCAGCGCTGTTCTTCAATGGAAATCAATTTCACGCCCAGGCGTACTTCCTCGCGGTCAACCAGCGCCATGGGCAGGATGAAGGCCACAAAGCTGCTGCTGACGGAGTCGGGTGGGAAATGAAAGGCCCGTGGGGCCACGCCCCGGGTGATCTGAAAATACAATAAACCTTCTGAAAAAGAATTTTTTCTGACCAATTCTCGAAGTAATTCGATGATTTCGTTATGAGAGTAGGGCGAACGCATGTCAACGGCGTCTAATGAACGATCCAGCCTTGCAAGGTGTGGCTCGACGTCAATGAGTTTACCTCCTACCACCGATATGGCTTCGTATATGCCGTCCCCAAATAAAAATCCGCGATCAAATATCGAAATATTAGCTTCGTTTTCAGGTAGAAAGTGACCGTTTACACAGGCGATTTTTGTCATGGTATTAGCGTCTCGATAAGTTGGTTGATTTGGGATGTCAGGGGTTGGAGGTGTTTACGCATGACCGTGCCGCTTGCGTCTCGACCACCAAAAATGTCGTTCAAGGTATTCTCACCTAATTGAGCCAGTACCAGCATGGCTTTAAATCGTTCAAGTTGCTGATGATTTAGTTTATTGCCAACCCAATTCAGTTCGGTAGGAGCGGCCCCGGAGGCGCACAATTCGTCTGTATTAGCCAATGCACGCCTTATATCACGTACACCGTGGTGTTCGCTGATATCCAGTTCTATGTATTGTTCAATCGCCATAAATATCGCAATGACCACGTTGGGTTCGGTCGGCTTTTTAAGTGCCTGTTGCAGCGATTTTAACCATTTTTGCCCGTCTGAACTTAAGAAATGGATATAAAATTGCGCGTAGGGATTCTTTTTGCTAAGTTCTTCTTTCAAATCGCTTTCAGTTGCCTCGTATTCCGGGTGTGCGGTCTCTGTATAAGGAATCGATTGAGGTCCCGCGAGCATGAAGCCAACGTAGTAAGGATTTTGTCGCCTGGCGCGTTCCCAGAGTGTGCGCCTGGTTTCATCGTTGACCAATTCGCCTTGCAGGCAGAGCGCGACGCCATTTACTACGTCCATTGCCCGTTCTTCAAACGGCAGGAATCCGATTAAAAAGTGCGCGAGCTCAGCGCCCAGAGGTGAATCAACTACCTGCTGGGAATGCAACAGGTACCGAGCAATTTCAGGGCTTTGAGATACCCACCAGGCGCACCGCGCCAATTCCGCGCTGATTGAGCGGGAGCGCGCAAGTGCAACGATGGCTTCGGGTTCACCGAGCAACAGCATTTTATCCAGCGAGTGCTGGTTGTCTCCCATGCGCGTCCAGCGACCCAGGTGTCGTGGATAACCGCCGGGCAACCCCAGATACTTTTCAGAAAGAAAGTTTCGTACTTCACGCAGATACGCTTCGTGTCGCTCATTTGGGTACAGTTGGATCCTGGCTTCGCCTTTATCCGTGAGTGCCATCAATTCCATGCTCGATTCGTTGATCCGAATGGCCTTGACGGGCTGGGCTGAAAGCACGTTTAAACGCAGATTATCTTCGTTTGAAAGAGGCATTACACTATTAGAGGAATCCTGAACCCCGATTCCTTACTTGCATATCTATTAACCAGGATGTGGTGGCTAGGTATCAATTTAACTGTATCCGCTCGCCCCAGGGCACGCTTGCTTTACCCTTGATTAGCCAGATTACGGGATAAGGGGGTGCTTGATCGGGAAATATTCCCTGCGCGTCGGTGAAATAAATGAGTATGTCAGCAGCTACATCGTGGCGTTCCTGCCAGTCGAAAACGGCTCTAAAGTCGGTGCCTCCGCCGCCCGTAATGGGGCCAAGTAAGTTTATTTCCTCCCAGGCTTCGAAAACTTTTGGAAATCCGGGAGCAATTTTATCATCGATTGCAATCACCGTTACACGAGCGCGGAGCTGACCCTTAATCGCGTTAATTTCCGCGATGCATTCGTTTAATTCCTGATCGCTGATCGACCCGCTGACATCAACCGCGACCAAGGCATTGACCTGTGCGCTTTTGAGCATCGGAAAAATGGCGGGGTTACCCCGTCGCGTATTGGGCCGCGCATAGGAATAATCATCGCGTGCAGTGGTATTCAAATGGCTTGCAAGCAGTTGCCGCCAGGGCAGGGTTGGCGCCAGCTCCGCGTCAATAAATCGAAGTAGCAATGCGCTTAGTTTCTCCGCCTGTTGTGCCTGCTGCGCCGCGCCTGCCAGGCGTTGCTGCCATTTTTCCTGCAACCATTCGATTTCCTGTGGGCTGAGTGTCGGCGGGGGTGTTTTCAGTGGCCCTGATATAGCAGGGTCAGTATTCTGTTCAAGCTGCAAAGATTCTAAATCACGGCCGCCATTGGAGTGGTCGCTATTTGGCTGGTTTTCGTGAGCACCACTGCGCTGTTCGGTTTTCGAATCCTGTGGTTTATAGTCAGATTTAGCGTTTTGCGCGTGTCTCTGATCAGTTTCAGATTGATTGCCTCCTTCTTTCGGGCTGTCAGGTTTATCATAAAGGTGCTGATCCATAGTTTCAGATAGATCGTTGTCGGCGAGCAGGGGATAGATCTCCTCTGCACTCATGTCACGGTACTCATCCAGAATCATCGCATTGGGCGGTGGCGTCAAACCCTCGTCCACCAGAATTGGATTTATGGCGTAGTCGCAGGCAAGATCCCAGCGATGTTTGATCCGATGCTGGCGCCGCGCAAAATGAGACAGGGCGCAATGCAGGGCTTCATGGGCCAGAACAAATTGCAGTTCAGCGCCTTTCAGATTCTCAATATATTCAGCATTGTAGTAAAAATATTTAGCGTCCGTGCCGGTGGTGGCGCACCAGGACGGATCAGCGCTTTGCAGTTCCAGCCTGAGAACCAGTGCGCCCAGAAAGGGTTTGTCCAGAATAAGCCTGGTGCGCGCGGCAGAAATTTTCTCTTTTGCCTCCAATAATTCAGGGTTTGCCATAGGGCAATTGCTCAATCGTACAACATAATGTCACTAATGGATGTCGCCCATTGGGAAAACTCGGGTACCGAAAATACCGTATCGCCAATTGCGCGCAACATATCTGAAACCAGCATTACGCCCATTTCCTTCTGGTTGAAGGTGCCGGCATAGGACAGGATATGGCCAATCGTTTTTGCGCTGTCCTGTTGATGGTCACTCTCGTTGCTGTGTGCTGCGATCGCACGACCCACTAGCGCAGAGGCCAGCGCGTATTGCAGGTCTATTTCCTTTGGCGGGGCAATTTTCTCGCCCGCAAGGATGGCGTCAAGATCCGGCAATTTATCCAGGCTGGTAACAAAGGCGTTGAGTTCGATGCCCGCCGCATGGCCGACGCAGGCCTGTAAAGCGCCGGAGAGCAGTTGTGGTTGGTCACTAAACTTTCCCAGGGCTCGATGCGCAAATTCCCACGAACGCGGAGAGGGGAATGCCATCGGGTTTTGTGCTGGATCAAAATCAAACAATAGCTCCGGGCGGTAGCGTAAAAAACCGATAACGCGTTCATCGATATTATGTCGGTAAGCCCAGACCACCCAGTCATCGAGGTTTACATCGACATCATAGTGTGAGAATCGATTCGCCAGGGGCGCGGGCATGGTATAGGTTACACCGCGATCACCCTGGCGGTTTCCGGCAGAAAATATCGCCCAGCCATCCGGTACCCGATAATCGCCCAGCTTGCGATCAAGTATTAACTGATATGCCGCAGCGGATACGCTGGGCACTGCAGAGGTGATTTCATCGAGGAATAATATGCCGGTTTCGCCGTGACGATCAGCATCCGGCAGCATGGCAGGAATTGCCCACTCAACGTGTTCATCGGATTTGAAAGGGATGCCACGCAGATCGCTGGGTTCCATTTGCGAAAGCCTGATATCCACGATTTGTACGTCGTGGCGTTCACCAATCTGGTGTACCAGTTGTGATTTACCGACGCCCGGCGGCCCCCATAACATAACCGGTGTATGCTGATTATCTTGTGCGCTGTGAAATTCGATATCGAGTATGGTGTTAAGTTGGCCTGGACGCATAAAAGTGGGGTGATCTCAGCAGAGAAAACGGGTTGTATTATTAGGGGTTTTGTCGGGTGTACGCCGTTTAAAGGTGTGGCTTGAGCGCACTGGTGATGATACCATTCTCCGTTCCTACTATTCTCTCATTATCCAGATTCGCATTGCTTTTAATCTGCGGTATTCAAGGCAATTAAATTCAATGCGTTGCTGGCTTTGCTTTTTCTATCAATATGATTATTACGCTTTCACCTTCAAAGGGCCAGGATTTCGAAACACCGGCCTCCACCACAAGCTTTACACTGCCGCAACAACTGGATCAGTCTAAAATTCTGATCAAGGCGGCAAAATCAAATGATGTTGATGCCATTCGTTTACTGATGAAGGTAAGTGAAAACATCGGTCAGCTTACGGTTGACCGTTTTCGCCAGTTTAAAACACCGTTCACGCCTGATAACGCCAAACAGGCTTTATTTGCGTTTAAAGGCGATGTGTACAGTACGATTGACGTGGATAGTTATTCTCATAGTGAGCTCAATTTTGCGCAGGCGCACGTACGCATCTTATCTGGTCTGTACGGCTATTTACGCCCACTGGATTTAATTCAGGCCTACCGTCTGGAGATGAAAACAAAACTGAAAAATCCGCGGGCTGAGAATTTGTACGCTTTTTGGGATCAGCGCATAACAGATCTACTTAATCAGGATATGGCGCAACAATCAGAACCGACCCTGATTAATCTGGCATCAAATGAATATTTCAAATCGATAAAGCTGAATAATCTGAAAGGCAAGGTGCTGAATATTAATTTCAAGGAAAGTAAGAATGATAAGACTCGGGTTATCGCTATTTTCGCCAAGCGCGCTCGTGGGTCGATGGCCAACTGGATTATTCGCAATAAAGTAGAAAAGAGCGAAGCGCTAAAATCATTTGATGTAGACGGTTATTCTTTTAACACTTTGCTATCTGATGAAAAACAATGGACTTTCAGCCGCCCGCAGCCTGAGCCTCAAAAAGCCGCTTAGAAACCGCGATTCCAGGCAGAGCGTATAAAAGGAATGCGTAGAATATTGACTTGCTGGCCTTATGTCAGGCATTGGGCATGTCCATGTCTTTGATGTTACTTAGGTCGGCAGGTCTGATCGCGAGGTTTAGACTCGCTGGTTCTATCAATCAGGTTTTAGGCACCACGACCAGCTGTGTGCCCGATGCCATATCATGCCAGCTTGTATGGTGGTGGCTGAAAACGACCCAGATAAAACCCATTCCCACGATTAGCCAGGAAATTATCGCGACCGAATAACGTATGGAACTTTGCCGCCAGCCAATGGCGTATTGTTCATTTTGAGCGGAGGCGTGATGCGTGGAGCTATTTTGAAGTAATTTAATTCGCCAGGCTTTCATGCCAATTGTTTGACCGCCATGTTGCCAGCTGTAAGCAAAATATAAAAAGCTGATCCCGAGGATATAGAGCTGCTTGAACAGCACTAGAACGGGCGAACTTTGAAATTGCTCCGGTACGAGCGGAAACCACTGCGCAGCAATAAATATAATCGAAAACACGATTATCAGGTCGTAGAAAATGGCGCCCAGAATGCGCGGCAGGCTTGCAGTACCCATGAGATTAGCATTCATAAAAGGAATGGAATGCGGATAATACACTGAAATGGTAACCGGCACTAAATAATGAAATACTTATCCAGTAAAAATTATTTATCAACAATCGTGAGATATTTCTTGACAAACATCTTACGAATAAAATCTACAGCACAATACCATAAGGGCAAGTAAATATAAGATAATAAAAGATATAATAAATTTAAGTAGTGAACATAAGTCTTTATCGAAATACCCGAGAATTTTCGCTAATTATTTGTAAATGTTATCCACAAAGTTATCCACAGCTTTCCTATGCGTAAAAAAGAGTGACTATTTGAGCCGTTAAATGGTTATTATCCGCTCCTGAATGATCCTTTATCAGGGTGATATTATTTTCAAGCAGGAGGGCCTGGTGCCTCGGATAGACTTAAACTGTGATGCGGGCGAAAGCTTCGGTGACTGGACGATGGGAGACGATACCGCGATGTTCAAGCTGGTTTCATCCGTCAATATCGCCTGTGGCGGGCACGCTGGTGATACCCGAACCATGTCTGATTCGTTAACGCTGGCAGGCGAAAATGGGCTGGGAATCGGTGCACATCCCTCGTTCGAAGATAAGCCCAATTTCGGGCGACGTCGGCTTATCATGTCAGCTCTGGAAATAGAACGAATGGTCGCTTATCAAGTGGGTGGTCTGGCTGCCATCGCTACATTACAGGGAATCACCCTGGACCATGTTAAGGCACACGGAGCGCTTTCGAACCTGGCAGCGGTTGAACGGGATGTTGCAGATGCCATTGCCCGGGCAACGCGTGCGATTTCACCCGACCTGGCGTTACTCGCGGTAGCCGGTACTGAATTACAATGGGCGGGAGAGCGCGCAAATTTATTGACGGTTGCTGAAGGATTTGCTGACAGAGCTTACGATGCAGGGGGGCAATTGGTGCCAAGAACGCAACAGGGTGCGGTAATACATGACCCGGAAATTGCGGCGCAGCGCTGTGTGGATATGGCCCAAGGCAGGGGTTTGCCGCGAATAGACGGGGGATTTGTCTCCTGTAAGGTGCAAAGCATCTGTGTGCATGGCGATACGCCCGGCGCGGTTAACATCACCCGGGCCTGCCGACAGACATTAGAATCCGCAGGGTTTGACATCGTATCGTTTGCGCGTGAGCCTACCTGATTCCACGGTATTCGATTATTCCTTATGAATGGTCTGCATGCGCTTGCCCGATTAGAGATGTTTAAAACGGCAGAACTAAGGTTTGTCGCAGAGGATGCGTTGCTGGTTGAGTTCGGTGACCGGCTTGATGATGAATTGCATCAAAAGGTGCTGATGCTGGATATGGCGTTAATGCACAGCCCGATTGCACCCTATATCGAAACCCAGCCCACGTTTCGTTCCTTGTTGATTAAATTTAAAGTATTCTCTCTTTCGCCTGAAGCCTTGCTGGATACGCTGTCAGTACTGAAAACTGAAAAATTGATGCTCGCCGGGAAGACCTGGCGAGTACCGGTTTGCCTTGAGTCGGACTGTGCACAGGATCTGGCGGAGGTTTCCGATTTACTGGATATAAGCGAGGCTGCAATTATAAAAATCCTGCTTCAGACACCACTAAAACTATATATGTACGGCTTTGCGCCCGGATTTGCCTATTTAGGCGGGCTGGATAAAGGCTTGAAAATCCCGCGGCGCGCGACCCCGCGAGCTCCTAGGCCAACGGGTGCGCTGATGATCGCCGGCGGCCTGGCCTGCCTGTCATCGGTCTCGATGCCAACCGGCTGGTATGTGCTTGGGCAGACCCCCGTTCCAATGTTTTCACCACAAAGTGATACCCTGGTGCCATTTGCGGTGGGCGATAGGCTACAGCTTTACACGCTTAGTTTTGATGAGTTCAAGCGAATTCAAGCTATGCCCGGAAACATGCGTGCAGAGCAGATTAGCGGATGAACTATTTGCACATACATCGAGCACCTGTCGGTGTATCGATTCAGGATGCGGGTCGCAATGGCTATTTGCGTTATGGCGTATCCAGCGCAGGACCGATGGACTGGGCGAGGCATTCGATGGCGAATATTATGCTGGCTAAACCTCCGGGAGACGCGGCAATTGAAGTAGGGCCGGCCGGGGTTGGTTTGCGTCTGGAAGGCGAAGATATGCAATTTGGTTTTGCCGGGCCTGGCTTTAATCTGAAAATTGGCGGACAAGTTTTGCAGAGCCCGGTGCGTTTTGTGCTAACCGCAGGTCAGACGTTGGAAGTTGTACCTCGTAGCGGCGCAATGTGGGGCTATCTGGGTATTCAGGGTAAGTTTGACCTGTCGCCTGTGCTTGGGTCTTACTCTGAAAATAGCGTCAGTGGCCTGGCCGCACGTAAAATAAGCTCTGGAAGTAGTCTTGGTGTGTATCGCGCATCGGCCGATGCACCCGCTGTTCAGGCCTATGTTGATCCCTACCTGGCGCTTGGGCAAAAACCGCTGGGGATTATGCCGTCTTCGCAATACAGGCATTTTTCTTCTGAAGCCAGCGCTTCTCTGGCTGATAAGGCGGTCGCCATAGCGCCACGCTTTGATCGTATGGCTTATCAGTTAACCGGTGTGCATCTGCGTTGTGAAGGTGGTCATGATATTTTATCGGATGGTGTGACCATGGGCGCGATACAAGTGCCCGGCGATGGACGGCCATTTGTATTAATGGCTGATCATCAACCCACAGGCGGATATCCAAAAATTGCCTGTATTTGTAAAGCAGATTTGCCCAGAATGGCCCAGATGACACCGGGTGAAATGTTTACCCTACGATGGATCACTCCCGAACAGGCCATCAAACGATGGATTGCGATAAACGAGCAGATTAAATCACTGACCGCATTGCGCGGTATTTGATCCGCACGAATTAAGCGTTCAGCATCGTGGCTGTTTATTTGGTTATACTTCGCGCCTGTATATGTTCCCAAAAGCGAGCCAGTTAATGATTTCACAATCCCTTCAAGCCAATAAAATATGGTCGCATTTGGCAATCGGTATTGGTGGTTCTCTGCTTATTTTGGGTGGAATGTATTTTGCCGCTTCGAACGCGGGCCACAATATTAGCCCGACGCAATTGATTGAGGTCATTAAATCGAGTTCATTCAGTTTATTTTTTGCCTACGTGGTGGCATCTATTCTCGGCCTGGTGTTTAGGGCATGGCGCTATCGTGTGCTTCTTAACGCATCCGGGGAGGCGAAAATACCCGGGACTAAAGACATGATATTAATCACCGCAGTACGTAATATGACGGTAGATCTATTGCCCGCCAGGCTGGGTGAACTGGTGTTTGTCGGATTGCTCCGCAAACAGGCGGGCACCCACGTGTCTTCGGGATTATCAGCCTTATTGTTTGCCACGCTACTGGATGTGCTTATTCTGGCGCCCATCACAATCGCGATTGGTTTGATGGTGGGATTTCCTACCAAACAACCCTATCTTCTGGCATTAATCGCATTATTCGTAGTCATCGTGTTCATGATAGGCGTTAAATATATTTTGCCGATACTCGATAAATGGTTTGTACGTTGGGCGGCGCATCCAAATCGGATTCTGAGTAGCGTGTTTGGGTTTATAGTTTCTATATCAGAAGCCGTAGAATCAACCCTGCGGGCCGGCGTGCTGCTCAAGGTGATCTCTTTAACATTTGCGGTGCGAATTTTTAAATATGCTGGCCTGTTGTTCCTGTTTTTTGGTTTGACGCAATCGAGTTTTCCGAATTTAGGCGAGCTTTCTTCTGTAAAAGTATTGGGCGCAATGATTGCTTCAGAAATGACGGCTTCGTTGCCAATACCCACGCTAATGAGTTTTGGTTCCTGGGAACTGGGCGGCATGACGGTACTTGCCTTTTATGGTGCATTGCCGCACTCAGCATTGCTTACCCTGTTGGGCGTACATATCCAGACTCAGGCGGTAGACTACGGTATAGGCATTACCGCGTTTCTTGCGCTGCTCCTGTTTGCAAAGGCTCGCAGTGGGCAGACTGCAACCGTGCGCCGTAGCACTAATATCATTGCCATCGTATTTGTCCTGCTCGCCATATTGGCGACTGTGTTGGCGATCAAGAGTGTGCCGGATAAGCGAGCTGCATCAGAGCAGACCCTGACGCAGGTTAATCGTCCGGAATCTTCACCAATACCGACCTGGCTAAAGGAAGTAGACGGGTTTATCGTCTGGAGCTCTAACCGTTCCGGAATCCATAATATCTGGCTGATGAACCTTCCGGACATGAGTATTCGACCCTTGACCGATAGCCCACATACCGAAAATTATGCGAGGATATCGCCTGATGGAACCCGGGTTGTATTCGCAAGATCGCACAAGGAATGGCAATCCCTTCGCGATGAGAAACCCTGGGATATCTGGATGCTGGATATTACGACAGGCGAAGAACAGTTGGTTGCTAAATGGGGTCTGTCACCGTCATGGTCACCGGACGGCACATCCATCATTTTCAAACGTGATCCGGGTATGATCATATCTGTTAATGTATTCACACTTGAAGAGCAAATCTATTATGAAAGCGGCAAGGATGCGTTTCTAAAATCCAAGGTTAATCTCTCGACACCTTCAATCGGTGATGACGATCGCCTGGCCTTTACCTATCGCAATCGTGGCCAGCCTACGAATATAATTCGGGACGCGGAAGGAAAATTCACAGTGGTACACCGCGACGCCTGCCAGGTAATGTGGGCACCATCGAGCGATTTTGTCACCTATGTGCAAAAGGGCGGAAGGCAAACCAATCAAATCATGCGTTATGACCCCGCGACCCAAGAAAAAACGCGCTTGCTTGATCTGCCCGGTGAGTTTAGTCATGAATACTTTCCCAGATTGAGTCAGGATGAGCGTTTCATGGTCTTTGCCGCATCCAACGACGGGCATGAGCACGACATTGCAGATTACGAAATATTTTTGTGGCCGTATGGTGCCGATTCCTCACAGGCCGCACGACTTACGTTTGATGCGAACAATGATAGTTGGCCGGATATATGGTGCGGATGCGGAAGGAAAATTTACCATGGTACACCGCGACGCCTGGCAGGTAATGTGAGCACCATGGAGCGAGTATGTCACCTAAGTGCAAAAGGGCGGAAGGCAAACCAATCAAATCATGCGTTATGAC
>PVMS01172722.1_pt1 | contig 11255 bp, 8 predicted proteins | sample 1853461 | NCBI WGS metagenome assembly PVMS01 (sample SAMN08582032, study PRJNA380276) | Marine sediment metagenome, whole genome shotgun sequencing project. | isolation source: ocean sediment barecode stripped | collected 2017
CATCACGCTCAATACCGATCTCCTGGGGTCGGACGCCGATCTCAACGTGCTGTATTTCAACATCGACGGCGCCGTTCCGGACCTCGATGATCTGGGGATCGAGCTGACCAACGCGCCCTTCACCGAGTATCGACTCACGGCCGCACGCGGCGTGAGGGGCGGAGCCGGCAGCACCTTTGACTACAGCATCCATTTCGGCAATGGCTCCGGCTCGCATGGCAATGGTGTGCTCCAGGTCGCCAGCTTTACGCTGACCGGGCTGACGCTGGAGTCGATGGCCGAGAGCTCGTTCGCCGCCGGAGGCAGCATCGAGATCGACCTCGCAGCCCATGTCCAGGGGACGAACCTGACCCGCGGTGCGAACTCGGAGACGTTGGGCGGCAGCTTCCCCGCGGTTCCCGAACCCTCCACCGGCCTCCTGGCGCTCTTCGGGCTGCTGCTCCTCGGCGCCCGACGACACATCCGATCGCACTAGCGGGCGCCTGCTGTTCTCGTCCGAGGGTTCAGCGACGAAGCAGTATCTCCGGATAGCGCCCCCTTCGATAGTGATTCTGAATGTAGAGACGCACTTCCTGCGGAAGCTGCTTGCAATCGCTATCCGCGAACGCCACGCGCGGCTCCGTCTCCCGTAAGGCTTTGATCAGGTCGCGCCGCAGGATCGAGCGATCGATCCGGTCGAGCGTCGGCCGAATATCCGGCCCGAGGAAGTGGTAGAAGAACGCGTGGGGGCGAAAGACGTAGAGCCCGGTCCAGCAATCGAAAACGGCTTCGTCCTCTTTGGTGTTCTGCCATACGTACTCCAGCTTCGCGAACTGCTCATGGTTCGAAACCCGCCGCTCAGCCGCGAGTCCCAGCGAGCCGGGCACCAGCAAGACGACGGCAAGCACCGTGAGAATCTGCCCGGCGAAACGCGCTCCCTGTCTTTCTCGAAGGTGCTCGGCGAGATCGCTCACTGCGACGGCCAACAGCACGCAAAGCAGACTTACGATCACCATCAAGTACTGACGCATGGGAACCTGGAGGGCCAGAATCCCCAACATCGCTCCCACAGCGCACCAGCGTATCGCCCGCTCGCCCGGCTGATCGTCCGGGGCTGTTCGCGCCAGCAGGCCCCAACCCAACGCGACCAAGGCGAGACACCAGAACGCGGCGTTCGTGGAGAGAGAGCCCAGGAAGCTGCTGCTGAAGTTCGACCACTGGTATCGATAGGAGACGAGCGAGTTGAATCGGAGGTTGTAGAACAGCGCCTCGGACACCGCGCCCGTCGATAGGAAATAGCCCCAGAGACAGACGAAAGGCACCGCGAAGCCGCCTGCAAACGCCAGCCCGAGCTGCAGACGACGTTCGTCGTTCCGGTGAATCAACGCGCAGGCCGCCAGGAGTCCTGCGATGGCGAAAACGGTCTTTGGCGTATAAGCCAACGAGCATGCCGCCGCCATACCGCTGGCGGCGAAGGCGGAGACGCTCCCCGGTCGCGAGACGAGCAGGTAAATGGCAGCCAGCAGAAGGAGAAGCGCTGGTACGTCGGGACGAATCTCGATCGACTTCTGCACGAATAGCGTGGTCGTACTCAATATGAATACGGCCCACACGCCCGCCTGTGGATTCCGGAGCCTGCTGGCCAGCGCGTACACCAGCGCCAGAATTCCCAGTGCCATGGGCAACATGAACAGTCGTAGCGCGACCAGGGCTTCTCGCCCTTCGAACGCATGCAGCAGAGGACTGATCGTGAAGTAGAACAGCGGTGGATGATGCTCGAAGAAGTCCTTATACAGAGCGAGTCCCTGAGTCATCGACCACGCACTGTGCACATGCTCGAACTCGTCGACGTCGAATCGGTGAGTGATCGCCAACTCGATCCGCAGAAGTATGAGCAAGAAAATGATGACGCTCAGCCATCGGCACAGAGAGCGTTGATTCACAACGGCCACTATAGCCGGCTCTTCCAGACGCCCCTAGGCTCCGCGCTGCGGCATCGGGCAGTGATGATCAGCAGCCGGGCGTACGCCGTGGTGGCAGGCCAATTGATCCCAGCTATACCCTGCTGGATCAATGAAACAGCTCGGTCACTACGAGTCAATCGATCGCCAACGCTTGGGGCGTGTCGCGCTCTGGACCGCAACCGCCATCGCAGTCTGGTTCGGATGGCGCACCTTCTGGTTCCTGACAGACGACGCATTCATCGCGTTCCGATACGTCAGCAATGCCGTCGACGGGATTGGTCTGGTCTGGAACCCGCCGCCCTTCGTGCCGGTGGAGGGCTACACGAGCTTCCTGTGGGTTGTGATGCTCGAGTGGATCTGGCGCCTCACGGACACGCCCCCCCCGGCAATCGCCAACGGACTGTCGCTCGTGTTCGGTTACGCCACGCTGTGGGTCGGCAGTCGGACGCTCTACCGGATGAGGCTGCCGAAACCCCTGAGCTGCCATCGCACCTGGATACTCGGCCTGGTGCTGTTGGGCACGGTCAGCAACCGCACCTTTCTCGCCTCGTTGAGCTCCGGCCTCGAGACCGCTCTGTTCAATTTTCTCTTCATTTCGTGGATCCATCTCGGCCTCGCACCGGCGGACGACCGAGGTGCGCGTTGGCAATTGCTTTTCTCCACGACGACGGCGTTAGCCGCGCTGGCGCGACCCGATGGACTGCTGCTCTGTGCCGCCTGGGCGACGGTCACAATGCTGGAGTGGGTCCGAGCCGCCGGTCTCTTCGACTCTCGAGAGGGTGTCAGCCAAAGACAGCGTCTGCGAGAAGCGAGTTGTAACCTGCTCTATTCGGGACCGATGGCGGTGGTCCCAATCCACTTCGTATGGCGCTATGCGACCTACCACGCCTGGCTACCGAATACCTACTACGCAAAACACGTTGCGGCTTGGCCAGAGAGTGGATGGCGATACCTGGCCTCGTTCATCGTAGAGTACGGACTGACCCTCTGGATCGCGCTTGCTCTCGCCGTTCTGGCTCAGTGGATTTCTCGCGGATCGCGCAATTTCAGCTGGCCCAACCTCCGGAATGCACTGATCGAGCGGGGCCCCGCCTGGATCACGCTCGGAGCGCTCGCGAGTCACGCTCTCTACTACACCTTCGCAATCGGTGGTGACCACTTCGAATACAGGGTCTACAGCCATCTGATTCTGCTGAGTCTGTTATCGCTCCCCTGGCTCACTGGACGCCTATCGCCCCGTCCCCGCCTCGCTGTCTGTGCACTTTTGCTACTGATCGCGACCTCGTGGCCCATCCCCTGGACCCACTGGTGGCACACTCGAGATCTCGATACGCGAACCGATACTTTCAAGCTCGCCCTCGCGGTGTCCCCTCTACTCCCTGCTCCTTTTTCGTGGATTGCGAAGCCGTGGGACGAGTGGCAGGAATGGCTCATTTCGCACTCCGTCTGTCGCCGGCACCAGGAACACAAGGTTTTCTACACGACACAGAAAGAGTGGTATCCATCGCGTGCAGTGGGCGCGCGCATTCCCTGGGAGTATCGCCGGTTACTGGCCGTGAAGACGGTCGGAGTACCCGGTTGGGTATTTCCAAACGTCGCCATCCTCGATGAGCTCGGCCTGAACGACCGCGTGATCGCCCACAGCCCCCCGGCGCATCCGGACCACCGACTGATGGCCCACGACCGTGAGACGCCAGAGGGGTATGTCGAGTGTTTTCAACCCAATATCACGGTAAACAAGGGCCGAATTCACATGTTGGACGACGCCCCGCCCCTCGACGATGAGCGCATTGCGGACTGCGAGACCCGGTTCTGGAATTTGATCGATCCCCGCGGATAGTGAGTGCACAGCGCGGTGTCTGCCGCGCAGCGGATTCGAATTCAATCGCTACCAACCCGGGAATGCTTACTCGGTGTATCCGAGCGCTCGCAGAGCGTCTTCCATCGCCTTCTTGTCTTCTTCAGACAGGTCCTCTCTCCCACCCTGGGATTGCCACGCGAGGTAGGCGGCTCTCAGTCGACTGTGATGTTCGTTGAGCGCAGTCTTCATCCGGCTCGTTCGCTCTTCCTGTATCACCGACAGATCAGTCGTCTCACCGGGATCCGATGAGAGGTGGTAGAGCGCGTATCGATCCCCCTGCTCGTCGTACATCAGTTTGTAGCCGTCATCGACCAGACTGCGTTCGGTGCTGCCGTAGAGCATTCCCTCCGAATAGATTGGCCGGTCGCTCGCATCGTCTTCGATTGCAGATAGCAAGCTGGTGCCCTCGTGTGGATCGGATGGTGCTCGGTCGATACCTACAAATTCCAAGAACGTCGGCAGGATATCGATGGATGGAACCCGGGTCTCTACCACATGGCCAGCGGGAAGATCACTCGAGACCACGATGAGTGGAACGTGGGTGACTTCGCGATGGAGCGTATGGCCATGCTCCTTCATTCCATGCTCACCAAAGCCCTCGCCGTGGTCCGAGGTCAAGATGATCTTTGCGCGCTCGAAGCCGATGCGTTTTTCGATGATTTGCATGATGTCGCCCACCATCCGATCTGCGACGCGGACCTCTTCATCGTATTGATCCGAGAGACTCTCGGGCGGCGGCGGGCCGTTCGCGGGTCTTGGATATTCGAGATAGGGCTCGTGCGGGGTAAGGAGATGCAACCAGACGAAGATCCCCTGTTCCGCGTTCGATTCCAGCCATTGATCAAAAGCCTTGATGAGCAGATCGTCGATGCGATGGGCATACATCAGATATTCAGGCCACTTCTGCTCAGGGAGTGCAACGTTTGGATCGTGTCGTTTGACGCTTCGGATATCGACCGGCCGGAACCAGTCGACAAAGCCCTGTAGAAAGCCATCAAAGGAGTTGAGCCCCGGCTGATTGACGAATGCCGCCGTCCGCAGCCCCGAATCCCGGAGAATCTCGGCCAAGGTGCGTACCTGTGGGGGCGGTGTGAAACCGAGCTGATCTCGCTTGGTTCGCCACTCGAGCGGGGTTCCACGCGGTGCCGGCTCTTCCACCAGACCGAGCTGAGTGGGGTAGATCGAGGTCAGCATCGCCCCCATGCTGGGAACGGTCCAGCTTGCCGCTGCGTGGGCGTTGGCAAACCGCACTCCCCTCGCACTCAATTCATCGATGTTCGGCGTGAGTCCGCGTGTCGATCCGTAGCACGACAGCCGGTCGGGTCGGAGCGTGTCCACGACGATCAGAAAAGTCGCAGGCGCATCGGGCGCAGGTTCGCGAAACAGCCAGGCCGTTGCTCCAACCAGGGAGCCGACCAGAGCGATCGTTCCGAGAATCCGGCGCGACATGAACCCGATTCCACTCCTTTCTCTAGAGACCGACCGGAATCGCGAAAGCGACCTGCGAGACCGTTCTCCGCCACCTCATCCATCCGATACCCGAGAAGCGCCACACCGGCAGAATCAGTTCCGCGTCGGCCGACCTCCCCATTTCTTGGCCTGCTTCGGATCGTAGTTTCGGTTGCGATCCGGCATATCGGCATTCACGAGAGAACGCCATCTGGACAGATCTGCCTGCAGCGACCGGGCCATTTCCGGTTTCTGCTGAGCCAGATTCGTCGATTCACCGATGTCCTGTTCGAGATCGTAGAGTTCTAGCGCTCCGTCGTCGAAAAACTCCATCAACTTCCATCGACCCCGCCGAATCGCACCCGCAGGCCTCGAATGGTGATACGCCGGATAATGCCAGTACAGCGTGTCGCGCTGGAGACTCCCCTCCTGTTTGAGCAACGGGAGCAGGCTTTCGCCATCGACCGCAGGCCGGGAGGCCTGACTCGCACCTGCAATCTCCAGAATCGTGGGATAGAGATCGATACTGCTCACAGGCGTCGCTTCAATGCTGCCCGCCCCGACCACGCCCGCCCAACGTACGATCAGCGGTACCCGTATCCCACCTTCGTACAGAGTTCCCTTCTCGGCTCGCAATGGCGCATTACTCGAAACGATGGGGCCGACATTCTTGAAGTGCCGGCGCAGCCCGCCATTATCCGAGAAAAAGATGACTACCGTGCGGCGATCCAGGTCGAGATTCTCGAGCGTATCCAGAATCCGGCCGACGCTGTTGTCGACATGCTCAACCATGGCAGCGTAAATGGGGTGATTGACTCCGGTCGTGGGTTTCGACTTCTTGCGATATTTTTCGATCAATTCGGTTCGGGCCAGCAATGGAATGTGCACCGCGAAGTGCATCAGGTATAGGCAGAAAGGTTGCTCCTTGTTCACAGTGATGAATTCCACAGCCTCATCGGTGAGCACTTCAGTGAGATAGGCATCACTCGGAAATTTGCGGGGCGGCGTCGTTTTGAAACCAAAGTGCGAACCCTGGTGGATCAGCATACGGTCGAACCCTTGCTGATCCGGATAGAAATCTCGAGCGCCGAGGTGCCACTTGCCGAACGCACCAGAGGTATAGCCCGCTGGCTCGAGGGCCTCGGCGAACGTGACCGCTTCGAGGGGCAGGTATTGACGCCGGTTGACCGGTACCACCAGCTTCTCGAACGGGCGCCAGTGTCCGGGGATGAAATCGTTGAGCCCCCAACGCGCGGGATACTGGCCGGTCAGAATACTGGCTCGGGCTGGGGAGCAGACCGGAGACGCAGAGTAGGCCGCAGTAAAGCGCATGCCCTCCTGGGCCAGGCGATCGATGTTCGGCGTTTCGTGAAAGCGATTACCGTAGACTCCGAGATCCGTGTATCCCAGGTCATCCACGAGGATGAAGACGAAGTTCGGCCTTTCGGCGGCCGCAGCGCCGCTCGCAAAGCTGCTCGAAGAAATCAGCGAAAAAACAGCGACGATCAAGCAGAAACAGATACGCATTGGTGTCTATACCGCGGGCTCAACGGGAAGGCTGCACCACCGTACACGAGAATGGCAGATCGAGGCAACGCTTGGTCCGTGTGGCGTTCGAGGACATCAGCGATCTGATTGCGCGGGCACCGGTATTGCTCCATCTTTGACAGCGGCGAAAATCGCGACGAATCGCTCGAAGCCCGCAGGGTACATCGACCTCGCTAGCAAAATCGAATCGGGTGAGGCTGCGAAAGCAACATGACGAATCCACCCATCCCCGCGCAAACACTGCGCAGGAGCGTCTTCCGGATACTCACGGTCCTAGGCGCCACCACGCTGGCTTTTTTGGCATTTGAAGTGATCCACCGCTTGACGACGACGACCCTCGTCGATGAGAAGGGCCAGCGGACTGGCTCGTTTGAGGCACATCCCGAGATTTTGATCCGTCATACCCGAGAGGGCAAACGCCTTCATCCCAGCGCGAGAGTAACGATCCGCAACCACCGGTTGTCACGTCGCAATATATTGATCGAGACCAATTCCCTCGGTTTTCGCGATCGAGAGCTAGAGCCGCGGAGACCCGGAGAATTACGGGTGATGGCAATCGGCGATTCGATCACCTGGGGCGATTATCTCCAATCGGACGAGACCTACGTCGAGCAAATCCAGTTCCGACTGCAAGAGAAGTTGGAGCCGCGCGCAGTCGAAGTGATCAACGCAGGTGTGGGTGATGTCGGGATCAAAGAAGAGGTCGATATCCTGCGCGACGCAGTCAGCGATGTGGAGCCTAACATCGTTGTCGTCGGTTTCTACCTGAATGACAGCCGGCCGCCGTGGGGCTTCTCGGGAGAAATGGGGAATCGAGGCTGGTTGCGTCGAAACAGCGTGGTGGCGGATACCCTATACCGGCAATTCAAGCTGCGTCAGTGGGTCAAAGACACGGGCGCCGACCGGTTTGCCTGGACGTCGAGGTCGAACAGTCTCGACTGGCAACACGATCGCGATGCATTCCGAAGCCTGGTGCATCTGGCGCGATATGACTGGGGTTCGGCTTGGCTGGACAGCTCTTGGCGTGTCGTGGAAGGCGAATTCTTGCGACTGCGAAAACTTGCAGATCGCCATCGATTCGAAGTCCTCGTCGTTGTTTTTCCAGTGTCGTTTCAGGTCTACAGCGATTTCGTCGATGACAAACCCCAGAGACTCCTCGCCGAGGCAGCCGCCGCTCATGAATTCGACCACATGGACGTCCTGCCGCTTCTTCGTCAGCACAGAGAGAGCGAGCTCTTTTTCGACCACTGTCACCCCCGGGTTTTGGCCAACGCACTCATCGGAAAGGCGATCGCAGATCACCTGTTGGAGAGCGGGCTGACGGTTGAATCCGCGAAGTGGGAACGCTAGGACGACCACGTGAGCCAGGGACACGGGCAGGTGTGGTACCGAAATCGACACGCGCCGCTGGCCGCCGTGTTGTTCGGCTACCTGCTGACTCGAGTCCTCTTCATCTGCGCTGTGGGCATCGAGTTCGACGCCAGTCCTCTCGGTTGGTTCTGGCAATACATCGATCCTCGGCTGCTGCTCGAAGATCCGTGGCGCAGCATCTATTACCAGCACACCCAGCCGCCGCTCTTCAACGTCTACCTCGCTTCTGTACTGCGATTCTCGGACGGCGATCCCAGCACCCTGCTCTGGGCGAGCTATCTGGGTCTCGGGCTCGTGCTTCACGGCTCTCTCTATGCGGTTCTCACTGCACTCGGCGTGCGGCTCTGGCTGGCCGTGGCGGCTCCAGTCGCCTTCGCACTCAGCCCCGCCTCAATCCTTTACGAGAACTGGCTCTTCTACACCTACCCGCTGGCGACGCTGCTGGTCGCAACCGCGCTGTCTCTGCATCACCTCGCGAACCGCGGTTTCAGGAAGCGCGACGCCCTCCTCTCTTTCTCCCTGCTCGCCGCCGCGGTACTCACCCGCAGCCTGTTCCACCTGGCCTGGCTTCTCTTCTTCACAGGACTCACGCTCTACGTCGCGGGCCACAAGCGCCGGCGACTCCTGCCGGCTGCGCTCGTGCCCCTGGTACTCGTGTTCGGGGTCTATCTCAAGAATTGGATCGAATTCGGAAGCTTCTCGACCAGCAGCTGGCTCGGAATGAATCTCGCCAGGCTGGCCGTCGAATCCGTCCCGCTGACAGAGCGAGAAGAGCTGGAGCGGCAGGGCACCCTCGGCGCCGTGTCGCTGGTCCCGCCGTTCTCATTCCTCAAGGAGTATCCGACCGCCCTCCGCCGTCCCGAATTGCGAGATCGACCCAGGGTCGTCGACCATCCCGTGTTGACGAGCCCCGTGAAATCGACCCGCGCGGTCAATCTCAATCATCTGGCGTATATCGAAATCTCGAAGCGCTATCGGACGGATGCGCTGACGCTGATCCGCCGCGACCCCGCACGGTATCTCAACAGCGTGGCCAACGGCTGGCTGCTGTTCACCCTGCCGCCCTCCGAATATTCGTTTCTGAAGCGGAACCGCGAGCGGCTGTCGAGCTGGGACGGAGTCTGGAACACCGCGGTCTACGGCGTGGCGTCGGCACTCCGATCGGACGCCGTGGAGCCGGATCTCAACGACCGGGAGTACTTGAAAACTCGCGTCAGCTACTTCTGGGTCGGCCTGACCATCGTATCGCTGGTGCTCGCCATCTATCGAGGTCTGAAGGACGTCTCCCGCGGCGAACCGGGACGCGGACTCTGTCTCCTCTACCTTTCCCTGACCTTCCTCTACGTTTCAATCGTCGGAAACGCCTTCGACTACCGCGAAAACAATCGAATGCGCTTCATGGTCGAGCCGATGATCACGGTGCTGATATTCTGGACGCTCGATCGCACGCTGTCGCGTTGGATCGCGCGTGGGGAGAGCGGGCGTGCGGAGAGCCAGACCTGAAAATGGATGCTGATTCTGGAATCGCGCTGGGGGCCGTTGGAAAGTGGGACCCAGCGGCGGGATGCGGTCGGAAGGGAACATTCCTGTGTCCGCCGCCGGGTCCCTGCCCTGTGATCCGAGTGGGGAAGATCTATTGGGGATGGTCCTCGGCAAAGGGCATGCCTGCTGACGTCTAACGCGCGTCAGCTACGCGACTCTTTGTCAGTTTCTTCTATTCCACTCCCAGCATCCGTTGCTTGGACTTACGACGGGGAGCGTAACGATCTGGAGATGTGCCGCTTGATCGGAAGCTGATCATTTCCTGATCTCTTCCTGATCTGAAGAGCGTTCCGCAGCGCGCGGATTCGGGAACTCTTCGCAAATGGCTGATTTCGCGTGGCTTCTGCGGACGGCGCAGCCCTGAGGGCAAAATCCACCGAATCATCTCGTCCGAAATGCAGGCGGGGGCGCGAACGGCACGTCTGCGATCACGGCCTCACGAAGCGGCGCAGCGCGCCTGCACCCGCGCCTCAGAAGCGAAAGTGAATTCCCACGCCGACTGAGCCGTACTTGAGATCATCCAGATTGCCGAACGGGCGCACGTAGCTTCCCTCCGCGCGCACCATCACGTTCTGGGTGGCGTAGATGTCGATACCGCCGCCAAAGCGCATCGTAAACGAGGCGTCCTTTTGACCGGACAGTGGCCGCTTGATCGGCTCATCGTCATCGTCAACCTCAATCGGATCGACTCGGTCGTCGTCTTGAATCTTGGTCTCCGCGAGCATCACGCCGGTTCCGAGCAGTCCAAAGGGCTGGAAGCGTCCGAACGGGGCATACACCCGATTATCGATCGTGATCACCAGGGGATTGACATCGACGTCGGCGAACTCGCCGAAGCCATTCTGCTTGAACTCCCCGTCGAATCCATCGCCAAAGAAATATTCGAACCCGACCTCGGTCGACATGTACTCGTGACATCGATATCCGCCACCGCCCTTGATGCCGAAGCTGTCGTCGGTCGAGTACTCGACCGACGGGGGCTCGAGGGAATCCCGGTTGACGGATTGCCCGGCGTCATCGAACGATTCGATTCCATAGGTCCCGCCGAACCCGAAGATCCAGCCCTTTCGGGTATACGATTCATCTTCGGAGTCGTCTTCATCCCAGGTGAGCGCCGCGACGGCAGCACACACGATGCCCATCACTGCCGATCCTCCGATGCTGTAGAAGACCTTGGTGCCGTTATCGATCGAACCGGCGGAAACCGGGGGGGCCGCCAGCACAAAGCCCAACAGTCCGATCAGTGCTGCTTTTCTCAACAACTGCGTGCCTCCTTCCCAATCTGCGGATTTGCACCGCTCGACGATCCCGACCAGAGAATCGGACTCCCGGAAATCAATCGGCGCCCCAAGACGCGCCCTAGAAGCGATACTGGACCCCGCCGCCAATCAGCACGTAGTCGACGTCGAGACTGAACCCATTGACGTAATCGACGTCCAGCCCGCCACCACGTTCTTCGTGAGGTAGTAATCGACACCAGCACCAATCTTCATGGCGAATCGGGTTTTGCGGTAGCACTGTTTCTTGTCGCTAGGGACCAG
>PVMS01080570.1_pt1 | contig 11254 bp, 13 predicted proteins | sample 1853461 | NCBI WGS metagenome assembly PVMS01 (sample SAMN08582032, study PRJNA380276) | Marine sediment metagenome, whole genome shotgun sequencing project. | isolation source: ocean sediment barecode stripped | collected 2017
CAAAAGTTGAAACTATAAATATTGGTAAAATGACATCTAATCATTAATCAATTATTCTAATTTAGGCTCGTCCCATTAATTATCTAAATCGTTCACGAGGCTTCCCTCCTTTTTCTGAATATTGAATAGGAAGTCGTTTTTTTAATGCTTCCACAATATTAAATGCTGCCGGACAAATAGCTACATTTTCAAGAGTCAGACTTGAAATCTGATAAAACTTCCTTCTATTGGTATGAGGGTAATCTCGACAGGCTTTAGGGCGAACATCATAAATACTGCATTCATTATCAATTCCTAAAAACACACAGGGCACACTTTTAATGAAAACTCATTATCGCTACCCACTTCCAAATAATTTTCAATAAACCGTTGCTCTTTTATCCTTAAATGCTTCGCAATACGTGCTACATCTTTATCGGTTAACCAAGGAGCTGTAGTCTTACAACAGTTAGCACAGTCTAAACAATCTGTACCTTCAAACTCTTTATCATGCAGCTCGACCATTAAGCTATCGAGATGTTTGGGCGGTTTTTTCTTTAATTTTTTAAAGAACTTTATATTCTCGTTATGCTTATCTTTGGCCTTTTTAGGAAGCTGATTTAATATGTTTTCCATAAGGATTCAAAAGTAGTTAAATTATTAATGATTGAAGGATTGAAGGATTGAATTGATGAGTGGATGAGTGGATGAGTGGATGAGTGGATGAGTGGATGAGTGGATGAGTGGATGAGAAAAAAGAATATAGTTTGCTTAATTTTAGAAAATACATTTAATAAGTTATAATACAAATACTAACTATAATAATAACTCCTCAAAAACTAAATTTTTCATGTTATGAAGAGCAATTATTATTTTAAGTTTGAGGATTTACTGATATATAAAAGAGCTATTGATTTTGGGGAATCTGTAAATAATCAGATTAACACATTCCCAAAATTAAAAACTTATAGATTGAGTTCTCAATTTATTAGAGCCGCAGATTCAATCGCAAACAATATAGCTGAAGGATCTGGTAGTTCCGATGCCCAATTCAACAGGTATTTACAAATGGCTTAGGATAGTGCACACGAATGTGTTGTATGCAGTACGAAAGCACATTTAAGAAAATTTATAACTGACAATCAAAATGAAAAAAATCGAAAACATATTCAAGAGCTTTCAAAAATGATAACCTCTTTTAAAAACCATTTAAAAAAACGCATGAATTCAACCAGAAAAAATAAATAAATATTCATTACTAAATACTAATATACTACCAGAATAAAACACTAACAGACTACCATACTAAAAGACTAATAAACTACCACAATAATGAAAGACTTATTCGGAAAGGCATTACTAGATTTTCAGGAAGGAAACTATACGGAGGACATCCGTACTGAAACCAATATTAGCGAGGAGGATATTCTACCACTCCCCTACCTTTTCAGGAGTTTTTCTGAAATGCCTTCAATTGAAACCAAAGCGCTAGAACTAGCTAAAGGAAAGATACTTGATGTGGGTTGTGGTGCCGGAAGCCATTCTTTATACCTTCAGGATAAAGGAAATGAAGTTACAGCCATAGATACATCTCAAGGAGCTATTGAAGTCTGTAAACTTAGAGGGGTTGCTGATGCCCGACTAATTGATCTGCTTCAGTTAAAAGATGAAAAATTTGATACTATCATTATGCTGATGAATGGAACTGGAATTTTTCAGAAGTTAAAATATACCAGCACCTACCTCCAACATTTAAAAACATTATTAAATCCAAATGGACAAATTTTAATTGATTCCAGTGATTTACAATATATGTATGATGAAGGAGAAGAAGAGGGAAGTATAATAATTCCAAGCGACATTACCTATTATGGTGAATTGAAATATACTATTCACTATAAAAAATGGACAAGTGATTCTTTTGATTTACTTTATTTAGATGAAAGAATTTTTAAAAAAGACTGTTTGGCTAATGGATTTAAATTCGAAATAGTTAGTAGAGGAGACAATTATGACTATTTAGCAAAACTAACTATCTAGGACGATACCCATTTTTAATAAGTTTTTTCATTTTTTCAGCAAATAGCTCACTTTTCCAATCTCTAACAATTTCTGCCATATCATTAGATAATTTTCCTTGAACAGAATTTATTTTTTGTCCGGTTTCACTATTTTCAAAATCGGTTATTTCACATTTTTGCTCTTCCGTTAAAGCTTTATTATCATTTAGCATAAGCTGAGCTGTTTCCATTTTATAAAAGGCTGTGATTGACTTTACCTCTTCATTTGTAAAATGTTTTCTATAAGCAAATGCTAAAATTTGAAGTAATTCTTTTACCTTATCTTCTTTATCACTTCTAAGTTCAACCCAAAACTTTTCAGGGGCATTGGCAGATTTAAACTGTCCATAAAGCACTTCCATAGTTTGATCATATTCCGGACTAAATTCTTCAGGGGTTCCATTTATGGTCAGGCATTCGATTATATCATCCTGAAAAGAATCTATTTGTCCAAAAACTGAAGAATAAACCGTTAAAAAAAGCGTTAAAAAAAGGACTCTCATTTTATTTATGACTATTAAAATATTATGTTTGTAAACTTACAAATAAATTCATGAAGCCTTCAAATATTAAATTCCTAATTTTTCTATTTTCTTTCCTCTTTATCCTTTCCTGTAATAAGGATGATGATTCAGATGAAACAATAAACGATCACAGAGCTGAAAACATAAAAGGCTTGGGTGTTTCTGCTGAAGACCTGCTATCTGATGACATTTATGATACATTGGTTGTTGAATTTGCTTATACTGCCGGATACAGACCGTTACAAGAAACCATTGATTCATTTAGAATATTTTTAGAAGAGCGGCTGAACAAACCCGGGGCAATAACTTTTGTTGAAACCGAAATTTTAACTCCATTAGTAGAGTCCCAATCCATTTCTGATATAAGAGAGATAGAAGCTGATCAACGAACAAAATATACAGATGGAAAAACCATTGCGGTATTTGTATATTTTAGTCACGCTAATTTTGAGAATGATACAGAAACAACTAAAACTTTAGGAACCGCATACTACAATACTTCACTTGTTATTTTTGTTTTTTTTCTTAGAGATTTAATTGTAAATCCTGGTTTCGATTTATTTATTTTAGAAGCTACTACATTTCAACATGAATTTGGCCATTTATTAGGGCTTGTAAATTTATTGGGAGATGACATCCATGAAAATCACGAAGACACTGTACATGGCAGCCATTGTATTGTAGAAGAATGCCTGATGTATTTTGAAAGCAATACTTCTCAATCTCTTAGAAATAGAAGTAGTATACCTGTATTAGACCCTCTTTGTATTGAAGACCTGCAAGCTAAAGGCGGAAAATAACCTACCTGTTTTTATCAAAGCCTAATGTTGATCTCATCCATTTTAAATAAAAAAAGAGGCTACTTTTTTGCAGCCTCTTATTCTTTCTGATATTGTATTTCTTAGATTCTGACAGGTTTAATTATAAACAGCTTTTATTGTTGCTTTAACAGTTTTAGCAATGTTTGTTGATGGTTTCCCTTTTTTAAATGCTATGTTATAATCTGCCAATGTAATATCCATCACCACATCTACAGTAATAGTACCTCCAGCAACTGTTATTGTTGCATCTTCTGTGACAGCTTTAGTCACCCCGTGAATTGTAAGATCTCCACTTACATGAGCTATATATTCTCCATCGGCACCAAAATTTATATCGCTTAGATTTGTGATAGTCCCTTTAAATTTAGATTTAGGATATTCTTTAGTATCCAGAAACTTACCACTATTAAAATGCTTTTGCATCATAGATTTTTCAAATTCAAAACTCTGCATAGGTACTGTATAAATTAATTCTCCAGTATCAGTTTCCAATGTACTTACTAATTTATAATTATCTGCAGAAATATCTTCTACGGCTGTGTGCGAGAAAAAATTAACATGTCCATTTTTGCTAATTAATTTACTTCCTATAGGAGTAAAAGCAGAAGTTAATGCTATCATTGTGATAATTACTACACTTAAAATTGTCTTTTTCATTTTTATTAGTTTTTAATTATTATTTATTACTTTTTTACGATATCACATTTTTCCATAATTACATCTTCATAAAGCTCCATATCTTCATCGTATCCAGCTCCAGACCTTATAACACCTTTTATAGTTACCGTCTCACCCAATTTGAGTTTTTCAGCATTTATATTGGTTTCAGCAGTAAATGTGCAACTCACCCCAGCGAGTTCATTTGGATTTTTAATCAACACTACTTTTTGCTTGTTAAAGTCTTCAGATATGTCTGCTATAATTCCTGTAATCTCTATAATTTTTGAATCCCCTTCTTCTTGTAAGTATTTGTCGTTAGCTGTTTTTGGATCTGCTAAATATTCATCTACTATCTGTTTAGCTTCTAACTGAAAGTCTGTTTTAGCACTTTGAACATCTCTATGAGGTTGAAAGAACATATAAAGGAAAATGCTTCCTCCAATAATTAGCACTAGAATTAATATTAGTAGTCCCCACTTTAGGATTCTTTTTTTCATTTATTTAGTTTTGGATGAAAGCAAATTTCAATTATTATTTAAATATGTCTATTAAATAATTCTTTGCTAATAGTCGAGAGTAGAATTAAAACCTAACTAATCAAAGAAAAAAAAGTGAAGTTAATAGTGCCCAAAGAGTTAATGTTCTTGCTTTTTTTATTGAAATTCATTACATTAGCAATGGATTTTAATTATGAAAAATAAACTTACAATACATTAATTGTAAGCGTCACTATTATTTTTGCTTCCAAATTACCATCTACTCTATCAACTAACATTCGCTACTAAACAAATTAGGATTATACTCCTTTTATACACTATTTGGAGGATATCTGAAATTGACTTATCAATGAGAATATTTTATTTATTAATATAAAATTTAGTATATGTACGACAAAAAATCAGATTTAGCAGGGCCCGGAATTAGTACTTATGAGGAAGTGAAAACAATACTTCCAAATAATTATAAAGCACTACTACCCCCATTAAAAAGAATGGAAGCCCTTTATTTAGTTAAGGATTATATAGAAAAAGGACTCGCAGAAGAATTAAACCTCCAAATGGTACAAGTTCCACTTATTGTAAGTAAAGACAGTGGGATAAATGATTATTTGGATCGTGATGGTTCTCGTACTCCTATAGATTTTCCAGCTGGATTGGGCTTACCGAAACGTTTAGACGCACAGGTAGTTCAAGCTGCAACTAAATGGAAAAGAATGGCATTAGCACAATTTGATTGCGCTATTGGACAAGGAATTAACACAGACATGCGTGCGGTAAGAAAAGATTATTTTTTAGATCATGATCACTCTTCTTATGTAGACCAATGGGACTGGGAAAAAAGAATAACAGATGAAGATAGAAATTTAGAATATTTAAAAGACACCGTAAATAAGATTTGGAAAGTCATTCGAGGGGCAGGAATAATGATAAAAGAAAAATTCCCTGAATTAAATGATCCTAATTTACCTGACTTCCCTGAGAAATTAAAATTTTTCCACGCCGAGGAAATTCTGGAAATGTACCCAACATTACCCCGAAAACAAAGGGAAACTAAATTAATTCAAGAGCACCATGCTGTATTTATTATTGGAATTGGGTCTTTACTTAAAGATGGATATCCTCACGAAATGAGGGCTGCCGATTACGATGACTGGATTACACCTACCATTAAGAAAAATGGAGAACAAATGCGAGGACTTAATGGCGATATCTTAGTTTGGAATCCAGTAACCAAAAGAAGGCATGAATTAACTTCAATGGGTGTGAGAGTGACCAAAGAAACTATGGTTGAACAATTAAAACTTACGGGACAAACAGATTTTCTGAATTTACCATATCATAAAGCCATATTAAATGATGAAATACCATTGAGTATTGGTGGAGGAATTGGGCAATCAAGAACGTATATGTACCTCTTACGATGTGCACATTTAGGAGAAGTAACGGTGTCTATCTGGCCAGATGAGTTAAAAACCATTTGTAAAGAGAAAAACATCCATGTATTAGAATAAAAATCATCTAACAATCAAGTATTAAAGCCGGCTAATCTCCTTAGACAAACCGGCTTTATTTTTTTAAGGTTTTTTAATTAACCGCAATGCTTCTCTTCTACTCAAATTTTCAAGTTTTGTATTATTAGCAAATTCTAAAACCCAATCTGGATTAAACTTGCTATACTGCCTCAAACTCCATCCAATAGCTTTATTTATAAAAAATTCTTTTGAACCCAATAATGATTTGATTGCATATTTGAGTAATTCTGTTTCTACATTATCTTTATATTTTAATTGAAATAGCAATGCAGATCGTTGTAACCACATATTATTAGAGGAAATCCATTTTTTCACTAAAACATCTCTTTGCTCAGGAAACTTAATAAAATAAGGCCCTAATATATTACTTGCAATAAAATCTACTGTATCCCACCAAGATTTATGACTAATCATGTATTCAAAAAGAGAGCTGTCTTTTTTCTCAAATTGACTGGTATATTTCTGAAGGAGTTCTTGGGCAAAATATTGAATTTCTCTTTCTGGTTTTTGCCAAAGTGCTTTAATAATCCTTGCTAGATATTTTTTTGTAGGTAGATTATTTTTTAATAAGAATGGTTTTTGAAGTTCCTTACGAATTGGAGATTTTAAGCCATAATATTCAAACTTATTTTTCATATAAGCTTTCTGTCCAGCTGCATTTTCTGGATTAGCATGGCTCTGAAACTCATTCAGTAATAATTCAATATAACTATCCATTTATTAAAGTTCTATTAATAGTATTTATTCTAGCCAATGATGATCATCGTGTTCTTCTACAAAAAGGAATAAGTCCATAATTCGCATAGGTTTATTTAGTCTAGGGTGAAGTGAACTTTTAAATACCTCCTTAGAGGATAATTTTTCAAGTTCATCAACCAAGATAGCTCTTGTTTCTGAAAATTCTTTTAACAAGTATGTTTCATTTCTGGAATTATGATCGGCTAGATTTGTCTTAGTATTTTCTAAATCTACAGGTCTCATTAATTCTTCTCCTTTTAAAATATCATGTAGCCTTCCAATCCATATGGGTTCCAGATCAATTAAATGCCCTATATTTTCAAGAATAGACCAATCTCCGTTAAAATTCACCCTTAAATTCTTTTCTGGAATTGTTGATATTTTATAATCTATCAGTATAGAAGTTCCTTCAATCTTTCAATTATTGAAGGAAAAATATTTTGATCTTTTGAAAAATCAAATTTCCTGTCAAACCATCTTATTTGTTTCATTTTTTTTAAAAATAAAAATACTTTAATCGAATAATAAATACCCTAATTTACTAGAAAAAATCAGTGAAAATGAGTAACTTGTATAACTCTCACAAGTTAAATCTATATCATGAAAAAAACAAATCATTCAACAATTCAAACCATCGGAAGATATGCATTTCTTCTAGGATTTACAATTTTATTAATAGCTTGTAATAACAGCCCTTCCAAAGTTAAAAATGACACTGCCGATGAAGGAATTTCGAAGGCCAAAGATATCATTTGGAATATTAAAGCAATTCATCCAGAAGGAAAATCTTTAGATATTAAAGCAATAGATAAAGATGGTAATTTTTTTGATGTTAAAGCGATACAAGATTCCGATCAAGATAGTTTTTTGGACATCAAAGCTTTTGTAAATGATAAAAAATTACCGATTAAAATATTGGTTAGTAAAGATAAATACACACCTGTTAAAGCTATTGATAAAGGCGGTATTGCTCTTGACATAAAAGCTATCACAGAAGATGGTGAAAAATTAGATGTTAAAGGAGTTTTTCGATCCGGTAATATTGTTAGTTTAAAAGCAATTAATAAAAAAGGTGAATTCTATGGTGTCAAAGCCATTTCTCCTACAGGACAGTTAAATGACGTTAAAGGTGTTAAAATCAATGTCAAAGAAAAAGAGATGACCCTTAACGGTTTCGAAGTTTTTGCACACGTTAAAGCCATGCATCAATCTAAAATTGAATTTGAAATCAAAGATAAAGGCAAAGATAAAAAAGGCAAGGATAAAGATGAGGTTGAAAAAACTTTATGGAATATAAAAGCCATAACATTAGATGGTAAAAATTTAGATGTAAAAGCTATCGATAAAGATGGAAATAAATTTGATATTAAAGCCATTCAAGTTTCTAATCAATATTGTTTTATGAATATTAAAGCTTTTGTTAATGAAAATGCATTGCCCGTTAAAGTGTTTGTTAGTAAAGATAAATATTCGCCTGTTAAAGCAATTGCAAGAGATGGTACTGTTTATGATATTAAAGCCTTCACTTCAGATGGAATAATTTTAGATGTAAAAGGGATTAGCAGATCTGGGAATATCATTCATATTAAAGCCATCGATGAAAACGGAGACTTCCTGGCTATTAAAGCTTTTTCTCCAGATGGTAAATTAAATGATGTAAAAGGAATAAAGATCTTTAAAAGAGCCAAAGAACTAACTATTAGAGGGAATGAAGTATATGCTCATGTTAAAGCTATCACCCAATAATTAATTTAAATTTAGTTTTTTAATAGACCTTTTTACCATTAATAAAAGTTGCTATCACTTTCACATTAGGAATATCATCTTCTGGGATAGTCATAATATCTTTCTCTAACACTGTAAAGTCGGCTAATTTTCCAACTTCTATAGATCCTTTCTCTTGTTCTTCGAAGTTGGAATAGGCTGCCCAGATAGTCATTCCTTTTAATGTTTCTTCTCTGCTTAAAGCTTCTTCAATTCTATAGCCCTCTTCGGGATAATTCTCTAGATCTTTTCTTGCTACTGACGAATAAAAAGTGTGCATGGGTTCTACTCTTTCTATTGGAAAATCGGTTCCTAAAGCAATCAAACCAGCTTTATTTAATAAACTTTTATATGCATAAGCTCCTTTAATACGTTCACTCCCCAATCTATCCTCTGCCCAATACATATCACTTGTTGCATGTGTTGGTTGTACCGATGGAATTATATTATTTAAAAAATAATCGAGGTCTTTAACAGATAAAACTTGAACATGCTCTACTCTCCAACGAGAATCTTTTTTATCCATTAAAGCTTTTTTATAGGTGCGCAACACAGCTATATTTGCAGAATCTCCAATTGCATGAGTATTCATTTGATAGCCGGCATCAGCAATTCGTTTAGCCAATTCTTCCATTTTTTCTTCAGGAGTTGTCATTGCTCCAAAATGCCCCGGTTTATCACTGTATTCCTCTCGTAAAGCCGCTCCTCTTGAACCCAATGCTCCATCTGCATACACTTTTATAGAACGAACGTTTAAGCGGTTGGTTTTTATTATTCCTTTTTGTAAATAATAATTCAAATTCTCTTCTGAATTACTAACCATAGCATAAACCCGAATTGACATTCCCCCTGATTGTTGTAAACTATCGATCAGCTCAATAATTTCTCTATCCAATCCAGCATCAACTATAGTTGTAAGTCCAAATTCTAAACATACTTTCTCTGCTTCTTTTAAGGCTTGAATTTTATAAGCTGTAGATGATTTAGGTATAGACTCATTGACTAATTCCATTGGGCCATCAATTAGAACTCCAGTAAGTTCGCCATTATCAATTATAATTTCACCACCTATTGCATCAGTTTCAGTAGTAATACCAGCTAATTTCATAGCCTTTGAATTCACTAAATAGGCATGACCATCAATTCGTTTTAAAGCTACAGGAGTATTTGGAAAAAGAGAATCCAATTTTTCTTTAGTTGGAAATTCTTTTACATCCCAATCATTTTGATCCCAACCTCTCCCCTCTATATAATCTAAATTTCTTTCCTCCTGAAAAGCCACCACACGTTCTAAAACCTCATCGTAACTCTTTGTTCCTTTTAGATCAACATTTTGAAGAAACAATCCTAGATTATACAAATGTGCATGTGCATCTATGAGTCCAGGAACTATTGTTTTTCCTTCAGCGTCAAATATATTGGCAACTTGATATTTGGTTTCCAATGCTGCTGAAGTACCTACATCAATAATTTTTCCATCCTTAACGGCAAAGGCTTCAATTGTTTCAAAACTCTCATTTACAGTGTAAATGGTAGCATTTTTAATTAAAAGGTCTGCTGTTTCCTTATTTGATTGGCATGATATAATGGCTAGTATTATTAGAATAAATAATGTTTTTTTCATGACTTAGGTTTGAGTACAGTAAAAGTAAAAAAATAATTGAAAATTTTATAAGGTTCGCCTTAATTAGACTAGTTCAGTTTATGGGTAAAATCTTTTACCAATCAAATTTATAGGAGGCCCCTAACAATCCTTGAATGCCTTGCACTTGATAATTGATCCATTTCTCGTAGTTTTCTCCAAAAAGGTTACTCCCTTTTACAAAAACAGAAAGCTTTTCATTAACGCGATATCCAAAATACACATTGGCATCTACAAAACTATTTAAAGTCTTTATAGTTGGAAGAATTGTTGGGAACATTGTATTGAAAAATAAATCTTTTCGCTCGCCCACATAAAAAATAGAGAATCCTCCATAAAAGGCTTCTGAAATATTGAAATTTGAAAATAATGAGGCTTCTATTTCTGGCAAATTCCATGCTTCTTTTTCGTTAGAAGTATCAAAACTGTTGACCGTTCCATTTATTCCAAATGAAAAGTTTTCAGAAAATTCAACTTTTAATTCTCCAAAAATAGAAAGTATATTCACATCATCATATACCACATTAAATGAATTTCCCTGTTCATAACTCCTGTAATCTGTATTCATTCCCTTAAAATAATTTGCTCTGAAAAGGGCTTTATTTTCTTCTTTTCCATACGATGCTCTTAAGTTATATCCCAAAGAGCTATCAATTTTCCCTTTTATACCTGCAAAGGCATTAAACTGCTCGTTAGTGGGCAAGATATTAAGTGTAGGCGAAACGAATGGGTTCTCTTCTTTAAAACTATAAAAAGAATTTTGTTCCAAACCTCCATCTGCACCTCCATACACTATCATTAATTCATCTGCCAGTCTATATGATACATTGACCATTGGATATAAATAAAGATCCGTGTCACTATTTTCAGTATCCAAAGAAACATACCCCGATAATCCAACTGAAATTGTAAGCTCATCATTTACATATACAAATGAAGGTGTAATTCCAGCATTCAGGTAGCTATATTTGATTTCGGTTGTATTAAAATAATCCCTGGCAAAATTTCCACTTAGGTAGTCAATTTCTCCATCA
>PVMS01151378.1_pt1 | contig 11253 bp, 10 predicted proteins | sample 1853461 | NCBI WGS metagenome assembly PVMS01 (sample SAMN08582032, study PRJNA380276) | Marine sediment metagenome, whole genome shotgun sequencing project. | isolation source: ocean sediment barecode stripped | collected 2017
CGCTTCTGTGACAGAACTTGGGATGTCTTTTGGTTCCTGCTACACACCGCACGCATAAACACTGGGCATGGCGGGTTCCACCGGAACCAAAAGACATCCCAAGTTCTGTCACAGAAGCGAGTGCGGCTGCCTGTCTTGCAGGAGGATTTCTAAACGAGGCCCGGGACACACTAACAAAAAGTGTGGAAATCCGCGATGAAATTGATTTAACGGGTCAGGAGCCACGGATCGGGGTCTTTGTTTGCAACTGCGGTGTCAACATCGCAGGAGTTGTGGACGTAAATGACCTGGAGAATTATGTCAAGACACTTCCTAATGTTGTCTATGCATGTCAAAATCTGTTCACCTGCAGTCAGGATTCCCAAGAACTGATGAAGGAGATCATTAAAGAACACAGCCTAAATCGGATAGTGGTTGCTGCTTGTTCTCCTAAAACCCATGAGGTAATCTTCATGGATACACTTGTAGCGTGCGGCCTTAATAAATACCTATTTGAAATGGCCAATATCCGGAATCAGGATTCCTGGGTACATTCGGATGTGCCAGAAAAAGCAACTGAAAAAGCTAAAAAACTGGTGCGAATGGCCTTGGCCCGTGCCTCAACGCTAAATCCGCTTCACGAAAAAGAGATTCAAGTAATTCAACGCGCACTGGTAATCGGCGGCGGAGTAGCAGGAATGAATGCTGCACTGGGCATTGCTGATCAGGGTTTTGAAGTGGTTCTGGTTGAAAAAGAGGAAAAATTGGGTGGCATGGCAAATCGTCTCACTGCCACTATCGAGGGGGCGGACATCAGCACTTATTTGGAAGAACTGATTCAAAAAGTGTCCTCCCATCCCAATATCCAGATTCTAACCCAGTCCCTTATCGTGGGATTTTCCGGATTCAAGGGTAACTTTACAACCGAGGTCCTTGTCGGACCGGGTATGTACGAAAGAAAGATCGATCACGGGGTCGTTATATTGGCTACTGGTGCCAGTGAATACCGCCCCAAAGAGTTTCTTTACGGACAGGATGAAAGGGTGGTAACCCAGGTTGAGCTGGCAGATCGCCTAAAAAAGGAAGCAATAAAGGATCTGAACCAGGTTGCCATGATCCAGTGCGTTGGATCAAGAAACGACGAAAACCCCAACTGCTCCAGGATTTGTTGCCAAAGCGCCATTAAAAACGCCCTTCATATTAAAGAGGTTAATCCGGATGCACAAATTTTTATTCTTTACCGGGATATGAGGACATACGGATTTCTTGAGGAATATTACACCGAGGCTAGACGCCAAGGGATTATGTTTTTCAGGTATAGTTCAGATGATCTTCCTGTAGTGGAATCATCTGAAGAAGGTGTGGTAGTTACCTTCATGGATCATGTTCTGGGACGTCGCCTCCAGCTTTGTGCCGACCTTCTGACTTTAAGTGCCGGAATGGTGGCTGAAGACACAGAAGAACTCGCCTCTATTGTCAAACTGGCCAGAACACCTGAAGGTCATTTTATGGAAGCTCACGTCAAGTTACGACCTGTCGACATGGCCACGGACGGAATTTTTGTTTGTGGAACAGCTCATAGCCCCAAACTTTTGTCAGAATCGATCTCACAGGCCTTTGCATCGGCCTCAAGGGCCACTACTTTTCTATCCCGGTCCCATCTAACATTATCGGCAGTAACGGCCAAGGTAGAGGAAGACCTTTGTGCCTCATGCCTCATTTGTGTCCGGTCTTGTCCTTATAGTGTACCGAAAATCAATGAAGACGGCGTTAGTGAAATCGATGTGGCTTTGTGTCACGGGTGCGGTGTCTGTGCGGCCGAGTGTCCGGCCAAAGCAATTGAATTAAATTGGTACGAAGACGATCAAATCCTGAGCAAAGTTGAAGCTTTGCTCGAGGGCGTCATGTAGAGTTGAAGATTGAGGATTAAATTCATCTTTTGAAAATCTTCAATTAAAAGGAGGTCTAATGAGTAAAGATTTCGAACCGATTATAATTGCATTTTGCTGCAATTTCTGAGGCTACACAGCCGCGGACCTGGCAGGTTCCATGCGATTACAATATCCTTCTAACATTCAAATCATTCTTGTTCCCTGTACCGGCAAGGTGGATGTACTTTATATGCTGCGTGCATTTGAAAAGGGAGCGGACGGAGTATATGTGGTGGGCTGTCTGGAAGGTGATTGCCATTTTAACAACGGCAACTTCAGAGCCCGTAAACGGGTTGAACAGGTTCAGAAAATTCTTGATGCAATTGGTATTGGCGGAGAGAGGGCCCAAATGCACAATCTTTCATCAAGCGAAGGTCCGCGTTTTGCTCAGATCGCTGTTGAAATGGATGCAAAAATACGCGAATTGGGTCCAAATCCGATTAAAGAGGCCAAGAAGAAGGCGGCCTGAAGCAATTGACTATTTTAAATTTGCAACGAAAGTGAGGTCTTATGATTGTCGCAGATAAAAAGCCAATAGAGGAGATTATTGAGGAAATCAAGAATCATGAAAGAATCCTCATTCTGGGTTGTAATGAGTGCGTTACGGTCTGCGAGGCAGGGGGAAAAAAGGAAGTAGGTGTTCTGGCTTCGGCCCTGAGGATGTATTTTCTTAACCAGGGGAGGGAGGTCAAAATAGATGAAATCACTTTGGAACGGCAATGTGATCATGAATATCTAGAAGAGATTCGTGATGTGATTGATCAGTATGATTCTGTCGTTTCCCTCGCCTGCGGTGTTGGCGTCCAGTTTATGGCCGAAAAATACCATTCCACTCCTGTCTATCCTGGAGTAAACACGTGTTTTTTGGGAGTTACCGAAGATCGAGGCCTTTGGACCGAAAGGTGCCAGGCTTGCGGACAATGTATTCTGGCACGTACCGGGGGAATTTGCCCGGTCTCCCGGTGTGCAAAGCGGGTTCTTAACGGTCCGTGCGGTGGCTCAACTAAAGGAAGTTGCGAAATTCACAAAGATATTATCTGTGCCTGGCAATTGATCGTTGACCGTCTCAAGGCTCTGGATAAACTCGATGACTATGAAGAACTTAGTCCCTTGAAAGACTGGTCTACCGACAGGGCCGGGGGACCTAGAAAAGTTGTCAGGGAGGATGTGCAGCAATGAAACTAAAGACACCCAGCAAACTGGAAAATATTCTTGCCGCCGGCCATCTTGCGGTTACGTCCGAGTGCGGCCCTCCGCGGGGAAGTGATATAGAGATCATTACTAAAAAAGCGGAAATGATCAAGGATCATGTGGATGCTATAAATATAACCGACAACCAGACATCCGTGACACGCATGTGCAGCCTGGCCGCATGTATCCGCCTAAGAATAATGGGACTGGAGCCGGTGCTTCAGGTAGTGACCCGCGATCGGAACCGCATCGCATTGCAGAGCGATATTTTGGGAGCAGCTGCGTTTGACATAAACAATATACTCTGTCTTTCCGGAGACCACCAGAGTTTCGGAGACTGTGCCCAAGGGCAGAATGTGCACGATATCGACTCTTTGCAATTGATTCAAACCGTCAGGTATATGCGGGATGAGGGAAAGTTCCTGGGAGGCGATGATATCAGCCGCCCTCCAACTATGTTTGTGGGAGCCGCAGCCAATCCCTTTGCCGATCCGTTTGAGATTCGCGTTCCCCGATTGGCCAAAAAAATTGCCGCCGGGGTCGAATTTATCCAAACCCAGTGTATATACAACATGGAAAAATTCGAACTCTGGTTGAAGATGGCCGGTGATCGTGGATTACTTGAAAAAGTCTATATTCTGGCAGGCGTTACTCCTTTTAAATCCGCAGGAATGGCCAAATACATGAAGAACAGGGTTCCCGGGATTGAAGTGCCGGATGAGTTGGTCAAAAGAATGGCTGATACCCCAAAGGAAAAACAGCCGGAGGAGGGTATCAAAATCTGTATTGAGCAGATTCAGCACCTAAAAGAAGTGGAAGGGATTCACGGGTTTCATGTTATGGCGATTGAATGGGAGGAGATGGTTCCCGAAATTGTAGAAAAATCCGGCCTCTATCCAAGGCCGAGCGTGGATTGACGGCAGATTTTTCGAAAGCAGAAAACACAATTACTAATAAGTACGTACTAACACATTAAATTACAAATCCGAAAATACATTAAAATATAAAGGAGGATAATCATGAGTGAAAAAAAGAGGATTCTGGTAGTGGATGACGAACCTGACTTCTGCGCCATCGTCCAGATGAATCTGGAGAAGGAAGGTTTTGAGGTTGAGCTTGCCTACAGCGGCGTTGAAGGTCTGGAAAAGGTCCAAGCAAACCCGCCGGATGCTATTGTCCTGGATATCATGATGCCTGAAATGGACGGATATCAAGTATGCAAGAAGTTGAAAGCAGACGAGAAATATACTGACATTCCTGTTATTCTGCTGACTGCAGTTGCTTCTCATGTTACTTCTACACGCTATTCCCATGCCGATGGAATGAGCACCGAGGCTGATGACTATATCGCAAAGCCGGCCTCTGCCGAAGAGATAACTGAAAGTATTAAAAGACTTCTCGAAGAGTAAGAAATAGAGGGCTATCCCATGCCAGGTTGATCATGGAATAAGCTACTGGTGAAAATGGACGGGTATACCTTGGGTTTGATTTAACCGAGCAAGACCTGCACCAGACTTGTTTCGGCATAATGCATAAAAACCTGCCCACGGTGGTTGGAGCAGGTTTTTTACTTAGAAAAGCGTTTTGAATACCAGCAACCCGGAATTTGAATTCACATGAAGGTTTATTGTATTATAGGTGATGAACGGGTCTTTCATGCAAAATCAACGGCCATATTTTCGGAAATACTGAAACGGCTTGGGATAAAGGGAGCATACGTACCGTTTAAAGTTGCGCCGGACCAGGTCGGCCAGGCATTGCATAGTTTCAGGGTTTTGAACATTGCCGGTGCGAACGTCACTGTTCCCTACAAGGAAGCGGTCATACCTCATTTGGATATCTTATCAGAGGGGGCTAATATTATCGGTGCAGTCAACACCATAATCCGCAACGGCGATGAACTCAAAGGCTATAATACCAATGCGATCGGCTTCATGGATTCCTTGAATGATGTGGGGTTTGATGCTGATGGCAAGTCGGCGCTTGTTTTCGGGACAGGCGGAGCAGCAAAGGCAGTTGTGTTTATTTTAAACTGGCTTCGAACAGACTCTGTTATTGTTGCAGGCCGTGACGAAGAAAAAACTCGACAAATTGCCAATCGCTTTAGTGGGGAAGCAACGCCAATTAACACGTTGCCGGAACATCCTTTATCGGTGAACATACTGGTCAACGCCACTTCTGTTTCCAGTACTGATGAGTCGCCGGAATTGGCCGCCCTAATAGAAAAGCTCCATGTACAAGATTGCGAATTGATACTCGACCTTAATTATGGCCGCAACAATAATTTTTGGCAGGATATGGCCCTACGCAATGGCATCCGCTTTATGGATGGCCTCTCTACACTTGCAAATCAGGTCAGGCGAACCTTTGCCCTCTGGACAGGCGTTCAAGTCCCTTCGGAGGAGTTTTTGAAGGTGATTAATGAAATTTTGTGATCATGCTGTAGTCGGAAGAAGAACCGTGAATGCGGTCCCCCTGCCAAGTGTGCTCTCTACATTGATAAAACCGCCCATAGAATCAATGAGTCCCTTAACTATGGGAAGTCCAAGTCCTGTGCCGGTGATATATCGCGTCTTTTCGTCCTTAACCCTATAGAATCTCTCAAAAATTTTATCCAGATATTTATCTTCTATCCCGAACCCATTATCCGTAACTTTAACGCGCACGTTGATTCCGGCCATATCAACTTCCACTTTGATTTTTCCGCCGTCCTGGGTGTAGTTTATGGCATTGGTAATCAGGTTCCCGAAAATGCTCTCCAGAGCAAGGGGATCGGCTGTAAGTTTGGGAAGAGGTTCTTTGGAAAGTGTCAGGGCAAGGGTCTGGCCTTTAACATCTGCCCTGGTCTTAAGAAAATCTACAATGTTTTCAAGAGCTTCTTCTACTTGAACCGGTTTTACGTCCTTGCAAATAAGCCCTTCCTCGATACGAGAGAGGTCAAGCAGATCACCGATGAGAGAAATCAATCCCTGGGTCTTCTCCTTGGCTCGAGCAAGAACATGCTGGTCATGCTCGGTTATTTCTCCCACCATATCCCTGATTACCAAAGCTAGCTGCTCATGTATGGTTGAAAGTGGTGATCGCAGCTCGTGGGAAACCTTTGCCACGAATTCGGATTTAAGCTGATCCAAGACTTTCATGGCTGAAATATCCACGACATTTATCACCGCTCCCAGGCATTCTTTTCTATCACCAAGGACAGGCTTTCCCTTTGCCAGGAGATATTTTCCATCTGAAAGGGCGAACTCATAATCGGGCACATCGTCGTAATCCACATGTGTTCCCTGTGAGATCTCCATCACAAGATTACAAAGGTATTTATCCGGCACATAGTCATCTATTAGGCCCCCTAATTTCAAATCGGAGTCGAGATCTAGAAGCTGCCTGAAGGCCTGATTCATAAGAACCACCTGCCCCCGGGTATTGGTCACCATCACACCGTTCGGAAGGTACTCCATAATGGTATGTAAGCGGCTCTTTTCAGTATCCAGATCAGACAGGGTCCTTCTTCTATCCTCCTCCAACTTTTCGGCCTGCTGGGTTAGACGAATTTTTTCCCAAGCGCGATTAACTACAATGCGAAGCTGATCCGGCTCAAAGGGCTTCGAGATAAAATCATAGGCCCCCAGTTTCATGGCTTCGATGGCTATTTCTACCGTGGCATATCCGGTGATCACGATTACCAGAATCGATTCATCCATTTTCCGAATTCGCCCGAGAACCTCTATTCCATCCATGCCGGGCATCTTCAACTCGAGAAGAACAATGGATGCTCCTTCCTTTTCCAGAATCTCCAGTGCCTTATCGCCACGAGGCACCTTGAGAACCTTGCAGCCGATTCGTGTCAGAATCCGCTCGGACCCGTCACGGATATCCTGCTCATCATCAACAACCAATACACGTATGGCGTTAACTCTATTCGTCACTTTCATCTCCTCCATTGGCCTTTCTCGTAACTGGAAGCTCTATGATAATTGTCGTGCCTTCTCCGGGATTGCTTCTGGCTTTAATATTGCCGCCATGATTTTCTACAATGTTGTAAACCAGACTGAGACCCAGACCGGTACCCTCACCCTCTTCCTTAGTAGTGAAAAATGGTTCGAATATGCGTGGAAGAATCTCTTCAGGTATTCCTTGACCCGTGTCGGATATCTCTATACGGATCTTATTGCCGTCCGGTAAGCGGTAACTTTTCACTGCAAGCTTCCCCTTTCCCTCCATGGCCTGAACGGCATTAAGAATGATGTTCATAAATAGATGGTTCAGTTGCTGGGTGTCAGCCTGGACAGAGGGGAGTGAAGAGTCCAGGTCTTTTTCTATATCTATATTTTGAAGCAGGACCTGGTTTTCGAGCAGAAACAGGGTCCGGGAAATCGATTTGTTGACGTCGCAAGGTCTCATTAAATGGCGGGTCTGTCGCGTAAACTCCAGCAGTTCCTTGACAGTATCACGGCATCTTTTGGCATCTTTCAGGATACGGCGCAAGTCTTCTTTGGCACCCTCTTCCAGATCATATTCTTCCAGGATAAGTTTAGCAAATAGAGTAATTCCTCCCAGGGGGTTGTTTAATTGGTGGGCAACTCCTGCGGACAGTTTGCCGAGAGAAGACATCTTTTCTGCTTGCAGAAGCTGGATCTGGGTTTTTTCCAGCTCATCCTTCATTTTAAGCTGCGCGCGCAGATCATGAAAAAAACCGATGGTGGCAACTTCGTGTCCATTTTCGTAAATGATAGTTGCGTTCAGGTTGATCGGAATGATATCTCGGTTTTTGCTGAGGATATCTACCTGATACGATCTTAGTTTTCCTTTGCCGCCGTAATTATCACTTCTAATCTCTCGCATTACCTCAAATGCATTGTTGTTGGGATAAATATCCCTCATATTAAGATTAGTGAGGGCTTCCTCCTCGGTGTAACCGAAGACCTTTGATGCTACATCATTGAAAATCAATATTTTCCCTTTTTTATCTGCTGCGATAACGCCGTCCACAGCGCTGTGGATCAGATTTCGTAAAAATGCGCTTGTCCGCTGCAGCCTTTCTTCAAGTCCGTCCCGGGTGGGAAGATCGAAATCTATGCTTACAAAGGCTTCGACATCTTTCTCAGCATAGATCGGATAAGCATAGTAACAAGGCATTTCGTCTATATTCAAAAGACTTTCCGGTTTAGGCATTAAAGCATGCTTACCTTTCTCCATAGAAATTACAACCGCACAATTTTCACAGGGAGAGGAACGGTCGTAGAACGCTTGGTAACAATATTTGCCAATAATTTCAGAATGATCTGTTCGGTCCTCTTCATGTTTGGCGGCCAGGATTTTAAATTCAGGGGAAACAACAATGAGCCGTCTTTTGAGAGCATCAATTGCTTTGATTAACAATTTTTTCTCAATTTCTGTGCGCATGCCGCACCCCCTCTTATTTACAACACTGGGCTGTTGGCTGACCATTTTTAACTACTAAGCAATTGCTTTTTTAAAAAAAGGTATAAAAACAAAGAGTCTTGTATCAATAATTCGTATGGATAAAAGTAAACAGGTTCAGTATTTTTCACCAAGCTGATAAATAATCAACCATAACCTGCAATAGAAGTCAACCGCCTATTTATAAATCCTCTAACACAAATATTACAATTTTCGGCAAGTTACACGCTCACTGCAACATTTAAATTCATTATTCGATCTTTCAATGTATGTTTCAGCAAAAAATGAAACCAGACTAACAAAGAAGTGCTAAATGGGAAGACGCTATATGGCACTAAGTGGTATAACCGTCAATAAATAAATTGAAAATGTTGAAACACAGATCAAGATGGGGTAATTGACTGGATAAAGACAAAAACCATGAAAAAATTACTAGAACCTATCTCAAAAACAATCTAAAAGTGCCCATGGCGGTGTTGCGAAACGGTTCAAAATGCTCACATACTACGTGTATGCTCCGCTTTTTCACCGTTTCGCGCTCCCGGAGGCGGGATTTCGCAAAGCTCAACTTGCGCCCTGAACACTAATCTTATTTTTGAGATAGGTTCTAAGAACTGGCAAGTTTTTGACTTAAGTCATGTACTGAACAGAAAAATTCGTATATGAATTTATCCCATGATGAAACATAAAATCAAATTTCTTCCCTACAATAAAGAAATAATTGTCGAGGATGGAGAAAACCTTATCCGAGCAGCCATGGAAACAGGAGTTCATATTAATGCTTCCTGCGGGGGAGAAGGCGTGTGCGGTAAGTGCCGTGTTATTATCGAAGATGGAGATGTTGGGGGGGGGAATAACTGAAAAGCTGAGTAAAGAAGATCTGCAAAAAGGCTACCGGCAAGCCTGCCTGTCTTCTGTTCAGAACGATCTTGTAGTGCGTATTCCCATTGAGTCGGATCTTGATGCCGGTGTCCTTAACCTGCAAAAAACCCCAAGGCGGACAGCCCGGATCTGGGAAATGAACCTTGAAGAGCTAAAGGAAAAAGGTTTGTTTATGCCTCCGGTTGAAAAGAAATACCTGGAACTTCCTGAACCGACTGCCCAGGACAATCTGCCGGATGTAACCAGACTTGTCTCTTTCCTGAAAGCCAAACACAACGAGCATCGTCTCGTGGTTCAGCTTCCTGTAATCCAAAAAATTCCTGATGTTTTAAGAAAAGACAATTTCAGGGTTACGGCGACACTTGCCCGTCCGGTCCATTCCGGAAGAAAGACTCATATTATAAACATACAGCCTGGGGATACCACTGACAGGAATTACGCCATTGCCGTAGATGTCGGTACAACAACAATCTACAGCCAATTAATCGATCTTATTTCCGGCGATGTCCTGGCCTCGTATGGTGAATATAACGGTCAGATTAGTTATGGAGAAGACGTTATCACCAGAATTATTATGCTAATAAACCAGGTGGACTGCAAAAGCTTCACGAGGTGGTAATTGCAACCATTAATAAGTTAATACAAAAGATGGTCAAGCGGGCCCGGATTGATCCCGATGAAATTTCAACAATAACCCTGGCGGGCAATACAACCATGACTCAACTATTGTTGAATGTTAACCCCAAATACATCAGGCTTTCGCCTTATGTGCCTGCTTCAACACTTTTCGCGCCTATAAAGGCTGTTGACCTTGGTCTTTCACTGGGAGAACATGTCTTCGCACTGGTATATCCATCGATTTCAAGTTATGTGGGAGGCGATATTGTGGCCGGTGTTATGGGGTCGGGAATGTACCGCACCGAAGAAATTACCCTTTTCATGGACATCGGCACTAATGCTGAAATTGTAATCGGTAACAAGGACTGGCTTGCATGTGCGGCCTGTTCAGCAGGACCGGCCTTTGAAGGAGGCGGAATCAAATTCGGAATGCGGTCCGCAAAGGGGGCAATTGAGGATTTTTCCATGGACCCTGTCACCTTTGAACCCATGAATATTACCATCGGTAATGTCAGACCAAAAGGTATCTGCGGTTCCGGATTGATTACAATGGCAGCCGTAATGTTTGAAATGGGTGTCATTGATAACCGGGGAAAATTCAACCGCGACCTTGATACACCCCGAATACGTGAAGGTGATGGTGTTTACGAATATGTGCTGGCATGGAAGGATGAAACCCAGATCGACAGGGACATTGCCCTCACGGAACCGGATCTTGACAATCTCATACGCGCAAAAGGCGCCATGTACAGCGGTTGTATGACCCTCCTTGAAGAGGTGGGGCTCGGTATTAGCGACATTGAGCGCATATATATAGCAGGGGGGTTTGGAAGCTATGTGGACCTGGAAAAAGCGATGACTATCGGTTTGTTGCCAGAAATAGATCCTGACAAGGTTAGGTTTGTCGGTAACGGCTCCCTGATGGGCGCAAAAATGAGCTCTTTAACAAACCGCATCCGGAAAGACGTAGTGGAGGTAACCAAGAGGATGACAAACTTCGAACTTTCCGAAACCCTGTCTTTCATGGATAATTATGTGGCAGCACTTTTTTTGCCCCATACAGACATGAATCAATTCCCCAAACTCAACGCCCGAATTGAAGCCCGTAGGGCTTTGCAAAAATGAATCAAACCAATTGGCTGGTATGCTTAACTCGCATTTCTCACGAGCCAGATAAATTCTTCATGAGAAATGCGGGTGAATCCCTATGACACCTTGACCGATACGGATC
>PVMS01156459.1_pt1 | contig 11253 bp, 9 predicted proteins | sample 1853461 | NCBI WGS metagenome assembly PVMS01 (sample SAMN08582032, study PRJNA380276) | Marine sediment metagenome, whole genome shotgun sequencing project. | isolation source: ocean sediment barecode stripped | collected 2017
CGCCCATGCGAACACCGAGACGATCGTCGGACACGCCACGCTCGCCACGGGCGCTCACCCTTCGGCCCACGGGATGATCGGCAATATCTGGTTCGACAGGGAAACCGGCATCACGACATACAATATCGAAGACCCGAACTATCATCTGCTGAGCAAGGGCGCGGATGTAGATGCCGCTACGGAAATCGACCCTACCCAAAAGGCAGCATCGAGCGATGGGCGATCACCGGCATCCATTCTTACCACCACATTTTCAGATGAATTGTCTTCACTCACGGCCGGGAAAGCGAAAATATTTGGCATATCCGTTAAAGATCGCGGGGCTGTTTCCATGGCAGGGCATACCGGAAAAGCCTTCTGGTTTTCAAAAGCAATTAGCGAATTCGTTACCAGTAGTTATTACTATGACGAATACCCGAAATGGGTGACAGACTGGAATGCTAAAAATCTGGCGCAAAAATATTCCGGTAGCGCATGGGAGTTGATGCATCCTGTTGATGAATATCTTTTTGGTGACCGGGATGATCAGGAATGGGAATTCGAGCTGGGTGAGTATGGACGAACATTTCCACACAAGTTTGGCAGGTCAGATTCTCCATACTTTTCTACCTTCCTGACAGTAAGTCCGGTCGGCGATGAGCTCACAGCGGAGTTTGCAAAAACCCTCATCGCAGCAGAGCAGCTTGGTGAAGATGATATCACCGACTTCCTCGGTGTCAGCTTTTCTGCCACTGATTATGTAGGGCATTTCTTTGGGCCATCGAGCCTTGAATCGGAAGATAATATTCTTCGGCTGGACCGTACACTGGCTGATCTGTTTGCATATATAGATCAAAATATTGGCCTGGATAATACGCTGGTTGTTCTGTCTGCAGATCACGGCGGTCCGGAAGCGCCGGGATACCTGAAATCATTGGGAATCCCGGCCGATTACGTCTCTCCTGACAACTGGGACAAGCAACCGGCGATTGACCGGGTCAAAAGTAAATTTGGCATCAAAGGAAAGTTGATTGAAGGCTATGACCACCCCTATCTGTATCTTAGCAACGAGATCATCAGTAACCCGGAAATCGATGTATTTGCTCTGGAAGCCGCTATTGCCGAGGAACTGGTTCTTTTTCCAGGCGTCTCGCTCGCGATATCCAGCACAGCCCTGGCGCGTGGCACGGTGCCAGATAATCTGCTCACACGCGCGGTGCTCAACAATTATCACCCGAAACGATCTGGAAACATTTACGTCGTTTTTAACCCGGGCTGGTTTATAAATGACCTGGATGGCCTTTCTGTGGCGGTAGTGCACGGCTCTCCATGGCGATATGACACCTATGTTCCGATTATTTTTGCGGGTTATGGCGTAAAACCGCAAATAGTTTCACGCAGAGTTCACACCGTTGACGTAGCGATTACTTTGGCAACTGTTGCTGGCACAAAACCGCCATCCGGAGCCAGTGGAGAGGTGCTGCTGGAGGTGCTTGGACAATAGGTCCATCGCCTTCATTTATTCAAAACTCTGGATACCGCCCCGCTCCAGCCTTTCAAAAGCCCGGAGCGTGTAGTCTGATCCATTGAGGGGTTAAACTCGTGTTCCATTTGCCAGTGTTTTTCAATTGCATCGACAGAATCAAAAATACCAGATTGCAAGCCGGCGAGATAGGCCGCCCCCAACGCAGTGGTTTCAGTTTCTAAGGGGCGTCTGACGGATACGTTCAGGACGTCAGCCAAAAACTGACACAGCCAGTTATTTCTAACCATACCCCCGTCCACGCGTAACTCACTGGGCGCAAGTGCATCGCGGTGCATTGCATCCAGCAGGTCGGCGGTTTGATAACATACCGACTCCAAAGTAGCGCGTACGAGTTCTGCTACCCCCGTATCCCGGGTCAAACCGAATATCGCCCCCCTTGCATCTGGGTCCCAATGGGGGGCCCCAAGGCCGGTAAATGCGGGCACCATATACACGCCGGCATTATCACCTAGGCTTGCTGCAAGTTGCTCGGTCTGGCTAGCGGATTCGATAATTCCGAGGCCGTCTCTGAGCCACTGAACCGCTGCACCCGCCACAAAAATAGAACCTTCCATCGCGTAATTTGTCACACCGTTCAAACGATACGCTACGGTAGTCAACAGCTTGTTTTTTGACTGAACTACCTGCTCACCGGTATTCATCACCAGAAAACAACCTGTGCCGAAAGTGCTTTTGAGCATCCCCGGCTGAAAACAGGCTTGCCCGATTAAGGCAGCTTGCTGATCACCCGCCACCCCCGAAATCGGTATCTCTTCAGCAAACAATTGCGAATCAATTAGGCCGTAATCGGCGGCACAGTCGAGCACCTCAGGCAGCATACTGGCGGGAATATCAAACAGGTCGAGCAGTGTCTGATCCCAAACCTGGTCGTGTATGTTAAACAACATGGTACGCGACGCATTGCTCGCGTCGGTCGCGTGAACCTTGCCGGCTGTCAGGCGCCAGACTAAAAAACAATCAATGGTGCCGAACGCCAGGCGGCCCTGTTCCGCCCGTTCTTTAGCGCCTTCAATATTATCCAGCACCCAGGCAATTTTGCTCGCCGAGAAATACGGATCCAGCAGCAAACCGGTTTTTTGTGAAACGGCGGATTCGTGCCCTGCTGCGCGTAGCGTAGCGCAAACCTCGGCGGTACGCCGATCCTGCCATACAATTGCATTGTATAGCGGTTGCCCGTTTCCCGATCCCATATAACGGTGGTTTCGCGTTGATTAGTAATACCCGCCGCCGCAATTGTAAACTGATTGTATGAGGCCTGTTTAACCGCTTCCCCCGTCACGGCCAATATGCTTTCCCAGATCTCTTCCGGGTCGTGTTCAACCCAGCCATCGTGCGGAAAGTACTGCTTAAATTCTCGCTGAGCGGTGTATAGCGAAACACCATTTTCATCAAACAGCATTGCCCGGGAACTCGTTGTTCCCTGGTCTATACTAAGTAAACATGATTTCATTTATGAATCTCCTGCACGACCTTAGCGCGAATTTACGTAAGCTCCGGCTGAGAAAAATAGGCATCATATTTAGCCTGAGCCGAATCGCCAAATACGATTCTACAGAGCTCCATCGTACCCGCGCTGGCTTTTAATTTATCGCGCGAAGTAATCAGCCCGATTTTGGTCCGCCGATGGAGCAGATCTTCAAGCGTAGCAACCATTTCTTTGTCAGCCAGATGAGGAAGCTCACAGCGAAACAAACTGGACCCTTCAATCACCGGTACGGCCTGCGCTTGATCCTGTTCAATCAAATCAAGCATCTCAAATGAATCCATGCCATAGCGCCGCCATAAGCGGGTCATAAGTGACTCATCGGATCCGGGTAGCTTGACCTGTTCGAGTGACAGTGCCATGGCTCGATTGCGGTACATTGTATGCTGCCTCGCACCGGGCTCACCGTACCAGATTTCGTTGCCCGCCGGCTCTTCCGATTTAACCGAAATGCCCATTTCAGCCACACACTGACAAACTTCTTCGCCCACATTCAGGCAATCAGTCAACTTACCTCCGAAAATGCTTATATACGGCGTATCGGGCGTCACCTCGACAACATGCTTGCGTGAAAGCTGTAGAAAATCAACGCCACTGTCGGCGCCATGTTCAATTGCCAGAGGACGGACCCCGCATCGTTCAGCAATGATATCGTTCCGGGTCAGGGGGCTGGCAAGATCCAACCTCGCGTTGATATTGTCTAGAACAAAATCGCGGTCTTGCTCTGTTACTTGCGTATGCGGGTCTGTAACGGGCGTGTCGGTGGTTCCAATGCAGGTGCAGCCTCCCATGGGAATAGCAAAAAACAAGCGGTCGTCGTCAGCGATAAAAGCCAGCACCCGTTCACGTTGCGTGATCCGCGGCACGATCAAATGAATGCCTTTGGAAAAAATATGCTTGTAGCGGGTTCTAATATTATTGGCGCTATTAAAACTGTCAACAAAAGCACCCGCTGCATTGACCACCGCACGGCAACGAATATTAAATTCCGACCCGTCAAGCTTGTCCCGTACACTCACAGACCAAAGCCCGTCTTCATCTCTTTCAGCCTTATTTGCGGAAAGATAATTACTCACAACGCACCCTTTATCGATTGCGCTACGTACAAAATTGAAAACAAAACGCGCATCGTTATCTTGCAAATAAGCGTCCGAATACTCCACCCCTCCGCGACAAGCTGCAGCATTAATTGCGGGTTCTTCCTGCTTAATCCTGTTCGATGACAGGTGTTCGGGGGTTTGCGTAAAGCCTCTACCCATTAGCCAATATAGCCATGTTCCTGCCCAGACCAAGCGTGGATGTCGGCGGAAAGATTTTGGAATCGTAGTCAAAAAACGAATTTCCTTAACCACCGACGGATAGTGTTGTATCAAGGTATTGCGCGCCTTGCACAAGCCGGACACCAACCTGAACTCGTAGGTCTCGAGGTATTTAATACCGCCCCATATCAGGTTTGACGAGTGCTGACTGGTAAACCCTGCGAAGTCCCGGGCGTCAATTAAGCCAACTTTTACTCCGCGAGCGGCGAGTGCAGCTGCGGATACCGCTCCGTTAATGCCACCACCGACTATCAATACATCAAATGTACTTTTCGACAAACGTTCGAGGTGCTGCTGGCGCATGTTCATTCAGGAAAAATCAAACAGGTAAAAGGTTGTTTTATATGAAATAAAATCATACCTTCTTAAATACGAAGATTACCCACACCACTGTCAGCGCAAGCGAGCCCCATAGCGGTGTACCAAAAAAACCGAGCCAGGCCAGATTGATAAAGCCGGCCCCAAGCCAGGAGATAAACAGACGATCTCCCCGCGTGGTGTCCAGGCCCAATATCCCGTGTCGCGGGTTTCCACCGGGGCTGAATTTTTCCCATACGATCATAATAACAATCGACAATACCACTGCCATAAAAAACAGTGCCGTCGGCCAGGTCCACGCCATCCAGGACAAACCCATTTTAGCCCCCCCTGCTGATATTAACCGTACTCACGAAAACTATACTCATCACAATCACACCCTGCCCATCGCAAAACCTTTGGCGATATGATGGCGCACAAAATAAATTACGAAGGTTCCAGGAATAAGGGTGAGTGAGCCAGCGGCGGCCAACAGGCCGAGCTCATAACCGGAAGTGCTCGCAGTGCGCGTCATGGTTGCGGCAATCGGTTTAGCGTCAACCGAGGTCAGGGTCTTGGCGAGCAGCAGTTCAACCCAGGAGTACATAAAACAAAAAAACATCGCCACACCGATTCCAGCAGCGATAGTCGGGATAAATATGCGTATAAAGAAACGCCAGAAAGAATAGCCATCCAGAAAGGCAGTTTCATCCAACTCCTTGGGAATGCCCGACATAAAACCCTCAAGAATCCACACCGAAAGCGGAATATTGAACAAGCAATGCGCCAGCGCAACAGCAATGTGGGTATCGAACAGACCAATTTCGGAATACAACTGAAGAAATGGTAAGGCGAATACGGCCGGTGGCGCCATACGGTTGGTCAGCAACCAGAAAAACAGGTGTTTATCGCCCAAAAATCGATAGCGTGAAAAAGCGTACGCGGCGGGCAATGCAACGGTCACCGAAATAACGGTATTCATCACCACGTAAATCAGTGAATTAATGTAACCGTTGTACCAGGTTGGATCAGTGAATATCTTTACATAGTTGACCAGTGTGAAATTTTTTGGGAATAGGGAAAATCCGCCCAGTATCTCGTTGGTCGTTTTGAACGACATCGATATCAAGCCATAAATCGGCAAAAGCAGAAACAGAATATATAATGTGGGCAAAACCCAACGCTTGCTGTCAAACATCAGGTCATTCCTCATTACGCATCATGATGGTGTAAAACACCCAGCAGATCAATAACACCACCAGAAAATAAATAATCGACATCGCGCCCGCCGGGCCGAGATCAAATTGACCCAGTGCGATCTTCACCAGGTCAATAGACAAAAAGGTCGTGGTATTGCCCGGCCCGCCACCGGTCAGTACAAACGGCTCTGTGTAAATCATGAAACTGTCCATGAATCGCAATAATATAGCGATGGTCAGGACATGTTTCATTTTCGGCAATTGAACGTAGCGAAAAATGGCCCATTTACTTGCGCCATCAATACGTGCGGCCTGGTAATAGGCTTCGGGAATAGAGCACAAACCCGCGTAAGCCAGCAACACCACCAGTGAAGTCCAGTGCCACACATCCATCACCACTGTGGTAATCCAGGCGGCCGCAGGCTGCTGAGTAAAATTATAGTCAAAACCCATTGCGTTCAGGGTATAACCTAGCAGCCCGATATCCGGCAAGGCAAAGATATTCCACATTGCACCAACCACGTTCCATGGGATCAATAAAGGCAGCGCCATCAATACCAGGCAAACCGATACCCATGGGCCTCTACGCGGCATGCTCAGCGCAACTGCAACGCCCAGGGGTATTTCAATCAACAGTATGGTGCCGGTAAAAAATAGTTGGCGCATAAATGAAGCATGAAATCGCTCCGAGTTCAGTACCTCCTCATACCAGCGCAGCCCTTCCCAAAAAAACTGGTTATTACCGAAGGTTTCCTGCACCGAATAATTGACCACCGTCATCAATGGAATAAAGGCATTAAACGCCACCAGAATCAAAACCGGAACCACCAGCCACCATGCTTTCTGATTGATAGTCTTATTCATAATCGATCACCTTTCGTATCTCACAGCAAAATCCAGTCATTGTGATAAATGTGGGTCTTTTCCGGATTAAAATGAACCCGCGGATTATCTGGCGGCACCACCTCGTCCTCACCGATAAGCATCTTGATGATGTCACCCTGATGCGATGCCGTGACCACTTGATAGCGCCCTAAATCATCAACTTTAAGGACTTCCACCGGGATGCCGTCGCTATCAGTGAAGCTAACGAATTCAGGACGTACGCCGACTTCAAGTTTTCCATCAACATTTTCAGGAATCGTCATCTCGGTCAGTATCGGGTAATCGCGATAATATGCTTTTCCCTCAATACACTGACACGGCAATACGTTCATTCCTGGCGATCCGATAAAATTGCCGACGAAGGTATGATTAGGTCGGTCAAATAATTCAACCGGAGTGCCAACCTGAACGATTGTTCCGTCATACATCACCACGACTTTATCGGCGAAAGTCAGAGCTTCGGTCTGGTCATGGGTCACGTAAATCATGGTGACCCCAATCTGCTGATGCAGTTCTTTAAGTTTTGAGCGCAATAGCCATTTCAGATGTGGATCAATTACTGTCAAGGGTTCGTCGAACATAATCACATTGACATCCGGGCGGACAAGGCCCCGGCCCAGCGAGATTTTCTGCTTGCCGTCGGCAGTCAATCCTGAGGCACGTTGCTTGAGGGTATCCTCCAGATCCAGCATCACTGCAACGCGTTTCACCCGCGCATCCACCTCGGCTTCTTCAATGCCTCGATTGCGCAATGGAAAGGCCAGATTATCGTAAACGGTCATGGTGTCATACACCACCGGGAATTGAAATACTTGTGCAATATGGCGTTCACTGGTAGGACTTTGCGTAACATCTTCATCATCAAAATAGACCGAACCTTCTGACGGCTGCAGCAGCCCGGAAATGATATTCAGCAGCGTAGTTTTTCCACAACCGGACGGGCCAAGCAAGGCGTACGCGCCACCATCGTCCCATACCTGGTTAACTTCCTTCAGTGCATATTCCGGTGCCTGCCCGGGCGGTGGCGGGTAGGCGTGCCGAATGCCTTTAAATTCAATTTTCGCCATGATTCAGGGGTTCAATTTCATCAGTTCAAGGCTCTACCAATTTTTCATCTGTGTCGAAATACAGGCAACGATTCGGGTCAAAATAGAACGCCGATTGCTCCCCTTTCGCGTAATTATGAATACCGTGGGTTTCGCTCACCCAGGTATTGCCGCCAACCAGCATGCGTATAGTGGTCTCAGATCCACTTATTTCCGAGGCCTGAACCTGTCCCTGCACTTTGACACCGTCGCCTTGCGGCAATAACTGATATGCGCGAAGACCGATGGTATAGCTGCCGTCTGCCAAAAATTCCAGATGCACGGGTACGTTCCAGCTGACGGACGGGCTTAAAACTATTCTGCCGCCCTGCTTTTCAACGCGCGCCGTATTGATAGGAGGATCAGAGAAGACCCGCGCACTTTCCAGTGTCAGGGGTGCACGAAACATTTCAGCAGTTGGGCCATACTGGATGACCCGACCCTGGCTCACAGTCGCGGTATAGCCACCCAACATCAGCGCTTCCAGCGGTTCACTGGTGGCATATACTACCGTCGCGCCGGTATCGGCAAATAACTTTGGCAATTCCTCACGCAGTTCTTCACGCAGTTTGTAGTCCAGGTTTGCGAGCGGCTCATCCAGCAATACCAGATCCGCTTCCTTGACCAGTGCGCGCGCCAGTGCGGTGCGTTGTTGCTGCCCACCGGATAATTCTGATGGCTGGCGATTGAGCATCGGCATCAGTTTCAATACCTCGGCAATTCGATTCACCTTTTGCTTAACTTCTTTGCCGGACAGACCCGCCACTTTCAGTGGCGAAGCGATGTTGTCGAATACCGTAAAGCTTGGATAATTAATAAAGGCCTGGTACACCATTGCCACACTTCTTTTTTGTACCATCACGCCGGTCACATCCTGATCATCACACCAGACTTCACCCTGTGTAGGCTTTTCCAACCCTGCCATCAGGCGCATCAGAGTGGTTTTGCCGGCCAAAGTGGTGCCCAGCAATACATTAAATTTTCCGGGTTCCAGGGACAGGTTGGTCTCGTAGATGTGTGTTTCAGCACCCACCCTCTTTACGACATTTCGTAATTCAACTGACATCTTTTTCCTTTATATCATCGGCGACTGAAACCACCTGTAACTGCACGTCTTTTGATTCGCACATATGCAGCGTATCAGCACTTATATTATTATCGGTTACCAGGTGATCAATATCTGAAAGACTACATATTCTGATCGGCGCATTGCGTTCGAATTTCATTGAGTCTGTGACCAGAATCACTGAACGGGCGTGCTCGATAATCGCTTTTGCGACGCTGACTTCGCGAGGATCATAATCGAGCACCTCGCCCTCTGAATCGATTGCGGAACAACCAATCACCGCATAGTCAACTTTAAACTGTTCGATAAATTTCTCTGTGCTGGAGCCCACAATTCCCCCGTCAGTATGCCGTATCGTTCCACTGGCAACCATCACCTGCAGGTTCGGCATTGGCCAGAGCGCGCTGGCCACGTTTATATTATTGGTCACAACCAGTATCCCGGCCTTGTTGGATAGATACCTGACAACATGTTCTATAGTGGTACCTATACTGATGAATAAAGAAGCGTGATCCGGAATTAATGCCGCGACACTCCGCGCAATCGCATCTTTCTCCTCAATCATCAGCGCCTTTCGTGCACCATAACCGAGGTTCTTCACGCTATCTCGTATCACAGCACCGCCATGTACCCGCTGCACCAGCCCGGCATTGAACAACTGATTGAGGTCGCGCCGAATAGTCTGCGGCGTCACATTCAATGACTGCGCCAGAGGATCGACCGTAACGGCACCATGCTGGCGAAGCACACCCATAATTTTATGTTGCCGTTGGCTGACCCCGACCGCGGTTACGTGATTCATCGATTGAGCATTCGTCAAACAAAAGGCCCCACCTTGGATGGGGCCTTCTTAACATCAGAATGACAATTAACTCTGCCAGCGCTTTATGAGCTCATCGTAGCCAATAGTCTGTCCTTGCGGCTTTTCGTCGACCTTAGCTTTTGGTGAACCGGGCTTGTTCAGCCACTCGTTCGGGTCTGACTCATCGTTCAAACGCGGACCACAGCCCCCATAGACACCGGCTTTTTCATCGGCAGCCTGCATGCGAGACATAACCAGATCCATTTCAGTCGCCAGGCGATCCATTGCTTCCTGTGGAGTAAAGGCACCCGAATTAACATCACCAATTTGCTGCCACCAAATCTGCGCCAGTTTCGGATAATCCGGAACGTTAACACCAGTTGGTGACCACAGCACGCGATCAGGTGATCGATAGAACTCGATCAGGCCACCCAATTTGGGTGCACGATCAGTGAATGACTGGTGGTTGATAGTGCTTTCACGAATAAAGGTTAAACCTACGTGGCTCTTTTTTACATCCACCGTCTTGGAAACGACGAATTGCGCATACAACCACGCTGCCTTGCGACGGTCAACCGGGGTTGACTTAAACAGTGTCCAGGAACCCGCATCCTGATAACCCAGCTTTTGCCCTTCTTCCCAGTATGGGCCATGGGGTGATGGCGCCATTCTCCATTGAGGGTTGCCATCATCATCAACGGTATTATTTCCGTCACTTTTTGGCGCGACCATAGAAGCGGTAAACGCGGTGTACCAAAAAATCTGTTGCGCGACGTTACCTTGTGACAACGCGGGCAGGGACTGATAAAAATCATAACTAGCCGCGCCCGGAGGGGCATATTTACGTAACCATTCGTCCCATTTGGCGATCGCATACACGGCTGCCGGGCCATTAGCCGCTCCACCTCGCGATACAGAAGCACCGACCGGGTTACAGCTGCCTGCTTCCATGCGAATTCCCCACTCGTCAACCGGAATGCCGTTTGGCAAACCTTTGCTGCCTGCACCCGCCATCGATAGCCAGGCATCCGTCATGCGCCAACCCAGATCCGGTGCACGCTTGCCATAATCCATATGGCCGTATATCTGCACCCCATCGATTTCTTTAACGTGTATGGAAAAGAATTCTGCTATATCTTCATACGCCGACCAGTTGACCGGCACACCCAGGTCGTAACCATAACGCTCTTTGAACTGTGCCTGCAAATCGGCGCGGTCGAACCAGTCTTTGCGGAACCAGTAAAGGTTGGCAAATTGCTGATCGGGCAATTGATAGAGCTTGCCATCAGGACCGGTGGTAAACGACTTGCCTATAAAGTCATCGACATCCAGCATGGGATTAGTAACATCGCTCCCCTCACCTGCCATCCAGTCTGACAAGTTAACAGCCAGTTGCAACCGAGAGTGCGTACCGATCAGGTCGGAGTCATTGATATACGCATCGTACAGGTTACGCCCGGTTTGCATTTGTGTTTGCACCGCCTGAACGCCTGCCCCCGCGACCGCATTCGGCTGCGTTATTGTCCTGCTAGGCATTGCGTGCGACGTGAGACGAAACACGCGTGCGGTCGGATGTATGCGTTGAATTCACA
>PVMS01050657.1_pt1 | contig 11252 bp, 8 predicted proteins | sample 1853461 | NCBI WGS metagenome assembly PVMS01 (sample SAMN08582032, study PRJNA380276) | Marine sediment metagenome, whole genome shotgun sequencing project. | isolation source: ocean sediment barecode stripped | collected 2017
GACCCCAATTCTCGAAGTAGTCACTCGGGCCGATGTAGTCGCCGCCGCGCGCACCGGGCGACGTGGCGGCGTAAAGGGTCGGCAGCGCGCCCATCGCCGCGCTCTGGGCAAATACTCCGTTGGCCCACTCCGTTGTGCGCTCCATCCAGCTCGACCCGGTCATGCGCGGTGCGGCGAGCTGTAGGTTGGTTGCTGCATAGCCTGGGTGGCACGCGAGGCTGATGGTGCCCGCACCGTTTGCGGCCAGGCGACGTTGCAGCTCGTAGGCGAACAACAAGTTGGCGAGCTTGCTCTGGCCGTATGCGCGCACGCGGCTGTAGCTTCGTTCCGACTGCAGGTCGGAAAAGTTCATGCGACCGATCTTGTGGGCCGTGCTGCTGGTGGTGACGACGCGCGCGCCCGACGTTCGCATCAGCGGCTCGAGCAGCAGGCCCGTCAGTGCGAAGTGCCCCAGGTGGTTGGTCCCGAACTGCATCTCGAAGCCGTCGGCGGTTCGCCGCAGCGGCAACGCCATCACGCCGGCGTTGTTGCACAGCAGGTGGAGCTCGCGGTGGCTGGACAGGAATTTCTCGCTGAACGCGCGCACCGATGCGAGGTCGGCGAGGTCGAGCTGCAGCGACTCGACAGCCGCCTGCGGGTGCGCGGTGCGGATCGACTCGGCGGTCGCGGCCGCCTTCTCGAGGTTGCGGCAGGCGAGCACCACCTGCGCGCCGTTGCGGGCGAGCTCGAAGGCAGTTTCGAATCCCAGGCCGCTATTCGCTCCGGTCACGATCGCGGTCTTCCCGTCGAGGTCGGGAATTTGGTCGGTTGTCCACGGGGTGGTGTCGGGCATGGGGGCCTCCTCGAGCTGATTATATGCTCTCACGCGCTGCGCAGGCGAGCGGTTTCCGGTTCGGGCGGGCGGACTATCATCAGTCTGGGAGGAAACGACCATGGGTCTGTTCGGCAAGCCCGCTGCGATGCCATCTCCGGAAGCGGCGTTGCCCGGGCGTGCGGAGCGAATCTCGGTGCCCGCGAAACATTTCGTGAACGGCAACCCGCTCGAGCCTCCGTTTCCCGACGGCTTCGAACTCGCGCTGTTCGGAATGGGCTGTTTCTGGGGTGCGGAGCGGAAGTTCTGGGAGACGCCCGGAGTCTTCAGCACCTCGGTCGGCTACGCGGCCGGGTTGACGCCGAACGCGACTTATGAAGAGGTCTGCAGCGGTCGCACCGGTCACAACGAAGTCGTTCGCGTCGTGATCGACCCGTCGCAGATCGAGTACCGCGAGCTGTTGCGAATCTTCTGGGAGACCCACGACCCGACGCAGGGCATGCGCCAGGGCAACGACGTCGGAACGCAATACCGCTCGGGCGTCTACACGACGTCCGCCGCTCAACAGGATGCCGCGTCGGCCTCACGCGATGCCTACCAGCAGCGTCTCAGCGAAGCGGGCCATGGCGAGATCACGAGCGAGATCGTTCCGGCTCCGGAGTTCTACTACGCCGAGGCCTACCACCAGCAATATCTCGCGAAGAATCCGTCGGGATATTGCGGGCTCGGCGGCACGGGCGTGCGCTGCTGAAACGCTCCGATCAGGAGGCGTCCGCCTCGCGCTCGTCGGCCGCGAGCAGCAGTTCACCGACCGCCTGTGCGAACGCCCGCGTGATCTCCCACGGATCGCTCACCGGGCTTCTTGTGCGGCTTCTGCGACCTCGACGGCGGATGCCGCGGGTTCGTCGTTCGGTTCGGCCGTGCCGGCGACGCAACGGCTCAGGATACGGAGGCCCCGTGTGGAACCGCCGCGTTCGGTTTCGAGGGTGCGCAGCACCGCAAGCCGAGTGGCTCGACGCATGCATCGAAAGTGTGGGCCGCTCACGAAGTGCGCCGCACACTCGACTTCGACCTGGTCGGCTTTCGGTTGGACTTCGGACACATCGTCCATGTGGCTGCTCGGGATGAGCCTGTCGCGCCCACCCCAGACGAACGTGGTGGGCATGTCGATATGGGACAGATGGGTCCATAAACCGTCTGGGCCGTCGGCTGGGTCGAGTGCGAGCTCGCGCGCGGCCGACAGGAACGCGTGTCGAGTGGCTGGGCACGACCCGTAGTAGACGACGCGTGCGGCGGATCGCGCGATCCAGTCGTGCTCGAATGCGGGCAGCTCGTCGAGGAAGATCGCGAGCCGTTTCAGCACCGGCCATATCTTCTCGAGCGGCATGTAGTCGCTCCAGTTCGGGTCCAGCAAGCGGGCTGCGCCCAGTGCCCAGCGGTATTCTCGCCAGGGCAGGAAGGGTGCGATCAGCACGGCTCCGCGGACGGCTTCGGGCGCGCTGAGCGCGACCTCGAGCGCCACTCGACCGCCCATCGACATGCCGAGTAGCAGCGGCTTTGTATCGAACGAGCGCACCAGTTCGATCACCGGCGCTGCGAGTACCGTGGGCGTGAGGGGAACCGGTGGTGCCTCGGATACTCCGAAGCCGGGCAGGTCGACCGCGATGGTGCGCAGACCCTCGCGGGCGAGATCTTCTCCGAGCCCTGCAAACGCACTCGATTCGAGCGCCAGCGGGTGGAGTGCGACGACGGGGTCGCCCGCGCCCCACTCCTGGGTGTGCACTTCGGGTATCCTGCTCACATGGGATAGGTTACTGCAGGCGGCGTGCCAGCAGAAGTTGGTTTGAGGCGCCCCGAGACGCCCCTGCCAGTGAGCATTGTGGCGAATAGGGGCATTTGATCGAGGTGATAATCCCCGGTACGCGCAATCGAGCTGCTCCAGCTGACCCGATTCGCAGATCGGAACTTGCTGTCCGCGCGATCCCGGAGGCGACGTAGATGATCGAAATGTCCGGCGCGGATGCCTACTTCCTGCGGGAGGAGTCGCGCGCTCGACACATGCACACGCTGAAGATCGTCGTCGTTGAGCACGAAGGTGCCTACGATCCGCCGTCGATCGAACGCGTGCGTGCGGGGGCGGTTGGGGTCTTGCCGCGCGAGCCGGCCTTCCGCCGGCGCCCACTCGATGTGCCGGCCGGCTTCGGCAACCCCTTTTGGGTGGACGCACAAGAACTCGACCCCGCCTACCACGTCCGCCACGAGGTACTGCCGGCCGGCAGTACCGACGCTGCGCTCGATGAACTGGCCGGGCGTATCGCGAGCGAACCGCTCGATCGCGAGCGGCCGCTCTGGCAGATCGTCTTCGTCGAGGGCCTGTCCGACGGGCGCGTGGCCTACGTGATGAAGGTTCACCACGCAGTGGCGGATGGTGTCGCGAGCGCCGAGCTCGCGTTACGGAGCCTTCAAGAGGATCGCGAGCAGATGCTCTACGAACCGTGGCGGTCCCCGCCTTCGGAGCCGCTGCCGTCGCGAAGCGACCGGATCTGGGCGGCGACGAAGACCCACGCGCGGCGCCAGCGCGAGCTGCCGGGGCTACTCCTGCGTTCGATGCGCGAGGTCGGGACTTCGCTGTCCTGGATTCGATCGGGCCGTACGATGCCGGCAAAGGTGTTCAACGCACCGGCTGCACGCTTCAATCAAGCCATCACTCCGAATCGAGTCTACGCACACGTTCGGCTTTCCCTTCCCGAGATCATCGAGGTCAAGCGAGCTGCGAAGTGCACCGTGAACGACGTCTTTCTTACGCTGGTTGGCGGTACGGTGCACGGCTATCTCGCGGCACACCGAGAGCCCAACGACTCCGCCCTCACGGCCGCGATCCCCGTTTCGGTGCGCGGAAATCTCGAAGATCCCGCGTTCGGCAACGCGGTCACCGCGATGCTCGCCACCACGGCCAGCCATATCGCCGACCCGCTCGAGCGGCTGCGCGCCGTGGTGGAGAGCACGCGGGCAGCGCGGGCGCTGTTCGAGCGGCGCGATCCCCGGCTCGCGGTCGAATGGTACGACCACTGGGTGCTGCGCCGGCTGTGGCTCCACGATCTTCCGAAGTTCCTCAACGCGTTTCTCGGGCGGCCGGGCGTGAACTTGATCGCCTCCAATGTGCGGGGGCCGAGCGTGCCGCTCTACAGCAACGGCGCGCGTGTTTCGGAACTCTTCTCGATGGGGCCGCTCTCGGGACAGATGGGGCTCAACTTCACCGCCTGGAGTTATCTCGATGCGTTCTCGGTCGGTGTGCACGCCTGCCGCGAACACGTGCCCGACGTGCGATCACTCGCAGATGGCCTGGCGGTCGAGCTGGAGAAGCTCTCGCAGGAAGTACTCCGAAACTGACTGCCGGAAAGCAGCGCTAGCGCTGCGGCTTGGCGCGCTTGCGCTGCCAGACTGCGGCGACTTCGAGGTCGAAGGCGCGCCTCTCGGAATGGACGCGCGTGAAGTCGCGCTCGAGCCGTTCGCGGTCGTAGGGAACCGCCCATACGTCGGTCGGATCGTCCATCCCGTAGCCGTGTCGGATCTCGGCACCGAGGGTCGTTACGACGTAGTCGCCGCGCGCGATCGCACCCGGGTCGTCGAGCCCGTTTTCGAGCGCGTAGTCGGGCTTCGGAATCGTCGCCGCGATGATATGCCAAGGGCGCACGAACGTGACCACGGTTTCGCCCGGCTGCGCGTGTGCGTCGACCCAACGCAGTGCCTGCTCGGCGCCGTCGGCCGGGACCTGCACCAGGCTGCGGGCCCCGATCGTCGGGCGGCCGCCCCACACGCCCGCGCCTACCCATTGGTAACCGTTCAGGTGATAGTCGGGGTGGCTGCGCGCCAGATCGACGCCCAGCAGCGTGATCGCTGCGACGGCGAGAGTCACGGCGGCACCGCGCCTGCGGTCGAAGAGTTCGACGCCCATGTCGGCCAGCAGAATCGCCAGCGGCGGAAAGACGGGCAGCATGTAGAACGTCTGCGCCCAAGGCAGCCGAAGCAGGAACAGCAAGTAGCAGGCGACGAAAAGCAGCGGCAGGCGAAGCTCCGGCCGTGTGCGCACGCGCACCGCTGCCACGACCAGGCCGAGCCAGGCACACACACCGATCAACAGGCTCGGCTTGATCGCGATCACCGCGAAGTGAAGTGCGGCGGCTTCGAGAGCGAACATCAGCGGTGATTCGACGTTGCTGAACAGGAAGGCGCCGATCAGGCTGTTGAACACGTCTGGGTTGGTGGTGTGGAGCGGTGGCAGCGCGAAGAAGGTCATGCCGCCGAGCACCAGTACGAATGCTGTGAGTTTCCCCCGGCTCGGGCGTTCGCGGCGGTGCCGCCAACTGGCAATGAGCACCGCGATCCACAAGCCGACGACCAGGCTCGCATGCAGGGCGAGAAAGCCGAGCCCGGCGCTTTCGTAGGGCCCCGAGGCCAGCCGCTTGCCGACCTCCCAGCCACCGAAGACGGTTGCATAGAGGAGAGCGAGTAGCGTCACGAGGGAGATCCATGCGCTGCTGGAAAGTGTTTCCTCGAGGGTGTCTTCGTCGCGCGCAGGCAGCAGCAGCGCGACTGCGATCACCGGAATCGCAGCCACCGCCGAGATCTTGGACGCCAGTGCGGCGCCGAGCGCGACAGCGGTGACAGCGCCCCAGCCCAGGCTGCGTTCTTTGCGGAGGTACGCCAGGCTGGCGAGCAGCGTCGCAATCGCGCAGGTGATGAAGGCATCGCCGTCACTGAAGGCGGACTTCGAATACGCGAGGAAATACGGGCTTGTCGCTAGCAACAAGCCGGCCACGAAGGCCTTGCGCGCGTCGAGCTCGCGCCGGCAAAATGCGATCACCGCGACCAGTGTGAACGCGCCGAGTACGCAGGCGAGCGCACGCGCGGCCTCGAGTTCGGGGGCGAATATCTTGAACCAGACCGCGGTGGCGGCCATTGGCAATCGTACGTTGATCGGGTCGATGTCTGAGCCGATCAACCAACCGCCCGGCTCCGCGCTGTAGCTGAGCGCGATACCGAGATCGGTCTGCTCATCCCATCCGATTCCGAGATGATTCAGCGTTGGCAACACCAGAGTCGCATAGATGCCGACCACGACCGCGACGGCGAACCCGGAACGCAGGAACCAATCGATCCGCGCGGCCATCGCATTCCTCCGTTCCGCTCTCGCTCAGAACACGGGTCTGGTCGCGACGCGGCACCAGCCGCGTCGCGACATCACACGAGAATCAGAGTGCCCGCAGCATCAGGTCGGCGAGTTTTCGGCTGAATGCCGCCGAGTCGTCCAGTCTTCCGCCCTCCGCAAGTAGCGCCTGCCCATAGAGCAGTTCGCCGAACTCCGCGATGCGCCGATCGCTCGAATCGGTTTCGCAGAGTTCTCGGAGCTTGACCAGCAGCGGGTGGGTCGGGTTGATCTCGAGGATGGGTTGCGTCTCCGGAACGTCCTGCCCCGCTTCGCGCAGGATCGCGGCCATCTGCGGTGTGAGCTCCCCCTCCTCGTTGACGAGGCACGCGGGAGACTCGGTGAGCCGCTGAGAAAGCCGGACTTCCTTGACCCGATCCTGCACCGCGACGCGCAGCCTCCCGATCAGCTCGCCGAACGCATCTTCTTCCTGCTTGCGCTCTTCCTCGGCGGCTTGCTGTTCCTCCTCGCTGCCGAGGCGGATGTCGCCCCGGTCGACCGACTGCCAGCGCTTCCCCTTGTATTCCGGTGGGTTCTGTTCGAGCCAGACCTCGTCGACCCGGTCGCTGAAGAGCAGTACCTCGATGCCCTTCTTCTTGAACGCCTCTAGGTGGGGCGAGCGTGTGATGGCATCGAGAGAGGCGCCCGTGAGGAAATAGATGACATCCTGATCCTCGGGGATCCGGTCGACGGCTTCGGCGAGGCTGCCGAGCTTGCCTGCGTTGGCGGTCGAGGCGCACAGCACGAGGTCGAGGATGCGTTCGCGCTTCTCGCGCGGATCGAGCATGCCTTCTTTCAGCACCGGTCCGAATTGGGAATAGAAGCCGAGGTACTTTTCCTCGTCGTTCTGCTTCAGCTCGCCGAGGGCTTCGAGGACCTTCTTCACCAGGTGCTTGCGGATCGCCTCGATCTGCCGGTCCTGCTGCAACATTTCGCGTGAGACGTTGAGCGACAGGTCCTCGGCATCGACGACGCCCTTCACGAAGCGGAGGTACTCCGGCATCAACTCGCGGCACTCGTCCATGATGAAGATGCGCTTCACGTAGAGCTGGATACCGCGATGGGCCATCTCGCGGTGGTAGAGGTCGAAAGGTGCGACCGAAGGGAGGTACAGCAGCGCGGTGGCTTCGAAGTTCCCCTCGATTCGCGTTCGAATGTGAAGCAACGGGTCGCTCCAGTCGTGCGAGATGTGCTTATAGAATTCTCCGTGTTCGTCTTCGCTCACCTCATCGTCGGGCCGTGTCCAGATGGCCTTCATCGAATTGAGCGGGTCGTCACCGCCCTTGGATTCTTCTCCGCCGACGGTTTCGAGTCGAATCGGGTAGGAGACGAAGTCGGAATACTTTCGAACGATCTGCCGCAGTCCCCATTCGTCGGCGTAGTCGGGCGTTCCCGCATCGCCCCCGGCGGCCTTCAAGTGGAGCGTGACGTCGGTCCCGGTCGTCGCGCGTTCGGCCTCGGAGATTTCGAAGCCTCCCTCACCAGTCGACTCCCAGCGGGTTGCAGTGTCTGCGCCGGCCTTGCGTGTCGTTACGGTGACACGGTCGGCTGCCATGAAGCTCGCGTAGAATCCGACGCCGAACTGTCCGATCAATTCCGGCGGGATTTCCTTGCCCTGCTTCTTCTTCAGCGCCGCCGTGAACTCGGCCGCGCCGGACTTCGCGATGGTTCCGATGTTCAGGACGACCTCTTCGCGGCTCATGCCGATGCCGCAGTCCGAGACCGTGAGCAGTCGCTGCTCGGGGTCGACCCGCAGCGTGATGCCGAGTTCAGCTTCGGGCAGCCACTCCGGGTTGGTCAGGCCTTCGAATCGAAGCCGGTCGAGCGCATCGGATGCGTTCGAGATGAGCTCGCGCAGGAAGACATCCGGGTTCGAATAGAGTGAGTGGATCATCAGATCGAGGAGTTGTTTCACCTCGGTCTGGAATTCGAAGCTCTCGGTCTTCGTATCGCTCATTGAAGCATCCTCCGATGAGCGGGTCGGCATGGCTCGACCCGGCTCGAGCCGTCCCGACCGCTCGATCGCTTTCGTCCGGCATTTGAAAACATCACAAAATTCCAGCGCTTTCCGCGACTTCGCGGCGAAGTGTCCGCGTATCGTCGCACTCCCGCAAGTCGGATTGGGCTCAATATTTCCCCCATGGCGGGGTCTCGGGAGTATATTGCGCGAGGAGATCCCCGTCGGACGGACCGTTGGGGAATCTCGCTCATGGTTGCGGCGGATCGGTCCCTTTCGAGCCGCCCGCGGCGGGGAATGAACTGTTGAAGAAACTGTACGTCGGGAATCTCGCCTTTACGGCCACCGAGGAGGAGCTGCGCGAATTGTTCGAGCAGCACGGGCCCACCGCTTCGGTCAGGGTCATCACCGATCGGGAGACCGGTCGCTCGCGTGGGTTCGGTTTCGTCGAATTCGACGATGCCGCCAACGCGGACAAGGCACTCGCGGCACTGGACGGCCAGGAAATGGGCGGCCGTCCGTTGCGCGTCAACGAGGCGCAGGATCGTCAGCGCGGCGGCGGCGGCCGGCGCTGACTCCCCCAGGCAGGCCTCGAACACGCTTCGCTGTTTATGAGCGCAACGGTCAGCTACGTCGTGAGCCCAGAATGAAAGCTGCGGATCGCACGATCCTCGTCGCCTACGCGGTCACACTCACCGCAGCATTCTCGGCCGCTGCGCTCTGCGCTGCCGAGCACCCGATCAAGGTGGCCTTCGTCGCGGACGTGGTCGCCACCTGCGTGATCTTCGCGTTCAGCTATGCCTGGCGTAATTCGAGCTTCTACGACGCTTATTGGAGCGTCGTCCCGCCGATCATCGCGGTCTATTGGTTGCTCGCTTCCAACGTTCCCGACGTCGACCCACTGCGCTGCGTATTGCTGATCGGCTTGGTGGCTGCCTGGGCGGTGCGTCTCACCTACAACTGGCACCGCGGATGGAGCGGGCTCGACCACGAGGACTGGCGCTACCGGGACATGCGGGACAAGACCGGCCGCGTCTACTGGCTGGTGAGTTTCGCCGGGATCCACATGGCGCCCACCCTCCTGGTGTTTCTCGGCTGCCTGCCGTTGTACCCGGCGCTCGCGGTCGGAACACGGCCGTTCGGCCTTCTCGATGGATTCGCCACTTGCTGGATGGCCGCTGCGATCTGGCTCGAAGCGCGCGCGGATCGCGAACTCATGGACTATCGAATGTCCGCCCCTTTGCCCGGTCGCACGCTCACGACCGGCGTCTGGCGGTTCTCGCGCCACCCGAACTACTTCGGTGAGATCGCCTTCTGGTGGGGGATCGCCTTCTTTGGGATTGCGGCGGCGCCGGAGTGGTGGTGGTCTGCGATCGGAGCGGTGTCCATCACGTTGATGTTCCGGTTCATCAGCCTGAAGCTGATCGAAGATCGGATGTCGGCCTCGCGCTCCGACTACGCGGCCTATGTCGCGACGACCTCTCGCATCATTCCGTGGCGGCCGAAGACGCCGGATGGCTGATGTGCGCCTGCTCAGATGGGGATTGGGCCGCGGCTTTACGATTTAATATCGCGACTCTGGCATGTCCGATCCGCGTCAGGGTGGGTCCGGTCACGGTCCCCCGAGGTGCACGCCGTCGTCGCAGACGCACGGGGATTGAGTGACATCCGATTCTCACCGTGCGGGTGCTGCGGAAAGGGTTTCCAGCGCGCGATGCTCCTGATGGTCCGACAGATCCGCCTCCGGAGCCGAAGAATGCGCCGAATCGTTTCTGGGGCGGCTCTTGGGATATGGCGTCGGATCCGGGTCGGGCCGGCGGCAACGCTGCGAATCGAGGCGAAATGTGGCACGGCACGGCTCGCTAGAGGCGGATACCCGCATCGGAATGGCGTTCGACTCGCGGGAAACAACGGTGCAGTCCTCGTCTTCCCGGGCCCAACTGGGCTAATCTCTGAATTCGCCTGGAGGTGCCCCCTGTGAGTCAGCATCCGTTGATCGAACTAGCAAACGAACGCGAAGTCCGGCAGTCGAAGGGATTTCGCGCGGCCGCAGAGCAACTGACCGGCGAGGGGCTCGCCGAGATGTACCAGCAGGAAGTTGCCAACGCGCCGAAACGTTACGACGCGGACAAGAAATTCCTCGTGTCGCAGAAGGGTGTCGCGCCGCGCGGTGGCAAGTCGGGCAAGCCGCACGAGCATCTCGCGATCGCGCTCGTCAATCGCTGCCGCACCGCGGGGGAAGGCCTCGATCTGCCCGCTGCTCCCGCCGGCGACACCTTCGATTCCCTCGTCTACCAGATGCCGCTCAAGGCTCGCCAGTCGGACCCCGACACGCGCATTGGCAAGGTCGACCTGCTTGGGTCCATTCCCGAGAATCGGCTTGCGATCGTGATGCTGAAATTCGTGCCGCCGACCGCGACACGAGGCTCGACGGGCGACACACCGTTGCGTGCACTACTCGAAGGGCTCGCCTACACCGCGATCGTGCAGGCCAACCGGAACGAGATCCTCGGCGAGATCGAGGAGAGCTGCGGGCGCAAGCTTTCGGATGAACCGCCGATCCTGATCATTCTCGGCAGCACGCGCTACTGGGAACTCTGTCGCAAGCGCGAAGCGCAGAAGGGTGCCGCCTGGATCAACCAGATGGAGCGTCTGGGGCAGGAGATCGACGAGAACCTCGGAATCGAGGTCCGTTACCTCGGCCTGAAGCTCCAGGGCGATCCGGGTTGGGAATACGAAGAAGACAAGCCCGTCCTGGACGGCACGCCGATTCTCGACCGCGCCTGGGGCCTGGGCGCCGGCAAGGTCCGTCCCAAAGGCAAGTCGAAGTCGAAGGGCGACCCGATCGACGAGATCGTCGAAGCCGACACGAGTCGACCGGTGCGCGCCTACAAGATCACCGACAGCTACGAGTCGGGTGACAGCATCGACCACCCGACTCTCGGCCTGGGTGTCGTGCAGCGCTCCTCCGGAACGGGCAAGATCAAGGTCCTGTTCGACGACACCCCGCGCCTGTTGATCCACGAGCGCGTCCGGCCCGGCGCGTAGGCGCCCGCTCCGGCTCAGCGGGAGGCGTCGACGCTCCAGATCCCGGAGCCCTTCACCGCGATGAGCAGGAATGCGAAGCTGTAGAGAGCCGCCAGCTCTCCCCTGTTCTCGATCGGCAGCAGCCCGTGGGACTGGTGCGCCATGAAGTACGCGACCGCCATCAGAATCGCGTATTCGATCCGGCTCCCGTTACGGCCCAAACGCACGGCCAGAGTACGTTTGCCGACTGC
>PVMS01070470.1_pt1 | contig 11252 bp, 8 predicted proteins | sample 1853461 | NCBI WGS metagenome assembly PVMS01 (sample SAMN08582032, study PRJNA380276) | Marine sediment metagenome, whole genome shotgun sequencing project. | isolation source: ocean sediment barecode stripped | collected 2017
ATCTTGATAGAGCCAAACCTGTGGACCGAACCGACAACGTAATCTTCAAAGTAGCGGTTCTCAACCGGAACACTGAAAGCTGTATTTTGCAACGTATTTCTCATAAAACAGAGACCTATCATTTCAGCATATCTTCAACCAGGCGATAAAGGGAGGGAAATGGTGATGGTGCAACCGGCCCCATCGTTGTTGGCTGCCGTAACGGTTCCCCCCATCAGGTTGACAAATTTTTTTACGAGTGCAAGGCCGATGCCGGTTCCCCGGGTGGTCCGGGTAAGACGACTATCCACACGATAAAACTCATCAAAAACCTTTTTTAGCGCCTGGTGTGGAATGCCCGGTCCGAGGTCGGAGACATAAATTTTCATCCGATCACCGTCTCTCCCAAGCCGAATAGTGATTTCTTTTTTTTGGGATGTCTTGCCGAATTTCATACTATTTTCGATCAGATTGATTAAAACCTGAATCATCACCTCACGATCGTATTGGAAAGGCTGAATTTTTTTTTGTCCCACCTTTAGTGTAAAGCCTTCCTGTCTGAATTTTTCTTGCATCACCTCCTCAACTTCATGGATGACATCTTCAAATGTCCCTGTTTTCAAATCAATCTGTCGCTGTTTTTTTTCCAGTTTTGAAAGATCCAAAACATTATTAATCAGACGGGAAAGACGGGCGCTCTCGGAATCTATTATGCGGAAATATTCCTGTTCCTTCTCGTGGTCTCGAGCGATGCCCTGTTCCAACATTTCAATATACATCCGGATATTGGTCAATGGCGTTTTCAATTCATGGGTTACAGATGAAACAAATTGCGAACGCCTTTCGGAAAGATCCACAATCGTGCGTGCGCTTTGATATATCGCGAAAAGCCCGATCAAGAGAACTACGGCCAGAACAATCACCATGATATTCAGGGTGTTGCGACCGGCTGCTGGAGGAATCTGATCGGAAGTCAGTGTCGCGTTCAGAAATTCAAATGGCGAAGGAAAGATCCGGCTAAGTACAAATTTCGAATTCCTGGTGCTAACGCCGGCTTCTATCCTGTCAATTTCATTTCCCTGATCGATTACCCTGAGTCGAAGATTGGCAAAACCTGCCATCGGTTGAGTTACAAAATATTGTTGAGCCAAATAGCTGAGAAAAGCCCTAACCCGCAGGATAAAACCCTGCCGGTAAATTTTCTGGTTGATCATGATCCTGCGAAAAATAAAAATTTGGTCGGCACTGATGAAAACCGATTGCAACGGAGCGACTTCCACTTGAAAGCCCTCGGTCTCCCTCCCATCTGAAGCGGGCGCAGGCTGCAGGTAGCCTTCAGATTCCGCCGGATATGACTTCCTTAACCCGGGATCTTTACCCACTTTTGATTCGATAACCGCCCGATCTCCGGCAATCAACCCACCGCTGCTCCTGGTTTTTACCACGGCTGCCGGTTCAGCACTTTTTGTTGTTTTTCGTTGTTCTCGTTTCGCTATATTAAAAGCCTGCGTCGGTGTTATTTTTTCGACTCTTTTTTCTTTCTGACCGAGATAGGTTTTGGGCTGCCGGGAGCGAGATAGATCGAGATATTTTTCCGCAAACCCGGTTTGCCGTTTTTCATCGGTGTCAGCGACAACCTTTGCCGGCTGAGTCATTATTCTGTCATTCCTGGTAACGCGTTTGCGGTTAAATATGCTGTTTGCGTGTTTTAATTTGGCGACTAGGCTTTTGTGCTCCAGCGGGATCGGTTTATCACCTACCACTATAGGCGTTTGGAAAGATCCGTCAGGATTGTTCTGAAAATATCCAAGGATATACTCATCACGCGGTAACCGGGACAGGGGCGAACGGCTTTTGCCGGTCGAGTCTTGAAATTGATTAGACGGGAAAATATGATAATTGTACTCGTCAATCGCGCGCCCTTCCTCTAGTTTGACAATCGACGTAAGAGCCTGTTCAATTTCGTCAAAAAAGGTATCGGCGAAATAGCTCATTGTCGCCACCTCTTCCTGTTCCAGACCCTGATAGGTCCGCAAAACAAAATAAGCAAGCGGAATGGAGAGTGTCACCCAAAATATGAGAATCAGTAATTTTAGTCTTTTCATTCCTCGAGTTCCAACCGATAACCTTCGCCCCGAATTGTTGTGATAAAAGGGGTATCTCCTATTAGCAGGGAGATTTTTTTTCGGAGTTTAAGCATGTGAATATCCACCGTTCGCGTTTCAATTTTAGCATCTGCATAATGCCACACCCTGATGAGCAGCTCTTTTTTCGAAACAATCCGATCCTGGTGGCGAAAGAGATAATCGATTATATCCATTTCTCTACGGGTTAGTTCGATGACTCGATCCTGAAAAGCCGCTTTCAGGTTTTTCCCATCAAATAAAATATCCCGCAAGCGAATCTCAACATCATTTAAACTTTTTCCCGTTCGCCGCAATACCGCTTCAATACGCACCATAACTTCCCTAAGTGAAAATGGCTTGCTGATATAATCATCCGCGCCGGCCTTAAAGCCTGTTATTATATTATCTTCAGAACCCTTGGCAGTAACCAGGATAATTCCCTGGTTGGGCTTTTTGCTGCGAATTGCCTTACATATCGAAAAACCATCGAGGGTTGGAAGCATGACGTCCAAGAGAATCAAATCGTATTGTTCTTCAAGGCCAGCTTTCAGGCCCTGGCCGCCGTCTTCCAAGCCTTTAACCTCGTAACCGTTGAACACCAGCACATCGAGCAGGCCTCTCAACAGGGCCGCGTCATCTTCAACCACAAGAATACGTGCCTTGGTTTGCTTCATTACCTTCTTCTCCTTCGGTTCCATTATTTCCATGAAGAGTCGTCCCACACGACATTATAACAGATATTTTAATTTTCAAAGTAAAACTTATGTAAAAAATTTTCGTCAATTTTTTACACTTCTTTGAATTGCGTTTCAGTAGGCTTGAATTAGTATGAAGGCATGAGGAGAAAATTCTATCATTCTTTTAACCGATCAGCTGAAAGGAGTCCATCATGAAGAAAAAACGTTTTAACCTATTTATTTTTCTCGTCTCTTTAATCGCTATCACCAGTGCAGCCATGGCTTACTCGTCCAATAGAGGGAAAGCATTTCTACCGGGTTGGATGTCAACTCCAAACAATCCGCCCAGCCTCAAATCCGGGCCAATGAAGATTTCCGGACAACTGATCCAGGACAAAATCCTTCAGGGATCAGAGGGTACGGTAAACCTTGCACTTACCCTGAAAGCCGATGACACCATCGATTCCAACGAAGCGAACTTCCGCAATGTCGATATGGTGATCGTATTGGATCGCAGCGGTTCAATGAAGGGTCGCAAGATCAGAAATGCCCGACAGGCGGTATTAAACCTTCTATCAGCCTTATCTTCAAAAGACCGTTTTGCGCTGATCACATATTCAGATGGTGTAAGCCAGGTCTCAAACTTGCGCAATGTATCAGATGTCAACCGCAAACAACTGGAGGCGCTCATCCATGGCGTGAGGGCGGGTGGCGGGACCAATCTTGGCGCCGGACTCCAGACAGGCATCAACGTGCTTTTATCCACCAATCAAAATGGAAACAGCGGAAAAGTCATCCTCATTTCCGACGGTCTTGCCAACAAAGGCATTACCAGCCCCCAAGTCCTGGGCAATATTGCTGGGATTGCTGTGGAAAAGGAATTCGCTGTGAGCACCGTAGGCGTAGGAATCGATTTTAATGAGCTATTGATGACCAAAATCGCCGATAAGGGCGTAGGGAATTATTACTATTTGGAAAATCCCGAGGCTTTTGCAGAAGTATTTCAAAAAGAGGTCTTCTACACCCAAACCACCTCAATCAATGGCATTTCGGTTCATTTATCTTTGCCGAACGGCATATCCCTGATCCACGCCGCCGGTTATCCGATTACAGTTCAAAACAATCACGCAATTTTTCATCCGGGTGATCTTCGGTCCAATCAAACCCGCAAACTGTTTCTCACGCTGAAAGTGCCAAGTGAAAGGGTTGGAGAATTTACAATTGCAAGGATCAAGGTTCGGTATCTGTATAACGGCACACCCTTTGAAGCGAGCCTTGAAGAAGCATTCAAGATTGCCTGTGTAAAAGATCAAAGGAAAGTTTTATCTTCCATCGATAAATCAGCCTGGACGCAAAAAGTTATCCAGGAAGACTACAACAGGCTAAAACAGGAAGTGGCCGGGGACATCAAAGCCGGAAAAAAAGGTAACGCTCTCCGCCGGATAACAAACTACTACAAGGAAAAAGCCTCGATAAATAAAACGGTCGCTTCAGAAGAAGTCAACAAAAACCTGGATCGAGATCTTAAAGAATTAAGGCAGGTTGTAAAAGATACTTTCCAGGGTGCTCCCTCAGTTGTGTTGCAGAAGCAAAAATCAAATTCCAAGGCCCTTCAATACGAAGGATACACCGGTCGGCGACAAAAATGATGAATACTTATATAATTCAACATGGAGGCAACCATGGCAATTTTAACAAGATTGATAAAATTATTTAAGGCGGATATTCATGGTGTTATGGATCAACTAGAAGACCAAGGTCTTCTGCTCAAACAACACCTCAGGGATATGGAGGAATCGCTGGGTCAGAAAGAAGCAAGGCTCAAAAAGATGTTGCTTTCCCGCGATCTGGCACAGCAAGATCATGATAAATCAAAAAAAGAAACTGAAACCCTGGAGCAGGATTTGGAAGTGGCGATTAAAAAGGAAAGGGATGATATTGCGCGGATGCTCATTAAAAAACTCAAACCGCTTGCTAAAATCCAGGAGGAACGTCGACATCACATCGACATCCTGAATCAGGAGATTTCACATTTCAGCCATGCTCTGGAACAGCAGCATCTTCAATATGAACAGCTCCAACAAAAGGCCCATACCTATTTCCACAGGAAGGAGCAAAACGGATTGGAACAGACGTTTACCACCATGGGGCCAAATAGAATCTGTCAGGAACTCAGCGAAGAAGAAATAGAACTGGAACTCCTCCAGAGAAAAGAAATGTTAAAAGGAGGTGCCGTGTCATGAAAACCACACAAAACCCCGTGCGAACGACGATTTTCTTTGGACTTATCTGTGGTCTTGCCTTCATTCCTTTGAGTCTTTATTCGGGCTATTTTATCCCATGGCCCAAAGCTTATTGGATGATCCTATGCCTATACGTTGCGGCCTACGGATTTTTTCTGACCCGCTTGAGCCAAAAATCGCCATTGCGAATTTTTCCGTCCCTTCTGCTTCTCTTTCCGGCTGTTTTTTTAACCAGCTCCACTGCAATATTTTTACTCATAGCACTCGGAATTTTCAGCTGGATCCGCAGCGGCATCTGTTTTCAACCCCTGCAGGTGAAAAGGCTTTTTTCGGAAATCAGTTTGAGTCTAGGGGGCGGCGCCCTTGTAGCCGGTCTAACACCTGTTTCGGCGGTTACGTGGGCATTGGGTATCTGGTTGTTTTTTCTGGTACAAGCGCTCTATTTTGTGTGGTTTGAAAAAACCGGGGATAAAATGGCGGAAGTTGAAATCGATCTGTTTGAAAAGGCAAGGATGGGAGCGGAAAAGATTTTATCAAACCCGTGACAGGCTCATCGTCAAATCAGATTTCGCCTATAAAAGGGGATGTGGGTTCGGTGTAATCAATGTTTAAAATTTCGGAACCCGTGTGAAACCCAGTTTATGATCCACCCAAATGCGACCGGGCCAAAACCGATATAAAGAAATAGGGGCATATTTTTCTGCCATGGTTGAATCACAGCCGCCATCAATAGCGGCCAGAAAACAGAAGTTGCGATTGCCAGGCGCATCTTTCCGGATAGCGCAAAAACTTGTCCAAGTTGTTTTTTTTCCTTCCCTCTGGATATGATCCGTGGAAGGAAAAAAATGGCCACGATAATGACCACCAGTATTAAAATTTCCTGAATTCCCGACACAGCGCGTCTCCAATCTGGACCTGACTATCATATAATTTTAGTCCGGGCAACTTCCTAATTCTACTTTCACAATTCGATCTCTTTATCTATTGTTTTATCATCCCTTTTAATCTGGATTTTAAGAGTTGTCCCTGTTTTGCTGTAAAACAGTGCAAGCTTCAAATCCGCTAGCGAGGTGATTGACTTTCCCGCAAATTGTTTAATGATGTCCCCTTTCTGTAGCCCGGCATTTTTTGCAGGGCTTTTATCTACCACACTCATAATCACCAGGGTTTGATCTTTTTCTTCAACAATCAAGCCCAATTGTAGTGATTTCTTGCCTTTCAACTCGGTAGTTAACAGGACAAAATCAGCAATACCAGCTTCAATTTCATCATCCTGCACAACGACCGTAAACGGTTCGTGATTTCGCCGATACAGACGTTCCGGAATGCCATATTTATGCCTGACATGACCGTTGCCCGCCAGTACCACCAATTTTCGATCGGGGTTTTTTTCCAAAAACTGATAGGCAGCTTCCGCCATCCCTTCATCCCACAACAATTGAGCTTGATAAAAGTAACTAAATTCCTTTAACTCCTTTTGTTCCCCATGAAAAGTGAACACTTCATCTAAATCACGTCGGTATTGTTCATTTGAAAAATCCATTGCAACAGGTAACTGTTTCTTTTTTTTATCAGCCAGGCCATCGATTCCTTGACGAGCGACCTGACGGGTAATATCTCCATCGATATTCAACGCGATAAGCGGAATGTTTTGTTGTTTGAGATAATCTATAATTGGCTTATAAAGGTTATAATCATAACGCCATCTGGAGAAATATTCAGACCGCTCTAAAAAGGAGTTCTCATCGATCTGTCCGGTCAGATAGTCATCCAATGCCGGCTGAAAAGGTGTCTGGAACATTTCCATACCTACAGCCAGTTTATATCCAGCTACATGCATCTTTTTGATAACCTGCAGTTGATTGATATGATGAGCGAATTTGTCATGTTTTTCCCCTATGTAAATAATGCGACTGGCGAAAAGCTTGGGCATAATATCGTCAACTGTCGTCAGCATATCAGGTCTCAGGACCCTTGTGGAGGGGCGGGACAATACCAAGATGCCATTTTCTGTTTCAGCAATCGCTTTATGCGTGTTTTGACCATTTTTAAAGGCCAGTTCGCTATATTTTCCGTAATGCGATATTTTTAGCTGAACTGCTTTTGCTTCCGCTTTGTTTTTGGCATGCAACAGCACAATGCGCTCCTTTGCATTATAAGGATTCTTATAGACTTTTATGCGTACACCTTCTTTAGGGATAGCCTGCTTACCAAACAGCATATTGACAATGGTCTTGTCATACCCGGCAATCAGGAATGAATTTTCTTTCATTTGGGTGAAGGTAATTTTATTCGGAGTGACATAGGCGATATTTTTCACTCCCAATGCATCAATCAACGGTTTGTACCGGGCCCGCTCCCTTGCTGTTGCAACCACGGTCAGCTTATCTCTGCCCATGATACCGGCCAGACCCGGAGGGATTTCTTCAGGGGTTAACTGCCGCATCAGTGCATAGTTTTCATCGATAACAACTTTATTCACAGGTTCATCAAGCTGAAGGCTGATCTTTTCTTTGGCATTTTTCACCTCAACAAAACGCTGATTTTTTCCGTTGTCCGAATACAAGGTGATCGGGATACGGAGCCGATATACCTCATCATGCTGCACCAGAGTAAAGTTCAGTTTGAGCTTTCCCTGCTCTACCTGCAATTCTGCACCTTCCACGCCAATTTGCGGAATATCTTTGCGGCTGAGCCATTGCCCGAAGTACGCATATAGCTTTTCTCCCGTCACCTTCTCAAAGGAACGCTGAATATCATGCCAGGAGGCAGCACGAAACCTGTTCCGGCGGATAAACTCCCGCAAGGCCGCAAAAAATGATTTGTCTCCGTAACGTTTTCGCAGATCATGAAACAACATGGCTGCTTTACCATAGCCGATGGCCTTTTGGGCTTTATTTTGCCGGCTGAAAAAATTGCTTATCGACATGGAATTGTTCGTATTTACATAAGCATTGTAATCGACCATGATCTGCTTGCGGTAGACCCCGCCGCTGCCCTCCAGGGTAGCATAATGATGATCGGCCAGATATGTGGTTATTCCTTCCGCCCAATTCCCATGAATGGTGTCAATATAAACAGAATTACCAAACCATTGGTGCAGAATTTCATGCCCCAAAGAGGTGTTGACGATAAACGGCAGACGCACCACCCGTTTACCGAGCAGGGTGTAAGTCGGCATGGAATTCCCGGTGGAAAAAATATTTTCGACAATGGCAAAACGCCGGTAGGGATAGGGTGTGAGCATGGTTTCGTACATGGCGAGATATTTTTTGGTATGGGCGATATACGAATCTGCAAGATGCTCATCTTCTTTAAAAAAATAGGCTTCAATCGCAATATTGTTATAATGGTCTTTTTTCAAAACATAACGGGTCGAAGCTGCCAGATGCAAAGCATCCAGGGGATGGCGGAAATGAAAATTAAACGTTTTTCCTGCACCATGTTGTTCGATTGTCACCGTTTCTGCTTCTGAGGTGGCAATAAAGTTGTTCGGCAGGGTCACGGAAAGTGCATACTCAACCAGAATTTCCGGTTGTGGATACCATTTTTCGGCCAAGAAGACATGATCTTTGTTGATAAAATTGGTCTCTTTATCGGTAAAAAGCGCTTCATAGCTGATACGCATTTCTTTGCCACCTGACAGCAGCAAATCGATGTTTTCATCGGCGGTAGGGATGACGGCGTTGCCATCCACTTTCAATCCACTCAAATTCCGAATGGATAACCTGATTTTTTTATCAGCATCCGTCTTTAGGCGGGCAATACCTGTGATTTTCCGTTTGGAGGTATTTATCTGCACATCGAGTGCATAATGCAGATTCGCACTCCAGGCGGTAGTGGGCATTAAGACGAGTAAGACAATGATCAGTTTTTTCATCATAGGTATACCGCCTTTTCCTATTAAAAATTGTAAAAAATATATTGTGGGTGTTGCTTTAGACAAAAGACGCGGAATTGAAATAATTCAGCGCCTTTTATCTCGCCATATTACTTGGGTTTGGTGAAATCTTCAGTTATTTTATAAAGCAAAAACTAGCAGGTTGAGTGAAACAGCCCACCAACCCTTCTTTCCTCGTCGACGAACAAGTTGTAGAGGACGACCGCCTAAATCGACCCTTTTCGGTATAGATATGCTTTTTTGCGGATGATATCAAGTCTGATTTTTTCGTTTAACATTTAGTCCATTCTCTTCTTCAAAAAGTAGTGACTTCAGAGTATTGATGTATTATATTTCGGTTTAAACGATAGGCACAGGTGACATTTGCGAACAATGAAAGGAGATGCAACCGCAGTGATGAAAAATGAAGATATGAGTCTATTTGAAAAGATGGCGGATGCCACTGTTAGGGGAGATGAAAAAGAGTGTGTGTCTTTAGCTCAAAAGACAATTAAAATGGGAGCAGATCCCTTTGAGGCGATTCAGAAAGGTTTTGCCCGGGGGATGCGCATCGTTGGCGACAAGTTCGCCAAGCTAGAATGTTTCCTACCCGAGGTGTTGCTTTCTGCGGATGCGATGGATGCCGCTGTGGAAGTGCTCAAGCCTCATTTGATGCAGCGAACCGACGGTGGATTTATCGGCCGCGTTGTTATCGGTACAATCCATGGGGATGTTCACGATTTGGGTAAAAATATCGTCAAGGTGATGCTGGGGGCATCCGGTTTCACCGTCTACGACCTAGGTAACGATGTATCTGTTCACCAGTTTATCGAAAAAGCAGACGAAGTAGGGGCCGACATTATCGCGGCATCTGCGTTGATGACGACAACAATGGCACACATGCCGGACATCGATCGTATGCTTAAGGAACTCGGCACCCGCGACAAATATCTGGTTATGCTTGGCGGTGCACCGGTGATTGCTGAATGGGCCAGAGAAATCGGAGCAGATGGCTATGGCGAGGATGCAGCCGACGCGGTTGAAAACGCCAAGAAATTAATGGGGGAAAAACGGGGAGGTGACGTGTCATGATCGGATTTTGGGATATCCTCGACCGTAGCGAAAACAGTCCTCTGGTGAAAGAAAAGCAATTCGATCAACAATTGGGTAGAGTCGCTAAGCAGATGGTGGAGAAATATGAAATTAAATATGATCCAAAACAGGTTGTTCCGGCCGACGATAGTCTGGCAGATCGTGTTTACCAGGCTGGCCTTGATCTCTTTCTTAAAACAGGTGTTTTCTGCCGTGATACCGGCCGTGTGATGAAGTTCACGCGCGAAGAAGTGGAATGGGCGCTAAGGTATGCCCCAACCACGGTTACCTACGGGCAGGGTCGTGATGCGGCGACGATGTCCTACCGGTCTGTCGAGGACACGAAACCTCCCTTTTGCCTGATGACTCCGGTCGGCACACCGGTAGCAGAGGAACGCTTTGTGCCGATGGTGCAAAGTTATGTTCAGGAACCCCTGGCCCAGACTTTCTCGAGTGCTTTCAGCCAAACTGTCCATGGTCGTCCCATTAAATCAGGAACACCCCAGGAGGTAGAGGCAGCGATCTGGAACGTAATCAAACTGCGCGAAGCCGCCCGGGCAGCCGGCCGTCCCCACATCGGAATTCACAACCTCATTTCGAATGCAGAGCGGACGGATGCGATGCTGGCTGCCATGCAGGCCGAATTCGGTGCGCAGCCAAATGACGGGTTGTGCATCGCTGCCATTGCCGAATTAAAAATCGACTATGAACGGTTAAAGAAGGTTGTCTTCCTGCGGCACAGCGGACACAACAAATATGGACTATACGGGCCGCTAATGGGCGGATATTCCGGTGGACCGGAAGCAACGGCAATCGTTCACGTGGCCCATCATTTTCTAGGGCTTCTGGTTTTTGAGGTTCAGTGGCACTGCGGGTTCCCGCTCCATATTCATTACGGATGCAATACGACTCGAGAACTGCTGTGGCTGATCAGCATTACCGCCCAGGCCCTGAGCCGCAATACCCATCTCTTGATTACAACCAACACCTTTGCTGCAGCCGGACCTTGCACCGAAATGGTGGCCTACGAAATCATAGGCAACGCCCTGACTGCCACGGTATCCGGGACGGATATCGATTTAGCTGCGGTGGCACGCAACCGGCATCCCGAGCGTGCCAGCGGCATGGAGGCCCGAATGGGAGCCGAGGCGGGGCACCTGGCAGCCCGGCAGAGAATTACACGGGAGCAAGCCAATGAAATGGTCAAACAAATTTTGATTCAATATGAGCACAAATTCAGCGATCCTCCCCTAGG
>PVMS01091618.1_pt1 | contig 11252 bp, 14 predicted proteins | sample 1853461 | NCBI WGS metagenome assembly PVMS01 (sample SAMN08582032, study PRJNA380276) | Marine sediment metagenome, whole genome shotgun sequencing project. | isolation source: ocean sediment barecode stripped | collected 2017
TACTGAGTTGACCTCCAACGAGAGGCATCAGGTTCTTCTTCGCTGTCAGTTGCTCCTCAGGTGTCGGAAGCCCTACCGGATCCACGGTTTCCACGTGCGGGCATGGTAGCGCCTCACCGACCGGTGTGCCTTGTGGCTCGCAGGACCGGGGGGCGGCTAGCATTACGGAATCGAAAGTGGGAGCGATGGCTCAGATACAAGACATACCCAAGTTGGTCAAAGAGTTCGTCGAACTCGCCAAGGAATACCTCCTTCAGGAGACAGTTGGTCCGGCCAAGAAGCTCGGCCACTTCGCTGGCTACTCGATTGGAGCCGCAGCACTGTGGGCGATTGCACTCGTGCTGCTCTCCGTTGCGGGCCTGCGAGCCCTCATCGATGTTCTCAAGCCGGGCCCCTACTGGGAGGCATTGAGCTATATCATTTTCAGCCTCCTGCTTGTCGGTTTCATGTATCTCCTGGTCAAGGTGATGCCCACCCGTGGCGTTCACGATGGCGCGAACCCATCGGGTTCGTTGGTGGAACCAACCACGACGGGAGACAATTCATGACTGTGGACAAGGCCGACCTGGAGGCCAAGCTTCTCGAGATCGAAGGTGTCGTCACCGACGTCGAGGAGGAGGCGAAATCGAGTGTCGTGACGGTCGCTGTTGTTGCGGGCGTCGTGATCGTGGGATTCGTTGCGTTCGTCATCTGGCGCTCGCGACGTTCACGTATCAGGGTTGAGGTCTACACGCAGTGAGACACGTCCTCCAGACCGGCATAGGGGGCTGGTGGTTCCGTCGCCTCCCCAGTTTGTCACGTATTGGCTGGAATCTCGCCACATTCGGTGCCTCACGTCCAACCGCGCAAACCGCCGTGGGAATTGGCCTCATCGGTGCCGGCATCGTGTTGAAACGCACCAATCGTCGCAAAGTGCTCTACCGCGGCTACATCGAACCGGGAAGCGGTACGCACATCAGGGTTTACAGGGGCAATCACGCCATCCACGAACAAGCGCTGGGAAGCTGAGGGTGGCACGCGGCGACAAGAAGTGGGTTCGGATCGTTATCTGGCTCGTGGTTGCCATGATGGTTCTGACGTTCATGGCGGCACTCCTCCCGACCCTGGGATGACGCGAACGGGCGATCCCTTCGTTCCAGGTGATGCGTGCATGATCTCGGACATCAAAGAACGGCAGTACCTAATCACACTCAAGGAAGGTTCAACCTTCCAATCCGACAAGGGGACCGTCAGCCACGACGACATCATCGGCATTGCCGAGGGTTCGACGCTCCGTTCCTCCAAAGGCGCCTCCCTTGTGGTCATGAGACCACGGCTTGCAGATCATGTGCTACGCATGAAGCGGGGCGCCGCGGTCATGTATCCGAAGGACACGGGTGCGCTCGTCACATGGGCAGATATCGCTCCGGGCTGTGTTGTCGTAGAGGCCGGCACAGGGTCAGGTGCGCTCACAATCGCGCTCTCGAGGGCGGTCGGACTCCAAGGACGGGTCATCAGTGTGGAACGCCGCGCAGATCATCTCACTCACGCAAGGAGACTGATCGAGTCCTTCACTGGCGAAATTCCCTCGAACATCGAGTTCCATGTGGGGGATGTGGAGGATATCCTCACCACCTGCACGCCTGACCGGATCGTTCTCGATGTGCCCGAACCATGGAAGGTCGTTCCTGTTGCCGCACAAGTGCTTGTTGGCGGCGGCGGCTTTGCGTGTTACGTCCCCAACGTCCCCCAGGTTCAACAGGTGCGTGAGGCGCTCTGGCACGAGAAGGTATTCACAGGAACCGAGACGTTCGAAGTGATGATGCGCACCTGGTCCATCGATGACCGAAGCGTGCGGCCAGACCACCGTATGATCGGCCACACCGGCTTTCTGACGGTCACACGCCTGCGCCTGCCCGCCCAAAACGAAGGGCCCAACTCCTAGGAGTCAGGCCCAACTTTCGAAATGGTGAACTGGTTACGGCTCTATGTAGATGCACTCGCCAGGACACTCCTCGGCTGATTCGACAACGATGTCCATCTGATCATCTGGGAAATTTGCAATGCCCTTCGCTCCTTCGGGGTTGCCCTCGGAATCGGCGAAGATCTTGTCGCCTTCCTTGACATAGGCAAGACCGTCGTCGAGGAGTACGAAAACGTCGGGTGCGATCTCCTCACAGAGTCCATCGCCCGTGCATAGATCCTGATCGATCCAGACCTTCATGATGTTTCCTTCGTCGGTGTTGTGCGTTGGGGTCACCGGAGCGACACCGGCGCTCAATCTAGTCACACAACTGCCGATATTGACAGAACCACGTTCTACACTCGATGCAGAATAGTGGTGCAGCATCGACCGGGCGAGGAGGTCGGGATGTCAGATAGCGAGACACGACGCGACGAGAAGGACGTTCGAGTCCTCGAAGAGGAAATCGCCGTTCTGCGGCGAAGGCTTCAGGACGCTCCACGCCGAGTGCGCCTACTCGAGGAGCGACTCCTCGACATCCGCAACCAACTTGCACAGGCAACGAGTCAGAACGACAAGCTCACCACAGCGCTGAGCGAGACGAGGGAACAGCTTGGGCTGCTGCGCGATGAGGTCGAGAAGCTAACCGCCCCCACCCAACCCGTTTGGCACAGTCGTCGGCATCAATCCCGACGGTACCGTCGATGTCCTCTCCTCTGGCAGGAAGCTGCGCGTGTCCGTCGAGCCGACCGTCGAGATAAAGGAACTCGAACGCGGTCAGGAGGTCATCCTCAACGAGGCATTCAACATCGTGGACGTGAGAAGCTTCGAGCAGACAGGCGACATTGCAACGATCAAGGAACTCCTGGGCGATGATCGCATCGTTGTGCTCACCAGGGGCGACGAGGAGCGTGTGGTCACACGCGGTGCACCCGTTCACGAGGCGTACCTTCGCGCTGGCGACCTGGTGCGACTCGACGCAAGGGCGGGAATCGTTCTCGAGAGACTGGAGCGGCCCGAGGTCGAAGAACTCGTTCTTGAGGAGGTCCCCGATATTACCTATCGCGACATCGGGGGTCTTGAGTCTCAGATCGAGACCATCCAGGATGCCGTCGAGCTTCCCTATCTGCACCGGAAGCACTTCGAGGCATACGATCTGAAGGCCCCAAAAGGAGTGCTGCTCTATGGTCCGCCGGGGTGTGGCAAAACGCTTATCGCCAAGGCCGTTGCAAACTCTCTCGCCAAAACAGTGGGAGAGTCAACCGGGTCAGCTGATATCCGATCGTACTTCCTCAATATCAAGGGCCCTGAGCTTCTCAACAAATATGTGGGGGAGACGGAGCGCCAGATTCGGTTGATCTTCCAACGAGCAAAGGAGAAATCCGATGAGGGTGTGCCGGTCATCGTGTTCTTCGATGAGATGGATTCGTTGTTCCGCACTCGAGGTACAGGTGTCTCGTCCGATGTCGAATCAACAATCGTGCCTCAGCTGCTGAGCGAGCTCGACGGTGTTGAGTCGCTGAAGAATGTCATCGTTATCGGGGCGTCCAACCGTGAGGATCTCATCGACCCTGCAATCCTGAGGCCCGGGCGGCTCGATGTGAAGATAAAGATCGAGCGCCCCGATAGAGAAGCAGCACGGCGAATCTTCGACATCTACCTCACCGAGGGGCTTCCGTATGACGAATCGGAGGTCAGCGAGCACGACTCGATCAACGATTTCATTGGCGAGGTCATCACCACGACCGTTGACACCATGTACTCCGAAGGCACTCGAAACCGGTTCCTCGAGGTCACCTACGCCAATGGTGACAGGGAGGAGTTGTATTTCAAGGACTTTGCATCAGGTGCGATGATCGAGAACATCGTACGGCGCGCCAAGAAGGATGCGATCAAGAGAGAGATCGCCGCAGGTACCGCAGGCCTTCAGACGCAGGACCTGATCAACGCGGTGCATCAGGAGTTCAAAGAGCACGAAGATCTCCCCAACACCACCAACCCCGATGACTGGGCGCGGATCTCAGGAAAGAAGGGCGAGCGCATCGTATACGTGCGAACGCTCATCGAAGGTGAAGGAGAGCAGCGTTCGATTGAGGCCATCTCGCCGGGTCAGTATCTCTGATATGACCGGGTCCATGGTCATCGGTACTGAGGTCGAATACGGAATCACTGTCGCAAATGATCCTGCGTTCAACCCGATATCAGCGTCTGGTGCACTCGTCAATGCACATGCACATGGTGCCAATCGCGTCAAGTGGTCATACGATGACGAATCACCCGGCCGAGACGCTCGAGGCTTCGTGATGGGCTCGGTCCCCATCGATGAAACCGACTCGGGCCTCGTGAACGCCGTGCTCCACAACGGTGCCCGGCTCTACGTTGACCACGCTCACCCTGAATACTCCACGCCCGAATGCTCGGACCCTCTCGAAGCCACCTTGTATGACAAGGCGGGCGAGTCCACGATGTATCGAGCAGCCCAGAGGGTGAATGCTGCTCTCCCCCGAGGCCAGCACATGCTTCTCCACAAGAACAACTCCGATGGCAAGGGGAATTCATACGGCGCCCATGAGAACTACCTTGTGGCGCGGTCTGTCCCCTTCGGTGACATCGTGCACCACATGACAGCGTTCATGGTGTCGCGTCAGATTCTCACGGGTTCAGGGAAGGTCGGATCTGAGCACGGAAGACGGGCCGTTGACTTCCAGCTCACCCAGCGCGCGGACTTCTTCGAGGAAGAAGTAGGTCTGGAAACCACTCTGAAACGTCCCATCATCAACACCAGGGACGAGCCACACGCTGATCCGACCAAGTACCGGAGACTTCATGTCATTTTCGGAGATGCAACGATGTCAGAAGTGCAGACCTTTGTGAAGCTCGGGTCGACCGCCCTGATGCTTCTCGCTCTGACCGACGGGGCACTGGATGAACCGATTCGCCTTGCCGAGCCTGTCGATGCCGTGACCGCGGTGTCGCATGACATCACGGGCGAAGCCAGTCTGAACGTCGTCGACGGACGAACAACAAACGCCCTCGACCTGCAGTGGCGCTACTTCACTCTGGCGGAGTCCTTCGTGGGCTCGAACGACCTGCCACCCGTCTACAAGGACACGCTCTCTGAGTGGCGTGGCCTCCTCGAAGATTTTCCGTTCGGGTATCACCGGTTGGCTGACCGTCTGGACTGGGCAGCCAAGCTCTCGATCATGGAGGGGTTCCGGCAGCGCGATGGGCTGGAGTGGACCGACCCGAAGATGGCTCTTGTGAGTCTCCAATACAGCGACATCGACCCGGCCCGGAGCCTGTATCACGGACTCGTGAGAAGCAACAGAATGAGGACCCTGTTCACAACAGACGATATTGAGTTGGCGGTGGGGAGTCCGCCCGAGGGCACGCGCGCATGGTTCAGGGGTGAATGCCTGAAGCGGTACGGCGGGCAGGTCGTTGCCGCAAACTGGGATTCACTCGTGTTCGACATTGGGCGATCGACGCTTGTTCGCGTACCTATGATGGAGCCACTACGGGGGTCTCGCGCCCTTGTGGGGGACCTGCTTGACGCAAGTCCTGATGCAGCAGCACTGATCGACAGACTTGGAGGCACAGATGACCGAACGTGAACGACGGTCGAGATCGTCGGATGCACCTCAGGAGGATACCCAGGGCGCCCCAACGGCTCGAGGCGAGGAAGTCGCCGAGAAGATAGACGACCTATTGGACGAGATCGATGCCGTGCTCGAGGAGAACGCTGAGGAATTCGTCAAGAACTACGTCCAGAAGGGTGGGGAGTGAATCCTGAGACAACAGGCATCGGGCCTCTCCGTCTCGGTGAGCCCATCGAGGATGCATCGTTTCACGCGGTCCTTTCACACCGCGGCCTCGCTCCGGATTGGCAACTCGATGCGCCTCTGGCGCATCCGATACCTGAAGCAACAACTGTGCTTGCCTTCACCTGGTCCAAAGGCGTACTGATGGCGGGAGATCGAAGAGCAACTGCTGGGAATGTCATTGCCCACAAAAGAGTCCGCAAGGTATATCCGTCGGACGAGTTCTCGGCGGTGGCGATATCTGGCACCGCAGGGATGGCGATGGAACTGATCAGGCTGTTCCAGACCGAGCTTGAGCATTACGAGAAGATCGAAGGAACAAGGCTCAGCCTCGAGGGTAAGTCGAACTATCTCGCTCGCATGATCCGCGGCAATCTCGCCCTTGCCTTCCAGGGCCTGGTTGTGATTCCCCTGTTCTGTGGGTTCGACGAGACCGACCACGACGGACGCCTCTTCTCTTTCGATGTCGTTGGAGGACGGTATGACGAGCTCAACTACGCAACGACCGGATCAGGAGGATCAGAGGCGAAGTCCTTCCTCAAGTCCAATTGGCAGGACGGACTCACAAGGACCGATGCCCTCTCACTGGCCGTCGAAGCGCTCGTCGCGGCCGCAGAGGAGGATGCTGCCACCGGAGGTCCGGACATCAAACGCGGCATCTATCCCAGTATCGTGACGGTGACCGCTGATGGCGTCGAAGAAGTCGTCGACGAGGACCTCGAAGCCATAACGGCCTCCATCATGGAGAATCGCCCATGACAACACCGTTCTACGTTCCTCCTGAGCAGCTCGTAAAGGACCGTGCTGACTTCGCAAGGAAGGGAGTGAGTCGTGGGCGGCCCATCGTGGTCCTCAGACTCGAGGCCGGGATACTCCTGATCGGGGAGAATTCGTCGCCATCCCTACGCAAGATCAGCGAGATCTACGACCGGATCGCTTTCGCTGGGGTTGGACGCTTCAACGAGTTCGAGACGCTCCGTGTCGCCGGAATCCGGTACGCAGACCTCAAGGGATTCTCCTATGCCCGTACCGACGTGACAGGGAAGAGTCTCGCAAATGCGTACAGCCAAACACTTGGGCAGATATTCAGCCAGGAGATAAAGCCGTACGAGGTCGACATCGTCGTTGCCGAAGTCGGCCAGGACTATCGCTCTGACCGGCTCTTTCGGATCCAGTTCGATGGCACACTTCGAGACGCCGACCGCTTTGCGGTGCTCGGCGCAGGGGAGGAGGCGATCACTGAGACGATCGCTGCTTCGATCTCAGATGACATGAGTCTCGAAGAAGGCATCGATCTCGCCACGAGCGCCATTGCCGAAGTCGAGGGGCGGGAGATCGACGTCTCGCAATGGGAGACCGGTTTCCTCACGAGATCCGGCGATCGCAGGACCTTTGGACGATTGACCACGGAAGAATTGACGGCGGCACTTCCGCAATAGAGGCATTCCGCAACCGAATTCGGAAACCTGGGGTACGCTGCCCCCATGCAGAGACGTATCTTCGGCATTGAGAATGAGTACGGCGTCACATGCGTGCTGCGCGGCCAGCGTCGTCTCTCTCCCGATGAGGTTGCCAGGTATCTCTTCCGTAGGGTCGTGTCATGGGGGAGATCATCCAATGTGTTCCTCGAGAACGGTTCTCGTCTCTATCTCGACGTCGGAAGCCACCCCGAGTACGCAACGCCGGAATGTGACAGTCTCTATGACCTCGTCGCACACGACAAGGCCGGTGAGCGAATCCTCGAGGGACTTGTTGACTCCGCAGAGGAGCGCCTGGCCGAGGAGGGCATCCGCGGTGACATATATCTCTACCGAAACAACACCGATTCTGCAGGCAACTCGTACGGATGCCACGAGAACTATCTCATCCGGAGACATGCCGACTTCCAGCGGACCATCGACACGTTGATTCCCTACCTCGTCACACGCCAGATCTGGTCTGGTGCGGGAAAGCTGCTCAACACCGCCCGAGGAACGGTGTACTCACTCGCGCAGAGAGCGGAGCACATCTGGGAGAGCAGTTCTTCTGCCACCACCCGGTCCCGACCGATCATCAACACCAGAGACGAGCCGCATGCCGACGCTGAGCTGTACAGACGCCTTCATGTGATCGCGGGAGATTCGAACATGTCTGAGTATGTGACCTACGCGAAGACCGGTGCAACGGTTGCTCTGCTCCAGATGCTCGAGGACGAGGTCGTGTTTCGTGATCTGACGCTTGAGAATCCCATTAGGGCCATCCGCGAGATCAGTCACGATGTCACGTGCCGACGGAGAGTCCGACTCGCCAACGGGAGAGAACTGTCCGCTCTCGATATCCAGTGGGAGTATCTCGAACGCGTGATGAGATACGCCAGGACGTCAGGGCTCAGCCCCGAGATCGAACGCGCCATCTCAATGTGGGAGCATCTGCTCACGGGTCTCGAGAAGGATCCGATGACGCTTCACAGGGAGGTGGACTGGGTAGCGAAATTGCATCTCATGGACCGTTATCAGCTGAGGCACAACCTCCCCCTGTCGTCTCCCAGACTTGCCCTCATAGATCTGAACTACCACGACGTCAATCGAGATCGCGGCCTGTACTACAAGATGGAACGGGCCGGTTTGATGGATCGCATCGTTACCGATGCGGCGGTCGCAGAGGCCATGGTCACTCCTCCGGGAACGACCAGAGCGCGCCTGCGCGGCGAATTCATCAGGGCTGCCAAAGCCAAGGGCAGGGATTTCACGGTGGATTGGGTTCATCTCAAGCTCAACGACCAGGCACAACGGACAGTACTGTGCAAGGATCCGTTCAAGGCGTATGACGAGCGGGTTGATCGTTTGATAGAGAGCCTTTAGGAGGCTGCCCGAGAACCCTTCCACATTGACACGTGGACCTATACGCTGGCAGTGATGCAGAAGGTCATTGAACGTATCCTGAACCTCCTCGCGTTCCTGCTGACGGTGGGAAGGCCGGTTACCGCTGACGAGATCCGTTTCACGGTCAAGGGCTACGACCAACCCTCGGATGAGGCGTTCAGGCGAACCTTCGAGAGGGACAAGGACCTCCTCAGAACTCTCGGGGTACCGCTCAAACTCACGCACACCGACGTGTGGGAGGTCGAACTCGGGTATGTCATACCGTCCAGCGAATACCAGATCGTCGACCCCGGACTCTCCGACGAAGAACGTTCGGCCCTCCTCCTGGCGGCGCAAGCGGTGACATTCGGGGGGCAATCGACCGAAGCAGCAGCGATCTTCAAGCTCGGCGGGGCGACCTCCGTCTCCGGCGCAGCAGTCGTGGCGGACCTTGGACACGATCTGCAGCTCCTCGGAGACCTCTACGAAGCTGTCGCTGAACAACGGTGCGTGCTCTTCACCTACAAGGACAAGCCCCGGACCGTTGAACCGTACGGACTCGGCCACCGCTTCGGGCACTGGTATCTGCTCGCACCCGAGGTTGGCCAATCGCCGACGGTCAAAGCGTTCCGCATCGACCGAATGGATCAGCTCAAGATCGACGAGACCGGTGCCATGTTCGCGAGGCCAGCTGAATTCGACCTGGCCGAAGCTCTTCCGGACTTCAGCCAATCCACCGAGGGAGATGCGATCACAGCGCGTGTCCGTTTCGACAGGGACATCGCTGAGATCGCGCTTGGACAGGCTTCCCATGCGTTAGAGGTCTCGAGCGACATCGAATCGGTCACCGTTGAGCTGGCCGTGTCAACTGTCCCAAGCTTCATTGGATGGATGCTCGGCTTCGATGACAAGGCTGTGATCCTGAGCCCTGCAGAGCTGGTCGATGCCTATCTGGAGTTCATAGGAGACAGTCGATGAGTTCCGATCGCACAGCAAGACGATTGTCGCGAATCCTCGCAGTGCTCCCGTGGATCATCGAGCACGACGGTGCACAGCTCGAGGATCTCGTGGACCGCTTCGATTACGATGACAAGGCCGATCTCGTGAAGGATCTTCATCTCGTGTTCATGACCGGCCTACCCGGCTATGGGCCGGGCGATCTCATCGATGTGGATGTCTTCGAGGACGAGGTCTTTGTTGATGCGGCAGATTACTTCTCAAAGCCTCTCCGCCTCACAGCCCCCCAGGCCCTCGGTCTGCTCGCCGCGGGATTGACGTTCATCGAATCCGCTCAAGCACCTCCCGCCCTCATCACTGCTGTGGAGAAGCTCACTGCCGCGGTTATCCCCGAAGGCGAGTCTTTCGTCCACTTCGACGTCCCAGCTCCCGAAGCACTCTCGGTGCTTCGGGATGCGATCGATCGAAGACGGACCCTCCGGATCGTCTACGTCTCCCTCTCCACCAACGAACGAACCATTCGCGATGTCGAGGGTACGTCTGTCTTTTTCAATCTCGGTAACTGGTATCTGACGGGCTTCTGCCGCCTTGCCGAAGCGTCGCGGGTCTTTCGGGTTGATCGCATCGCCTCTCTCGAAGTACTCGACACCATCTACGAGGTGGACGACACTCAGGATGACAGCATTGTTCGCTATCGTCCAACGGATTCCGACGTCCATGTTTCGTTCACGGTGAAGCCCGATACACGGTGGGTGTCTGAGTACTATCCGGTCGATGCTGTCGACCTTGACGACGGCGGCCAACGGATCACGATGTCCGTATCAGACCCTCTCGTCGCCGCTCGTCTCCTCATTCGGCTCGGGAATTCCGCCTCTGAAATCTCAGGTGCTGAGGTGGTCGAGGCAATGGGCGCGCTCCGCAGGCGGATACTCACTAGGTACGCCCGCTCAACGTGACTACGCGATCAATAGTCCTTTACTCCCTTGGCGTGTTGCCGATGTCTTTAGGGACGCTGGTAACGGGAGAACCGATGACAACCATCCGAACAACCTGTCAGAGCTGTGGAGACGTTGAACTCTCGACAACTGACATTGCACTCGAACTCACCGGAGCAGGGAACGCAGGGTTCTACCGCTTCTCATGCCCGGCTTGCCTATCGGTGCAGGTCCGACCGGCGACTCGCAGGGTCATCAGCATCCTCCTCGCCACAGGCGTCGCCTATGAGATCGTCCTCTCCGCCGCGCCGATTACAGAGGCTGAGATCAACGGATTTGCCACCATGCTCGACGAGGACGACTGGTTCAGCCGCTTGACAGCCATCAGCTGAAACAGCTTTCAGCTTTCAGCCAGCGCCTCCTGGAATCATCGTGGAAGGCTGAGCTCCTTCTTCGCACAACTCCTGGCTGATTCCTGAATGCTGGCTCATTGCTCATTGCTCATTGCTCATTGCTGATTCCTGAAAGCTGACTGCTCCTCCCTGATACCATTCTGCAATGGGTTCCCTCGGATTCGGAGAAATCGCGCTGATAGCAATCGTGGCTCTTCTTGTGTTCGGGCCGGACCGTCTCCCTGAACTGTCAAGGAAGGCGGGAGAGTTGCTCACGAAAGCACGAGAGGCAACTCGCTCATTCACGGACGCCCTCGATAGCGAGTTCGATGAAGCGGCATCACCGATCCGCAGCCTGCAGACGG
>PVMS01162691.1_pt1 | contig 11249 bp, 13 predicted proteins | sample 1853461 | NCBI WGS metagenome assembly PVMS01 (sample SAMN08582032, study PRJNA380276) | Marine sediment metagenome, whole genome shotgun sequencing project. | isolation source: ocean sediment barecode stripped | collected 2017
GCAGCAAAAGCGAAGGAAGCAAATACTGAGGCAAAAGCTGAGGCAAAAAAACCAGCCGCTAAAAAAGCAGCTCCCAAAAAGGAGTCAGACGAAAAATAGTCAATAGTAAAAATATAAGATATGGCACACAAAAAAGGAGCCGGTAGTTCAAGAAACGGTCGCGAATCAGAAAGCAAACGTCTGGGTGTAAAAATATATGGCGGCCAGGTGGTTACAGCTGGCAACATCATCGTCAGGCAAAGAGGTACTGTTCATCATCCTGGCAAAAATGTGGGTCTAGGAAAAGACCATACCCTGTTTGCTACAGCTGATGGAACCGTGAAGTTTACTAAGAAAAGGGATAACAAATCTTATGTATCCATTGAGCCTGTAGTAAACTAGGAGAAAAATTCACAAACTATATATCATTCGCCTGTAATGCACTACCTTTAATGTGTATTACAGGTTTTTTTATGCTTACCATATGCTTACCATCCCCTTTATTCAAGAAAACAGAGAGCTTGTTGTTAAACGATTAGAACTTAAGAGATTCAAACAACCTGAACTGATCGACAGAATTATTGAACGCGATAATGATCGGCGTAGGCTTCAGGTGAAAACCAATGAACTGCAGGCTGAGATGAATCAGCTAAGCAAGGAAATAGGCAATCTGTTTAAAACAGGACAGCAGGAGAAAGCCAACGAGGCAAAGCAGCGCACCTCCTCCATAAAATCGGAACTGGAAACTTTTGAACGTGATCTTCAGAGGGCCAATAGCGATCTAAAAAGCTGCTTGGTACAGGTGCCTAACATTCCGCACGAGACGGTCCCTCCCGGGAACACAGAAGCCGATAACAGGCTGATCCGTGAAGGAGGCAGGCCCCCGGAACTACATGAAGGTGCCTTACCGCACTGGGAACTGGGTAGCAAATATAAGCTGATCGATTTCGATCTGGGTGTTAAAATTACCGGGGGTGGATTTCCAGTGTTCAGGGGTCTGGGTGCGCGCTTACAAAGGGCACTTATTTCTTATTTCCTTGACCACAATATCCAGGCAGGATATGAGGAGTATCTTCCTCCTCTGCTTGTAAATGAAGAGTCCGGATTTGGAACCGGACAACTTCCCGATAAGGAAGGGCAAATGTATCATGTAACTGAGGATAACCTCTATCTGATTCCTACTGCAGAGGTCCCCATTACCAACATCTACAGGGATATAATCCTTAACCCCGAGGAACTCCCTATAAAAAACACAGCTTATACACCCTGTTTCAGAAGAGAAGCTGGCTCATACGGAAAAGATGTAAGGGGCTTAAACCGGGTACACCAATTCGATAAGGTGGAGATTGTACAGATTTGTCACCCCGCACAATCTTATGCTGCTCTTGAAGAAATGGTGAATCATGTGGAACAGCTTCTGGTAAACCTTGGACTACCCTACCGGATCGTTCAACTATGTGGTGGTGATTTAAGTTTTACTTCGGCCCTGACCTATGATTTTGAAGTGTTTGCGGCCGGGCAGGATAAATGGCTGGAGGTGAGTTCTGTATCTAATTTTGAATCTTATCAGGCCAACCGGCTAAAGCTTCGTTACAGAGAACCAGGTGAAAAGAGGCCCAGGCTCGCACATACTTTGAATGGAAGTTCACTGGCGCTGCCCAGGATCATTGCTGCCATTATGGAGAACTTTCAGACACCCGATGGCATAGAGGTTCCGGAAGTACTTCACAAGTACATGGGCCCGGGAAATGAAATCATTAAATAATCAGTTGCTTTTTAGATGAATGGTAAAACAGCCAGGAAAGCATACATTTTCGCCATCCTGGCTGTGCTTTTTTGGTCCACCTCCCCCACTGCCTTTAAACTAGGTTTAAAAATTCAGGACACATACCAGCTACTTACCGGGGCTTCACTGGCATCCCTACTGGTGCTGGGTATCATTCTTCTCATCCAGGGTAAAATGGGTCAGTTAAGGATGCTAGGGCTGAAAGATCTTGGTTTTTCGGCATTAATGGGACTGCTCAATCCAGTAGCTTACTACCTGATTCTATTTAAGGCCTACACCCTTCTGCCTGCCCAGGTGGCTCAACCTCTGAATATGGTTTGGCCACTGGTGTTAGTGCTGATCTCCATACCTATGCTCAAGCAGCGGATAGGATGGAAAAGTATTGGGGCCATGGGGATCAGTTTTTTTGGGGTGGTTCTAATCTCCTACCAGGAGGGAGCCGCTGGACAAGACGCCGGAAATCGGCTTGGTATATTTCTGGCCCTCTCTACATCCATACTCTGGGCCTTTTACTTCATCTACAATTTAAGGGACAAGAGAGATCCGGTTATCAGACTCTTTTTAAACTTCCTGTTTGCTTCTGTTTACCTCTTGATTGGTGGCTGGTTGAGGGGAGAGGGTTTACCTCCATCCACCGAAGGATGGCTCATAGCAATCTATGTGGGAATATTCGAAATGGGTGTTACATTTGTATTGTGGTTGCTGGCCATGCAATATGCTTCTTCTACAGACCGGATCAGCAACCTGGTTTTTTTAGCTCCATTTTTGAACCTGATTATAGTAAATATTGTATTGGATGAAAGTATATACAAGACAACTGTTTTTGGCCTTTTGCTTCTCATTTCTGGCATTGTGATTCAAAATATGAAAGGAAAGCATGCACAAAAGCCATGAAAAAATAGTGCTTGGGATTGATCCTGGCACCAACCTTATGGGGTATGGCATTATCAGAGGTAGTGGGAAAGATCCCGCTTATATTGATATGGGTGTGGTGGATCTGAAAAAGAGTGGAGACCACTATATGAAGCTTCGCAGGATCTATGAGCGCACCATTGAATTAATTGAAAAGTACCTGCCTGATGAAGTGGCCATAGAGGCTCCCTTTTTTGGTAAAAATGTCCAATCCATGCTAAAGCTGGGAAGGGCACAGGGAGTAGCTATGGCGGCAGTACTCTCCCGGGATATTCCTGTATTTGAGTATGCTCCAAGAAAGATCAAGCAGGCCATTACCAGCTACGGCGATGCATCCAAAGAGCAGGTTGCGGGTATGCTATTCCGAATGTTTGATCTCAAAGAGATTCCAAAAAACCTGGATGCTACAGATGGTCTGGCCGCAGCTGTGTGTCACTTCTACCAGAGCAGAGCACCGCTTAACAAATCAGGTTCCGATAGTTGGGAATCCTTTATTAAGAAAAATCCAGGAAGAGTAAAGTAGTAAGATTAGTGAATGGCCGCAGAGATCTTTGCAGCTGTGGCGCGCAATTCGGCTTCGGTAAATTTCATCTTTGGTTTACTGAACTCTATATCGTGCAGATCATTGAGGGGTACCAGGTGGATATGAGCATGGGGCACTTCTAGTCCCAGCACAGCCACACCAACCCTTAGGCAATCCATGGTTTCATCGATGGCCAAAGCCACCTTTTTAGCGAACACCATCATCCCTCCAAGCTGGTCGTCTTGCAGATCGAAAAGATAGTCTGTTTCCTCTTTGGGAATAACGAGCGTATGTCCCTCTTTAAGTGGATTGATGTCGAGGAAGGCATAATAATTTTCATCCTCGTAAATCTTGTAAGAAGGGATTTCTCCTTTAACGATTTTTGAAAATATGCTTGCCATGATCTTTGCTTATAGGGAGATCTCTATGATCTCAAATGACAATTCACCGGATGGCACTTTGATGCTGACCACATCACCTACTTTCTTCCCAAGCAGGCCTTTGGCAATGGGTGTTCCCACAGAAATTTTCCCATGCTTAATATCCGCCTCACTTTCAGATACCAGCATGTATTCTACCTGCTGGTTGCTCTGGGTATTTTTAATCTTCACTTTATTGAGAATCTGTACCTGGGAAGTATCGATTTTAGATTCATCAATAATTCGAGCACTGGCCACCATCTCCTCCATCCTGTTGATTCTCCTCTCAAGCAAACCCTGGGCTTCCTTGGCTGCATCGTATTCTGCATTTTCAGATAGGTCTCCTTTATCTCTGGCCTCTGCAATTTGTTGCGAAATGGCTGGCCTTTCTACAGTAGTCAACTGCTCCAAATCCTTCTTCAGGTTGGCCAGTCCTTCCTCTGTCATATATGAAGCATGTGCCATATCAAATTCCTCCTGTTAGTATTCTAAAAACAAAAAGAATTCCGCGTAATCCGGAACTCTTCAAATGTAAAATTACAAAAAAATATTAATAATCAAGACGATTGATTATCGTAGAGTATACGATGGCTGTTCCTGCATCGAAATCCTTTATAATCTCGAAATAGTTGGCCCTCCCTTCGTTATCCATATCAAAAACCTCCAGCGATCCATCAAGATGATCCCCATCTGCGAAACTTGCATCATTGTCCCTCTCTTTCATGCTGTTCATTATTCGGTCATAGTCATCCAAAATAGATCTTGACGGAACAGCTGTTTCAGCGGATAACTCTGAATTTAGCGATGCAACGGGCTTGGGCTCATCAAAAACAATATCCTCTTCATAATCTTGCAGGTCTGCAACCTGAGGATTCTCTTGCCCCATTCTGAGGATCCTTTCAATGTTCTCCATGAAACCTGGTTGGTTTTCATCACTGGTTTCCCTAGGACTTTGATTTGCTGGCTTTTTCTTTCTCCCCAACAATCCGGCGATGATTGCAACCAGTGTAATCACAACGTAGAGCATATTTCCTATATCAAAATCCATCTTTTAACTTGAATGAAGCAATATTTATATGTTTACAGAGTTAAAAATACAAAAAATAGCTGGTTTTCTTACTTTTGCAAAAGTATGCGTCGTATTCAATTCATTGTTACCCTTATTATATTCCTGATTCTTCCCGGGATGCTTGCGCCATCTTGTGAGTCCAACCCAGGTCGGATTATACCTTATGTGAAAGTGGATCTATACCTGCTTCTCTATGCAGACCTTGCAGGTATGGGAATCGGATCATCAAAAGTGATTCACGGACACGGTGTCAACGGAATAGTACTCTATCGGGTTTCGGACCTGGAATTTGTGGCATATGACAGAACCTGCACCCTCTGGCCTGAACATACAGAAGCAGTGGTAGAGGACAGCACTTTCTTTGGCGTATTTCGATGCCCGGAATGCGAATCAACCTTCCTTCTAATGAATGGAGCCGAACCTAATTCAGGACCAGCTACCTACCCCCTGGTTGAATACCACACCTCCATCCGCGGAGATGTTCTGCACATCTTCAATTAATATCTGTAATGTTCAGGCTTATAAGGCCCTTCCAGCTTCACTCCCAGATATTCTGCCTGTTCAGTTGTAAGCGTAGTCAATTTCACACCCAGTTGTTCCAGGTGTAAACGGGCCACCTCCTCATCCAGATGTTTGGGTAACATGTAAACATCGGTGGAATACTCATTCTTCCATAACTCCAGCTGAGCAAGGGTCTGGTTTGAAAAGGAGTTACTCATCACAAAGGAGGGATGCCCTGTGGCACAACCCAGGTTTACCAACCTGCCTTCGGCCAGAAGGAAAATGGCATGACCATCCTCAAAGAGGAATTTATCTACCTGAGGCTTAATATTGACCTTCTGAATGCCACCCCAGTTTTCAAGCTGCTCCACCTGGATTTCATTGTCAAAATGCCCGATGTTGCATACAATGGCCTGGTCCTTCATGGCTGCCATATGTTCGGCTGTAATCACATCCTTATTCCCTGTGGTGGTAACAAATATGTTTCCTTGCGTCACCGCATCTTCCATAGTGGTTACCTCAAAGCCTTCCATGGCTGCCTGAAGTGCACATATGGGGTCTATTTCAGTAACCAGTACCCTGGCACCATAACTCTTCATGGAGTGAGAGCATCCTTTACCCACATCCCCATATCCAGCCACTACAACTACTTTGCCAGCAATCATTACATCGGTGGCACGTTTGATCCCATCAGCCAGGGATTCGCGGCAACCGTAAAGGTTGTCAAACTTAGATTTTGTAACTGAATCATTTACATTGATGGCAGGGAAGAGAAGTTTTCCCTCCTCCATCATCTGATAAAGCCTGTGTACCCCGGTGGTTGTCTCTTCCGAAACGCCTTTGATTCCAGGTACCATGCGATTCCATTTGCCATGGTCCTCCTTCAGGATTCCCTTCAGGGTAGCATATACAATCTCCTCTTCGCGGCTTGAAGCTACCACATCAAGTACTGATGCATCCTTTTCAGCCTCAAATCCCTTATGGATCAGCATGGTGGCATCTCCTCCATCATCAACAATCAGATTTGGCCCCAGGCCACCAGGAAAACTTAGTGCCTGCGCAGTGCACCACCAGTACTCTTCGAGGGTTTCTCCCTTCCAGGCAAATACAGGAATGCCACTTGCAGCAATGGCTGCAGCAGCATGATCCTGGGTACTGAATATGTTGCAACTTGCCCATCGAACATCAGCTCCCAGTTCGGCCAGTGTCTCGATTAACACGGCAGTTTGGATGGTCATATGAAGAGAACCCATAATCCTGGATCCTTTCAATGGTTTCTCACCGGCTAACTTCTTTCTTATGGACATCAGTCCTGGCATTTCTTTCTCAGCAATCTGAATCTCTTTCCTTCCGAATTCGGCCAGACTCAGGTCTGCCACCTTAAAAGGAAGTGTTTCGTTGTATGTCATTGTCTCCATAATTTCTGTTTTGGACTGCAAAAGTAAGCTTTTCTAAAAATATATACTAAGTCCCAGCATAAATCTTATGCTGCTAAATCCCAATTCATGTTCAGGAAGTATAAAGGGCTCCCGTTCACCCGAAGTAGGGAACTCTTTTTCTGGAACAACAAAGGGTTGATTAAGGTTCAAATCAATAACTGTCCATATGGATAATCCAGGAAATAAATAGTAGTGACAAGCAGCTTTCAATTGCAATCCCAGCAAATTATCACTGTAGCTATAGTATAAGTTTCCATCCGATTCATTGTCGGGATTCTGAACATTATAATAGCTATAACCAAAGCTCCACTCTGGATTTCCCAGGAGCAATCCGGCTCCGGCAATTACCTCGAACTTCCGGGAATAAAAACGGTCCGTATTCAGAATTGCATATTCCGCATACAACCTGTGTTCCATATAATCTACCTGATAGTAATAGTTTATATCATAAGTTGAATTGTCTGAGTAGCCATAGATATTTGCATGGTTGCTTCGTGAAAACAGAGATCCGCCAATGATAAGCCTGTCAAAGAATCGGAAGGATAAATCCAAAAGCTCTCCATGAACATTGCCACCATAGCTCTCGTATGAATATGGCAAAGAAGATTCACCCCAACAGAGTACCTGACCCTCTTTTTCCGAAAAGCCTGCTTCATTACTCTCGAATGGATAATCGCCATCTCAAGGTCAGGAGGAACAATCAGGGAATCCACATACACTGAGGCCTTCCTAAGCTTTACGTGCGGCTCAGAATAAGGGGCATTGCTTGACGGGAAGACCAGTGTGTTGGACTTTTTATCCCTTTCAAGTTTGTTTCCTCCTTCCTGAAATAGCACGCTATCTATATCATAGACATAAACAGTTTTAAGGTCATCTGCCCACTGAGTTCCCACCGGCAATCCATCACCTGGATAGATAAAGAGAGAATCAGAACTGGCGTTAATTTGCTGACCAGCTACCACCTCTTCTGACCTGGTATAGACCACAATGACAGGCTGGGATTCCCTCCACCGGTTTTCAATCACCGTCTACAACTCAGGAGAATAGTCGCTTTGTTGAGCCCGAATCTCTCCCAAATGCACGCCCAGGGTAAGAAAAAGGAAAGTGATTGTCTTCAGATTCATAGGAGTGCCTGAATCAGATCTTTATCTTTCTCGAGTTGTTGCTTTAAAGCCTCAAGGCCACTGAACTTCATTTCATCCCTCACCCGTTTCACAAAATGTATTACCACAGGTTCATCATAAAAATCGCCCGATACATCGAACAGATGTGCTTCGATGGTTTTCACAGCCGATGAACTATCGATGGTGGGCCTGAAACCAATGTTTAACATGCCATTGTAAAGCTTCCCCTTTAGCTCCATTCTGATGGCATATACTCCATTCATGGGGATCAGCTTATAGGGATTGTTGGGATGAATATTGGCCGTAGGAAATCCCATTTGTCGCCCGAGATGGTTTCCTTCCACAATGCTTCCCGAGAGGTAATAGTGATATCCCAGCATCCTCTCTGCCTGTTCCAGCTCTCCTTGCTGAATTGCCTCCCTGATTAAGGTGGAACTTACCTTTCCGAACTCAGGATTGAATTCGGGTAATTTCTCTATTTTAAACTTATTTTGGCTGGCACAGAGGGCCAATCCATCAGGGTCTCCTTTTCTGTCCCTTCCAAATCTATTGTCATATCCTACCAACAATAGCTCAACTCCAAGTCTGTCTACCAGGTAATTCTGAACAAACTCACATGCCGTAAAGGAAGCAATCTCCTTGTCGAATGGGACAAAAACCAGCTGATCGATACCACTACGTTCCAATTCTCGTATTTTCTCTTCACGGGTATGTAAGAGCTTGAAATTTTGAATGTCAATGTCTAGGATGAGACGGGGATGAGGCCATAAGGTCACAACCACAGATTCTCCCCCATGTTTCTTTGCCTTCTGAACCAGTTCATCCAGGATAAACCGGTGTCCCGCGTGGACTCCATCAAAGATCCCAATGGTTGCCACAGGTTGAATGATTGAAATGGTTTCATGAATTAACCTTACTTTCATAGTGGCATAGTGAATTTAACCATCAAATTTAATAAATTTAAGGAGCCCTTATGAAGGAACCCAATCTCATAACCAACGATCCCTGGCTTGAACCTTATAAAGGCGTCATAGAGAGACGCCTGAATAATGCAGTATCTCGTGAAAAAGAGTTAGCTGGTGAAGGTTCACTTCAATCGTTTGCCAGTGGACACCTCTATTTTGGACTTCACCGGAGTTCCAATACATGGATCATGCGGGAGTGGGCTCCTCATGCGAATGAGATCATCCTTTTAGGTAGTTTTAACAATTGGGAAGCTGAAAACCGATTCCGCTTCATCAGACTGGATCATGGGATCTGGGAAATTCAACTACCGATCGATGCCCTGTCACACGGGGACCTTTACAAGTTGCTGATCAGGTGGGAAGGTGGAGAGGGTCAACGAATCCCTGCCTGGTGCACCCGGGTGGTACAGGACCCCGAATCCAAACTATTTAATGCGGAGGTATGGCACCCTGAAGAACCTTATATATGGAAAAATCCCCTGCCCGATCTGTCTGATTTTCAGCCCCTTGTCTATGAGGCCCATATTGGAATGGCCACCGAAGAATACAGGGTAGGAAGCTATGTGGAATTTAGGGAGGAAGTGCTCCCACATGTGGTGAACAATGGGTACAACACCCTTCAGCTTATGGCCATCCAGGAGCATCCCTATTATGGATCTTTTGGATACCATGTATCAAATTTCTTTGCATCCAGCTCCCGGTTTGGAACACCTGAAGAGTTGAAAGAGCTTATCGATGAGGCACACGGTTCTGGCCTTGCAGTGATTATGGATATCGTCCATTCGCACGCCGTGAAGAATGAACTTGAAGGCTTGGGTAAGTTTGACGGGGATCCAGCCCAGTTCTTTCATGGAGGAGCCCGGAGAGAGCATGTGGCGTGGGACTCTCTCTGCTTTGATTATGGCAAAAATGAAGTATCACACTTCCTGCTTTCCAATGTGAACTATTGGCTCACCGAGTATCGTTTTGATGGTTTCAGGTTTGATGGCGTGACCAGCATGTTATACTATGACCACGGCCTGGAGAGGGATTTCACCAGCTATGAATTCTATTTCGACGGGGGACAGGATGACGATGCTATTGCCTATCTCTCACTTGCCAATAAAATGATCCAGGAGATCAGGCCTGGGGCCATCTCCATAGCAGAAGATATGAGTGGATACCCGGGGCTTGCGGCTCCTGTGGATGAAGGTGGAGTGGGATTCAATTACCGTCTGGCCATGGGGACTCCTGATTACTGGATAAAGTGCATCAAAGAACTTTCCGACGAGCAATGGAATATGCAGGAGATCTTCCAGGAACTTACTTCCAAAAGGGCCGATGAAAAAACCATAGGATATGCGGAGTCTCATGATCAGGCTCTGGTTGGTGACAAAACCATCATCTTCAGGCTGATTGACAAAGAGATGTACTGGAGTATGCAAAAAGGATCGGAGAACCTTGTAGTGGATCGTGGCATGGCTTTGCATAAAATGATACGACTCATCACAGCAGCCACTGCAGGGAATGGATACCTCAACTTCATGGGCAATGAATTTGGCCATCCCGAATGGATAGACTTCCCGAGGGAAGGAAACGATTGGTCTTTCCAGTTTGCTCGCCGACAGTGGAGCCTGATTAAAAATAAGGAACTCAGGTACCATCACCTGGCCGATTTTGATAAGGCCATGATTAAACTAATCCACAAGTATAAACTTTATAGTTCGACCAGTAACCACGTGAAGACCGACCAGGCCGACCTGATCATCGCCTTTGAGCGGGCAGGATTACTTTTTGTTTTCAATTTCCATCCTTCAGCTTCTTACTCCGATTATGGATTGGCTGTGGATGCAGGAAAATACAATATGTTGCTATGCTCCGACCAGCCTGAATTCGGAGGATTCAACCGGGTGGATATGAATATCACACACAGATCCATGATCGAACGCTCATTCGGTCTGAAGCACAATCTAAAATTATACCTTCCGGCCAGAACTGCCCTGGTCCTGTTACGCAAAGATTATCCGCGAATCAGGTAAAACTTAGAATCCATAAGCAATGAACAGACGATCCTTTATCGAAAAAACTTCCCTGGGTACAATGGGTATGGTTTCCACATCTCTTTTCCCTTCCTTTAATCAAGACAAAAAAATAAACGTTGGCTTGATCGGGTGTGGCTGGTATGGACTAGTGATCACAAAGGCCGCACTGAAAGTGGGAGGAGTTAAAATAATTGCCGTATGTGATGTGGATAGCGATCACCTCAAAAGTGGTGCAGACGAAATTGAAATACTCCAGGGCAGCCGACCTAAAGAATTCAGGGACTATCGGGAATTGCTGGAAGCTAAGGGGCTGGCGGCTGTGTTTATTGGCACTCCACCTCACTGGCATGCCTTGCAGTTTATTGCTGCTTGCGAAAAGGGTCTGGATATTTATTGTGAGAAACCACTGGCCTATGATGTAAAAGAGGGGGAGGCCGGGGGAGGGCCTGTTTGAACAGCAGGCACCACGTGGCAGATTGGATGCCAAAGACGGCAAAGACAGAAATTTAAA
>PVMS01072716.1_pt1 | contig 11248 bp, 13 predicted proteins | sample 1853461 | NCBI WGS metagenome assembly PVMS01 (sample SAMN08582032, study PRJNA380276) | Marine sediment metagenome, whole genome shotgun sequencing project. | isolation source: ocean sediment barecode stripped | collected 2017
CCTATATTTCTCAATAAGGAATGGTGTTATCTTGGAAAGTTTATATCCTTTAAAGAACGCAGACAAAGCCTTGAACATGGTTACGTCTGTCTTGTAAGACCGCTTGTTAGCCTTTGTATACTCTAAGTATGTCTTAGCATAGTCCTCGAACTTTGGGCTTTTTGTATCACGTCTGAGATTGTATTTACCCTGTGCAATCTCGCCTTTTACTACCTTTAATGCTTCCTGGGCAACCCTTTTATTGGGACTCACAGATTCTCTTATCTTTTGGCCGTCACAATAGTAGCTTATGTACCAATTCTTTGACTCTACGATTTTGCCAGTTTTTCTGTCACGATATTTCCTTTTATATACACTCATAGCTTGAGAAATTACAATATTTTGTGATTCATTTCAAGTTAATTAACGGCCTCAACACTGTTGTTTTCAATATATTTATCAATAACCCTTATATCGAACTTGGTAAGCCTACCCATTTTGACATAATCTATTTTCTTTTGAGATACCCAGGAATAAAGGGTATTAACACTGATTCCCAAATACTCACTTGCTTCTTTTATTGTGATAAGTCTTCTTTGCATAGGTTATTATTTTCTGTATGTGTCGTGTCTACTAATTTTCCCATCTTTCTCAATACCTTCTCTCTCAGCTTCTTTCGCTTGGCCTCGGGATCCTCTCCAGTCATTTCAAATAGTTCTTGCTCTAATTCTATCAGTCTTTCTTCCCTTTCTTCCGCATTGGCATTTATCGTATTTATGTTTATATTCTCAGTTGATTCATTTCTGAGAAGCCTGAACTTGTCCACAGCGATACCGGCAGCAATCACCCTTTGATAACAATTTAGCTTTTGAATGTCGTCGTCGCTAATGGAGGTTATGAGCCTCACCCCCAAGTCCTCAAAGTAGCCTGCAAGCTGGCGTTGTACCTCCTTTATTTCTTCTGCATTTCTGGGATCCATACAACACCTCTTAACTGTCTTGTGATCTCTACTTACTTTCTTTGATATAGCGTAATCTGAAAGGCCAGATGCCTTTAAAACCTTTATCTGCTCTATTTCAAACAAATCTAAGGGTTTAGGCGGTTTCTTCTTCGCCATTTTATGTTGTCTCCTGATTCGTATTTATATAAATCATGTCCCAATCTATCCCCTGTAAAAGGGGTTCTGCAAAGTTTCACTTTACAAACTTTATTATTCTTTTTATATTACTGACGATGCGTATCAGTTTCGACCCTGTTAGATTACACATGGATGTGTGACTGACAGGGGGTTCTAAAAGCTGATTTTCTTCTAATTCTCCATGCTGCAACCCTAATACCTCCTCTTGATAGCTTTAATGTACTTGCGCAAGAATTTGCCCCTGTTTCATGCACCTTACCCCCGTAGAAAATCTGAAATTTCTACCCGCTTCGACTAGCTTTACCTTCTGTTCTTCTGTTATTTGTCTTTTTTTCTTAGCTTTGATAATTTTTGCTACAACTTCAAAGTATTCTGGATTGAATAAAAAGATACTTTCGTCTTCAGCTTCGAGGTACAAGCTTAGAATATCCTTGTACTCAGTTTTTATTCTATTTTTGATCCTGTTAGCTGTAATCCTGACCGCAAGTTTATCAACTCCATATAGGTATATTACTCCATACTTACCCCTAATTTCGTAATACCAATGCTTATCTTTCATCTTGTCGGGATTCGATTCTGCTGTTTCTATGTACCAAGCCTCATCCATGAATATCCTGTACTTTTTTCCGTATTCTTTTTTAAGATCAATACTCAACATCACTATATCTCCCTGTTGCAATATCGTATTTAAGTTTCGGCATACCAACTTTTCCAACTTCACGGAACCGGATTTTCTGGACGTGGATTTCTACCGCCCTGTCTTCATCAAGAAGGTCCCGCCAAACTGTAATACAATTATCCGCCTTGTTTCGGAAATGAGCGGAGCCGCTTATATCATAAGGCGACGGAACAGGATATTTGCCATCCTTCCCCCTCTGTAGCTTCGTTGGGTGAGCAATGAGCCATACATGGACTTTGTAAGTTCGTGCAAATCTACGAATCTTTGTTAAACACTCGCTGATATATTCAGTCTCCGATTTGCCAGATGGCCTAGAGTGGTCAATTTCATTCCATGGGTCTATTAATAGACCTCTGATTCCAAAACGCATAACGGCTGCCTTAGCTTTACCGATAATGTGATCAATGGTAAGTTCATTATCCGGTGGGGACACAAAAACAAAATGATTTCCTAACCATTCACTGGCTTCTATCAATTCAGCTTTTGACATATGATTGTTAAGCCTTTTACTAAAAGGCTTACTAACGTATTTTTGTATCAATTTCGCAATGTGCGTTTGAATTGGGTAGTTTTCTGGTGAAAAGGCTGCAAATCTCCAGTCGTAATCGTTGGATAAGTTAATCATCAATGCGTCAACAAACTCACTCTTGCCATGCGAGGGGATACCTGTAACGATTGTAACCTCTCCCTGGCGAACTGTATAATGTTTGTCCAGGTTAAACCAGCCTGTTAGCTCACCGCCTGGAAGGCCGTTTTCATACAATGTAAGAAGTTCTTCAGAAAAATCATTGACGTTAAACAGTCCGGCAATCGGGACAGGCTTTGCCTCATCAAGAACTTTTATTAACTCAAATTCGCTGTGTTTGATTAAAACCTCATTTGCATCTTTACATCCATCCGGCCACGTAACACGCCAACACCTTTCAGGGTACAAGCGTCTTGATAATTCTTCCTCAAGCTTTTTGCCCGGCTCGTCATTATCAACCGCCAGTATAATCTTCTTGAGATTCCGAAGTTCTTTTTCGCAATTTCCAATATAACTGAATTTTGACTGATATGATTTTGCCTCAAGCGATGGGGCGCCATCTGGCACTGAAATGACGTTGTTATATCCTGCAACCTCAAAGGCCAGTTTGTCAATCTCACCTTCGACAATAATGATTTCTTCTGACCCTTTTATGTCATCGAGTCCATAAAAAACCTTTTCCGCTCCTGCTTCTTGCCGAAACTTCTTATCAAGTGTCCTGTCTTTGATGTTTACGATCTGGCCGTCCCTGAAGTAAGGAAACAGTATTTCCCCATTCTTAAACCCGATTTTGTTACGTTCAAGAATACCTTCTGGTATTCCTCTGGTTTCAAAATATTTGATGACGTTCTCCGGTAAGTTGACTGGTGGCAGTTTCAACACTGGTTTCTTTGGTTGATGTTCTATGTCCATGTTTATTCCATTATCCCCTTTACGTCCACGGTATCCGCAATGATGGCAGTTAAAAGCCCCCGTCTCTGTATTTGTGCTGAGGCATTTATCATTACTCTTTTTCCTTGTATGGCTGCATTCTGGACAGGTGGTATACGATTGAGTCATAAGACTACCCCTGTTCTCACCTTTCCGTTTTCGGCTTCCATTTTTAACTTGAGCTGATCATATTTCTCTCTCAGCTTTTCAGTAGAAAGTACAACATTCTGCCAAAACTCATCTTCTTGACACCATTTGATAACGGCCTCTATATCATCAACCTTCCGGTTGTCTAATCGAATCATCCTGTCAACATGAACAGCCCATTTTTGAAAGTCTGGTTTTTTATGGCCATTATTTCTTTTTTCTATAAAAGAAAACAAAAGGCCAGACATCCGAACCTCGTCAGAGTTCGGACTATAGTTTTCTTTTGTATAGTTTTCTTTTGTGGGTATCATTTTTGATAACGACCTTTTATCATTATTGATAACGGTTATCTTTTTTGATAACGGTTTCCAGTGTTCGTAGTTCTTATTAAACTTATATTTAGGTTTATGTCTGTTATCATTATTGATAACGACAACCTTCTTTATTGATAATTTCTTTATAGCACGTAAGATGTTTGGCTTCTTTAACTTAGTGAGAAGGTTGAATTGTGATAGTGAAATCCAATCTTCTTTTTTGTGCCAACCATAGGTTTTGCGGAATACTACACAAAGACATTGCCATTCCTCCCCAGATATTCTTATTCCTGCTAAGGCTTCCATAATTTCATTAGCAATATCAATGTGTCCATTTTCTTTCTGCGGATTTGCCATTTAGATTTTCAGAAAATCAACGATAACATGAATTAATTCGTCAAACTCACGAGGAGACGATGCAAGACTTTCCACAACCTTTTTTGCCCGAATATATTCATGGTAGTCTTGGCAATTTTCCCTGATTCCAAGCCCTCGAATTCTATCCTTTAGAATCCTGACTTTATCTTCTACGGTGTTTTGTGTAGTTGCTGTCATTTTGCCATTACCTCGAACAAAGCCTGCCGTATTTTGTTTAGATCGCTTTGGCCATAAATCCTGTGACCGTTACCCAAAGTTGTAAAATCTTCCGCTTTTAACTTTCGAGATTTGAATAGATAATCCAACCTATAGCTGGGTATATTTAGAATCCTTAATACTTCAGAGGTGCTTAATAAACGTTTAGTGTCCGACATTTCAATTATTCCCATTAAAACAGTAACAAATATAAAAGCTTCTACCCTTATATATGGTTTTTTGTGGGGTACTGGTGACATCAAAAAAGGAATTATTTTTGCAGGTTTGTAGGGCTTTAGTATGCTGGGACTTATTGCATGTGAACAAAAAAAAGAAAGGAGGTTTACTTTTGGTAGGTCAGTCCGTCAGTGGTTTTTGGAGATTTGGCTTTTTTGCAAATTCTTATAATATGTCTTCTTGATAGATTATTTGTTTTGGCTATTTCAGTATAAGAAAATCTTTTTAGTTTTTGGATTACTATCTCGATATGTTGTGCAGAAAACCCACGCTTAGTTAATTTATTTCTAGTTTCTTCTATTGTATTTTCGTCTATTGATAGCTCAGAAACACTTTTATCCTCTATTTTATCTTCTTGCAACTCACGGACATTATTCTTTCCTGTCTTATTGTATTTCTTAAGTATCTCTTTAATATGCTGACAAAACCTACCTCCAGGTCGTTTATTAATTCCAAACAACCAAGTAGTTAAATTAGTTTTTTTATTTGGCCTAAACGAAAAGCTATTAAACTTCTTAACCTTTTTTGGTGTGTCTTTCCAGAAAGTGTAAGCATCTATAATGGCGATAGGATTGAATAAATAATCAAATTCAAGTCCGTCCAGGCGGGAAGGCTGTCGCCTCATTATTCTGTCAATTTCCTTTGGAACATAATCAGAATAATACCAGAAAAAGAATATCTCAACCTCTAGCGGTATTCCTAAAGACTCTCTATCTCCCTTTAAAAGGGAATTAATAATATATTCTGGTTTCAACCCGGATATGAGAAGATTAAGAGTTGCTTTAGCCTCTTCCTCTATTTCCTTTATTTCACTTTTATTTAGTCCACGCTTCTCTGCCATTTTCACTGCTATTCCAATTGCTGCACCTTCATAGAGACAGCATAATTTGTCTATCGCTTTCTGATCTCCATTCAAAGCTCTCTTTATTGTGTAACAGACAAGTATCTGGTCTAAGAGGTCTTTGCTTTTAATCCTTTCTTGTGTCAATTCTGGCAACCATTTCTTATAAAGTTCTTCGACTGATGTTTTACCTTCATCAAGCGTTGAGAGAGGTGCAGGCGCAGAAGTAAACGCTAATCCTTTGGCTCGTCTCATAGCTTTTCGCTTGGCATCTTTCTCTTTTTTCTTCGCAATATATTCCTTATACTCATTCCGTATAATGATATTTTTTGCACCAGGGTCAAAATAATCCAGTGGTTTGCTATATTCAAAATCTATAGAATATTTCTTCTTGTCATAGTGGCACTTTGTAATATCTATTTCTTTATCAATCCAAATTTTCTCTTCTATGAAAGGGTATGTACCGTCACGTTTCAGGTAAGGATTTTCGCCTGAAGGATGAATACGGTTTAATTTCCTGAGCGGTGATAAAAGCCTTTTAAGGTATTCTTGACGTGCTTTTGGACGTACTTTTTTTGAAGGTTTCTTGCCTTTTTCTATTTCAGCAACAACGGAAAAATATTCGTCTATCAGGCTGTTTCTACAACGCTCTAAGTCAGGATGTGAGCGGATAATGTCACAGGCGAGGGGGTGAGGGTGTTTTGAACGAATGTCCTGAATAAGACGGCAAAACTCATCAATGACATCAACTGTTATTACATTGCCATTTGAAGATTTGTTTTTGTCCAACGTTGCCCCTTAAGCAACCTTTGAAGAAGAATTTAAGGGCAGGCTGTCAAGGTCGCAGCTTTTCGGATAGCTTGTCCTAGCCCTTAAATATGTGCATAAAAAAAGGAGAAATGCGGGGACATTGATTCCCCATATTCTCCTTTCAAATGGAATTATATAATTTACAAATTTATTTGCAAGAAAAAACGGCTAATTTTGTTTTCATATCAGCCCAAACCATATCTCACCTGTTACATCCCTATGTATCCTGATGTTTAAGTTGCCAATAGTTCCCTGTTTCTTTCCTATTGACATGGAACTAATAAAGAGTAAGAATAACTACTTATTGCAGTTCCATAAAGTAGTAATCTGTTCTTCTGGACATCATTTTAATGATAGTATTGTCCGGAAACTTTATAGGAACTTGTGCTTATATTGAACAATAGGAGAGAAAAAATGAACATTTTAGTTGCGGTCGATTTATCCGGTGCTTCCCAAAAAATATTGCATTATGTAAAAGCTTTAGCTTTGGATTTGTCTGCTAAAGTATGGTTGCTATATGCTGAAAAACCTGAACTAGGTTTTGTAGGCTTCGGACCAAGCCAGCAACCCGTGGAGGGTCAAGTTGCTCAGAAATTTCACAAAGAACATAAGGAATTACAAAATGAGGCGTATAAACTGCAGAATTACGGAATAGATGCAGAGTCTCTTCTTGTTCAAGGAGTAGCCGTAGAAGTTATTCTTGATGAAGCGAGTAAGTTAAACATTGATTTGATTGTTGTTGGTTCTCATGGGCATGGTGCTGTTTACCATTTGGTGGTTGGCAGTGTCAGTGAGGGGGTATTGCATAGATCTTCTTGTCCGGTTCTTGTTATACCTACGCATGAACATGCTAAAAAAAAGAAATAATCAGACCCCAAACCACATCTCACCTGTTATATCCCTGTGGATCCTGATGTTTACCCTTCCGGTATTAATGTACCCAAACATTTCACTGTAATGCTCTATAGCAAATTCAAGAAACTCTGGATCGTCAAACTCGTCATTAGAGCGAATAATATAGGAACAACTTCAACATAATAGTTGTATAAACATATAGAAGGCGAGGTATGTAATGAATAAATTATTCGTGATTGCAATATGTTGTATGAGTATATTCTTATTATTTAAACTTAAACACAAAATAGCCCTTATGTGCTTATGCCTGATTTTTACAGGTTGCTCATATACACCTTATCGGTATAGCTTTTCGCTCATTGAACCCCAAAGTGAGACGATGAAGTTTGAAGATAGTAATGTTCAGTTCAGATTTGTGCCATCTCCTGAGAATATCTGGGTGGCAATCAAGAACAAGACTGACCATGATATAACTCTTGTTAGAGACAATGCTGAATATATAGATTCTTTGGGTGAATCTCGCATGGTGCACTATGGTTATGATTACGTGCAAGAAGTAATGAATTTTGAAAATAATAACCGGTATGTTTCGCCAATGAGAATAGACCAGGGTTCTGAGATAAGTGGATATGTATGGATCAATAACTGGCCGGACTTCCGTATAGGGCAAGGGCCAGGAAACTACCCCATTGATTCGTATAATATATATTATTTAATGGAGTCTCTCTTCCCAAGATATAGTTTTGAGGGTAAGGGTGAAGAGCTGAAAGATTCAACTTTCAATCTGATTTTACCAATTGACTTTGGTGGGTACATATCCCACTATATGTTTACGTTTATGATAAATGATGTGATAGAATAAAGGAGCTTTTGCGGACTATTATGAAAGGTGTTCTTATAAGACAATAGCACTCTGGGCCGTCAAATTCATTGACAAGTATCTGCTTCTCTATTTTAGATGAAGTATCAGCGTCTATCTCACCCTTAATTTACACTAGAAAAATAAGTTTACTAAAGGATGCTTACAGACAGCCTTAAGAATTCTTCCTCACCCCTAACCTATTCGTTTTTTATTGACGCAGGTAGAGGAGGTACATGATGTGATGATTTCTGACTTGACTTTAAAAATATGTAGTTTTAATATCACATTTCATACCTTTCTACTAGCATAAAAACGATACCACGACTTGTGCTGTGGATAAGTTAACATAATTCAGGTTTATGATTACAGGTATGTAAATACATGAACTTTCCCGCCGCTGATTTTTAGCGTTATAATTATGAAATTCCTAAAAATCATTCCATCAGGAAAGGCTGAATGGAGAAATTTTGCTCTTAGATGGATATTTCTATTACTAATCATTATTCCTTGTTTATTTTATATGACAAAAACTCCCGGTATTTCATATTTAGGTCGGTTACCTCCATTAACTGAAAATGAAAAAAAATTACGAAGAAATATTGAAACACATGTCGTGGAACTTGCGGATAAAATCGGCCAAAGAAATATAGATTTTTATTTTCATCTACAGAAATCAGAAACCTATATAATAGATATATTAAAGAAAATTGGGTATAATGTAACGACTCAGGAGTTTAAAGTTAGGCAAAAGATTGTAAAAAATATAGAGGTTGAATTAACCGGAATAAGTCTGCCAAAAGAAATAGTTCTTATAGGAGCTCATTACGATTCAGTTTTAGGAAGCAAAGGAGCCAATGATAATGCTTCAGGAGTAGCTGCACTTCTCGAATTAGCCAGAATATTAAAAGATAAAAATTTATCAAGAACAATTCGTTTTGTAGCTTTTGTTAATGAAGAACCTCCTTATTTCCGTACAGAGCATATGGGAAGTGTTGTATATGCTTCTCATGCTCGTATGAAAGGGGATAATATTGTAGCAATGTATTCTCTTGAAACAATAGGTTATTACTCGAATGTTTCGGGATCACAAGAGTATCCTTTTCCATTCAGTTTGTTTTATCCTGATACCGGAAATTTTATAGCATTTGTTGGTAATTTAGGTTCAAGAGACTTGCTGCATAAGTCCTTATCAATATTTCGGAGAAAAACTTCTTTTCCTTCTGAGGGTGTATCAGCCCCAGGCTGGATGACCGGAATAGGTTGGTCTGATCAATGGTCTTTCTGGAAGGAAGATTATCCCGGAATTATGATTACAGATACCGCCTTATTTCGTTATAAACTTTATCATACGATGAGTGATACATTTGATAAACTTGATTATTCCAAGATGTCACGCATAGTGTCGGGAATCGCACGAATGCTGGAAGAAATTGCAGATTAATAAAGATGCGTTAAACAAACCAATTTTAACAAGATGCTAAACTTGAATCTCATAATCAGCTATTATAAAGACAATGTGAAACCCACTGGCAGGCTAATTATCATAAAAAGATAATTGAACATAAGCCTACCAGTTAACATAAACTAACAGGTTTGTACATTTAGCCGATATATAAGCCTGTTTTTATATCTACCCCACTCCAAACCACACTTGCCTTCTATATCCCTGTGTATCCTGATACTCATTCTTCCGATATTAATGTACCCAAACATTTCACTGTAATTCTCTGTGTACACATTTAATCCTGTTTTTATACTCGGAACATTTGATATTTTAATTGGTTTCAAAATTTATATTTTTTTTGGAGGGGGAAAGTTGTAGAATGTAGGTCATAGACAAATACTTTGATATTGAAATTTTTACTTTTATTTTATAACAAATAAATTAAGGGAGGAAAATAGAATGATAAAGATAAAAAATATGCTTATATGTGGATTGGTGTTAAGTTTTATCATTATTGGATGTGGACAAAAAGAAGATCAACCAGAATATGCCGACCAACAGGCGGAACAAGAAGCGTCACAGATAAAAGAATCTATGGCAAAGCAGGCGGAGGAGATGGCGGTTAAAGGTAGCAAGATAATAGACCAGGCAAAGCCTGAGGCCGAATCAACGAAAGACAAGACAGCCTCAATCATTAAAGAGCTTATCGCTAAGGCCAAGACATTACTTGATCAAGGCAAGTTTAAGGAAGCTATTGCCACAGCACAAGATGTCTTGACAAATTATGATAGCGATTCACAGGAAGCCAAGAGTATTATTGCTAAAGCTAAAGAGAAACTAAAAGCCGCAGCTACAGAAAAAGCTGAAGGCTTTAAAGGTGACATAACGGACAAGTTAAAAGGTTTTGGGCAATAAAATATCTTGTCATTTAGAACGAAAGAAGATGTACTGTTATTGTCAAAGTTTTGAAAAGCAATTTCTTATCATCTATACTGTATGGGCAGATAAAAATCAGGCATAAACATAAGCAACCTGTCATTAGGTAGGTTCATGAAAATGTATTTATTTTTTACATTCTTGATATTGATAATACTGACATCGACAATAGTGTTTGCTCAGGGCATGAATACCACTGAGACAGTAGGATCAACTGTCCAAACAATTGGGGACAGACTACGAGACATGAGCCCATTACTCCTAATAGGGCTGGGAGTTCTGTTAATATTTATTCAAAAGTTTGCAAGAATAGCCGGCATAATATTAATCATAGTTGGCTTGGTGCGATTAGGTTTTATGTTTTTCTAAAATTCTCTTTTTACTGGCAATATAGTTTTGGTCAGTAAGCGTTCAATTTAAGTTAAATTTAATATGGTGTTTTCATAAAGAGGATTAGCATTTAAGGATATTATACAAGATGGAAAGTGAAGAAAAAGATATTAAAAAGAAAAGCAAAGCCTTGCCAATTACTATAGTTATTCTACTGTTAATTGCTGGAGCTGTATATGTGCTGAGTTATTATAGTGTCCCCAGTCTTAAAGTTACTCCAAGCGATTTGAATTTTAAGGATGGCGAAAAAGAGAAGGAAATTATTATTAAAAATGATTTTGAGAAAAAAGGTATTTTTGGGGTTTTTAATTTTGGAATTTTTAGTTTTGGAGAGAAAGCGTCAAAGTTTAAAATTGAAACTGGTGAAGATGGATCCTGGATTTCCGTTAATCCATCGTCAGGGACGCTTTACGAAGATAAAGAGACTATAAGTGTAAAAATTGACAAAACAAAGCTATCCATCGGCAGCCACAAAGGGGTATTAAGATCGCGTCTTGCTGATAGATCGGAAGAGCGTCCTCCTGATAATATTTACGATTTACTTATAAAATCGTAAATATTATCAGGAGACAGGTTCCCAAGACGCG
>PVMS01156714.1_pt1 | contig 11248 bp, 6 predicted proteins | sample 1853461 | NCBI WGS metagenome assembly PVMS01 (sample SAMN08582032, study PRJNA380276) | Marine sediment metagenome, whole genome shotgun sequencing project. | isolation source: ocean sediment barecode stripped | collected 2017
AACTTTAATCTGCCTGGTCTTAGGATACCCGATGGCCTACTGGATCGCATCCCGGTCGCCCAGGAGACGGACCGCATTCATGCTGCTGGTGATGCTTCCGTTTTTTACGAATTTCATCGTACGCACCTACGCTTTGCGTTTTATCTTTCTCCGCGATGGTGTCCTCAATCAGGCCCTGTTTGCCCTTGGTCTTGCCAATCCAGAATCTCCACCCAGCATACTGTTCACACAACAAATGGTTGTGATTGGGCTGGCCTATACCTGGATCGTTGCCATGGTTTTGCCGTGTTATGCCAGCCTGGTCGGGTTAGATAGATCGCTGGTCGAGGCGGCTCAAGACCTGTATGCGAATCGCCTCCGAGCCTTCTTCCGGGTTACCCTACCGCTGACCAAGGCGGGTATAGTGGCTGGCACCATCCTCGTATTCATTCCTTCTTTCGGAGCGTTTGTAACTCCAGATTTGCTGGGCGGTAGTAAGTCTGACATGATCGGCAACCTGATTGTGCAGCAGTTTGGCATGGCCAGTGACTGGCCTTTTGGCGCAGCCATTTCCACAGTCTTGTTGGTTGCCATGCTTATTGCAACAGTTTTCTACTTTCGCAGCTTGCGGTCTGAGGCAGCTAGGAGCTAGGGTAAACACATGGCCACTCCACTTACTGATTTTGCTCCAACGAAAACCAGGCTTGGCTACCGTTCTCAGAGCAGGCACAGTCTGGTCACACGAGTTACGGGAATTCTCTTCTCTGGCTATGCTCTCCTATTCTACTTTTTTTTGTTCGCTCCAATCGTGCTGCTCGTTATTTTCTCCTTTAACCAGTCACGCTTCCCAACCCACTGGACAGGCTTCACGCTTGACTGGTACGTAAAATTGTTTGGCAACTACGCCATAGGACAGGCGCTGAAGAACAGCCTCATCGTCACAACAACATCCACGGCAATCGCAACCGTAATTGGAACCATGGTTGCTGTCGCGATGGAGCGTTTCGGCTTTCGAGCAAAGAGTGCCGTGGATGGAGTCCTTTTCATGCCCATTATCATCCCGGACATCGCCATGGCGATCATGCTGCTGGCCTTCTTCGTACTGGTCGGGATGCAGCTTGGGCTGTCGACTATCATCATCGCCCACGTCGCCTTCAACATTTCTTTTGTAGCTATCATTGTGCGGGCGCGTATGGCGTCCATTGACCCGGACCTGGCGGAGGCTGCCCGCGATTTATACGCCAACGAATGGAAAGAATTTTGGCGGGTGACCTTTCCGCAGCTAATACCGGGAATTCTTGCCGGAGCACTATTTGCTTTCATGCTTTCATTTGACGATTACGTCATTACTTTCTTCACCTCAGGGCCTGGCTCTACCACTCTCCCGCTTCGTATTTACGGGATGGTCAGAAGGGGCATCACGCCAGAGATAAATGCTGTATCAAGTTTGATGCTTCTAGCATCCTTTGTATTAGTACCATTGACGCTTTGGCTGCAGCGGAAAGGAGGGCGTAACTGAAATCTATTAGACCTTAACTTACCCAACCCATGAATGGTTCAACTAATAACTGGAGGAGGATTTCGCGATGAACAAATCAAGTAAGTTACTCATATTGGCGTTGTTTATCTTGATGGGGTTATTTGTAGTTGGCTGTACATCTGACGCTGACGATGATGGTGATGTTGCCGAAGATGTTGCCGAAGATGTTGCTGAAGATGAAGATGTTGCCGAAGATGTTGCCGAAGATGTTGCTGAAGACATTGATGCCCCAACGACTTTGAATCTCTACAATTGGAGCGAGTATATTGATCCAGAACTGCTCGTGACGTTTGAGGAAGAGACCGGCATCAAGGTTGTTGAAGATACCTTTGGCAGCAACGAGGATTTGCTAGGCAAGCTTCAAGGCGGGGCAACCGGCTATGACGTGATCGTTCCTTCCGACTACATGGTCGATATCATGATCCAAGAGGGCCTGCTGGCGGAGCTAGACCATAGCCAACTAACAACATTGGGAGATCTGGATCCAACCTGGACTGATCCTCCATTCGATCCTGGCATGGGACACTGCATGCCCTACTTCTGGGGAACAACCGGCATCGGATTTCATTGGGATGATTGGGATGAAGCACCCGATAGCTGGGCCAACATCTTCGATCCTGAGCTGGCAGCCGAGTTCGATGGCCAGATCTCTTTCCTGGACGACATGCGCGAAACGATCGGCGCGGCCCTGATTTACCTGGGCTACAGTCTTAACACAGTCGACGAGGCTGAGCTCAACGAGGCTAAAGAGGTCATCCTGGCAGTCAAGCCATACCTCGCGAGCTTTGACTCGGACAATTTCGATGACACGTTGGTGTCTCGCGAAACAAAGCTCGTAATGGGTTGGAGTGGTGATGTCTTTACGGGGCAACTGGAGGATGAGAACGTCGACTTCGTCATCCCCACTGAAGGCGCGGCCAAGTGGATGGATAATCTTTGCATCACCGCCGATGCTGGGGCCGATCCTGGCCGGTTGGCTAATGCCCACCTCTTCATCGACTTCATGAATCGTCCAGACATCGCCGCTCAAAACACGAACTGGGTCTGGTACGGATCTCCAAACAAAAGTGCCGAGAGCATGATCAACCCTGAGATTCTCTCCTACCCGGCCATCTATCCCGATGCCGAAACTTTCGCAAAGCTGGAATGGTTTGTGAATGTTGGTGACGCAACGGAACTTTACTCTCGCATCTGGACGGAAATCAGCACGGAATAACTGTTTTGTGCTCTAAGTAAGGTAGGCTGACCACACTGTCAGCCTACTTTTCCCTGCACCCGCAAGGTGATTGAAAGCCCTCTCTGGCAACCCGATTGCGGTATCGAATTCGGGTTCAGTGAAAGTGCTTGGATTTGTTGATGTTATATGCGCATTCAGACCAGCGTGTCAGCGGAATTCAACCACCAAATTCCCCCTTGTCAGGAGCGATCTATTGTCGAGACAACTACCATCTCATGCTCAGACAATCATCATCGGCGGAGGAGTCGTTGGATGTAGTGTCGCCTATCATCTAACTAAGCTGGGATGGAAAGATGTCTTGCTCTTAGAGCGCAAGCAGCTCACCTCGGGCACTACCTGGGCCGCGGCCGGCCTGGTAGGGCAGCTCTGGGCTTCGAGCGCGCTAACCAAGCTCGCCAAGTACGGCACAGAACTCTATTCACGGCTGGAGGCAGAAACCGGACAGCCCACCGGTTTCGTGCGCAGCGGATCCCTCCGGGTTGCTCGAACAGAAGCCCGCAAGCGTGAGTATGACCGGGCCTCGGGAATGGCGCGAGCATTTGGTGTGGAGATCGAGCAAATTGGATTCGAAGAAGCACGTAAGCTTTTCCCCCCCATGAAGACCGATGATATCGTGGCTGTTTACTATCAACCCAATGATGGTCACACGTCGCCGGTGGATACCGCCCGGGCTATGGCAAAAGGAGCCAAGATGGGCGGAGCCAGCATATTCGAGGGGGTCAAAGTCACAGGCATTACGTTGAAAAACAACGCGGTTTATGCGGTAAATACAGACCAGGGCAAGATTGCCTGTGAATATGTCGTCAACTGCGGCGGCATGTGGGCGCGTGAAGTTGGAAAAATGGTTGGTGTCAGCGTTCCGCTGCACGCCGCCGAGCACATGCACATCACGACCTCGGCCATCGAGGGCGTTTCTCACGGGATGCCTGTTCTGCGAGACATGGACGGGTATATCTATTTCAAGCAAGAGGGGGAAGGCCTTCTGATGGGTGGCTTTGAACCCACAGCCAAGCCCTGGGGTATGGAAGGCATTCCAGAGACTTTCGAATTCACCGAGCTGGCTGAAGATTGGGATCAGTTCGAGATATTTATGATGAATGCGATTCAGCGATGCCCAGCCATGGAGGATGCTGGGATTATGCACTTCACTGTTGTCCCGGAGAGCTTTACCCCTGACAACAAATACATGCTTGGAGAAGCACCAGGCGTCCAAAACTTCTTTGTCGCTGCCGGGATGAACTCGGTGGGTATCGCCAGTGCGGCCGGCGCGGGCAAGGCTATCTCTGAATGGATTGTCGAAGGCCATCCAACCGACGATTTGTGGGAAGTGGATATCCGCCGATTCCACGACTGGCAGACGAATAGCCGTTATCTGCGAGACCGGGTCAAAGAGAGCGTCGGCCTTCTTTATGCCGATCACTGGCCCTTCAACCAGCCTAAGACGGCCCGCTTGGCGCGTTGCTCGCCTGTGCACTACCAACTCGCGGCGCGCGGCGCCTGCTTTGGGGTAGTGTCTGGTTGGGAGCGGGCTAATTGGTTCGCTCCAGAGGGCCTCGAACCGAAATATGAATATAGCTGGGGACGCCAAAATTGGTTCAAACACTCTGCGGCCGAGCATATGGCTGTCCGGACAAGGGTGGGCGTTTATGATCTGACCTCGATGGCCAAATTCCGTTGTCAGGGGCCGGACGCCAAAGCTGTTCTGCAACATATTTGTGCCAACGACATTGACGTGCCACTTGGCAAAGTGGTCTATACGCAACTGCTCAATGAGCGCGGCGGCATCGAGGCAGACCTGACGATCACCCAGGTGGCCGAGGATGACTTTTTTATTGTCACCACCGGAGCCATGGAGGTTCGTGACTTCGATTGGATAAGCCGTCATATCCCCGAAGACAGTCAGGTTTTCTTAAGCAATATGACCTCGGCCTACGTCATGTTGGGCCTCATGGGACCCAAAGCTCGCGATCTGCTTTCCACACTGACCGATGCTGATTTATCCAACGATGCCTTTCCTTTCGCTACAGCACAACAAATTGATTTTGCCTACGCCAGGATCCTAGCGCTCAGGATGTCCTATGTGGGTGAATTGGGTTGGGAGCTGTATATTCCAACCGAGTTTGCTCCAGGAGCCTTCGATACTTTATTGACAGAAGGTGAGCAGTTCGGCCTGCGACTTGTCGGTTTGCATGCAGTAGATACGTTGCGTCTGGAAAAGGGCTACCGGCACTGGGGCAGCGATATTACGCCGGACGACACCCCCTTTGAGGCCGGCTTGAGCTTCGCGGTGAAGCTGGACAAGGGGGATTTTATCGGCCGCGCGGCCCTGATACGTCAACGCGCATCAGACCTGACCCGCAAGCTGGTCATGTTTACCCTGGAGAAGCCCGAACCCCTCCTATATCACGACGAACCTATCTACCGGAATGGAGAACTCGTCAGCAGCGTCACTCACGGCGCTTATGCGCACCTGCTGGGATGTGCGATGGGCATGGGGTATTTGGAGCACTCTGAGGGTATTAGCGACGAGTGGATCCTGTCCGGACGCTATGAAATCGATGTGGAGGGGACGCGCATTCCGGCGAAAGCGCATCTCAAGGCCCCTTATGACCCAGCGGGAGAGAGGTTGCGCATGTGACCCATAGGAGACCTGCATCTACGGCGCTGGGTGAGAGGTTTTTAGAATTGTTGGGCATGTGGCCCGGCAGCCACCGCTGGGGGTTTTAAGCTGCAAAGCGTTACCTGTTTCCGGTCCATGGCTGAGTACAACTAGCCTGACGCCATCCTGCGTGTTCTCAAAGCCGTCCTCCCCGACTTCGAGCACTAACTCGAGTTGGACCTGCTCACTTTCTGCCACCCAGCCATCTGCCCAAGGAGTTTCGACGGCGCTCATTGGAAGTTCTACATCACCGATGAGCCACCAAGCCGTGTACGCATTACCCGGAGTTACACAACAGGCTTCAAAACTTAATGCAATCCTGTCTGTTTCTCTTTCTAGTTTCGACTCGCCAACTTGGTCGTCGTCCGGTGTATTGACGGGACTCACGCTGCCGTCCGACGTGTCTTCTGCGGAACTACATCCGGAAATTACAATAAGGCCGATAGCCATAAACATTGCCAAATAAATCCCCTTCGTTTGTACCCTCTTGAGTCCTGTTCCCAATCGCGACGTGATCGTAATTCCAATCCATTTGATTGTATGGTTTTTCATGAAACACTCTCCTTGTACTATTTGTCCTAGCGCATGCGAGACACGTTTAGGTACTGGCTCAGAATCTTTTTGAAGTCGAAATCTGTACAGCAAGGATTATTTTGGCTAACCAGCATTGAGCCAATCGCCTTTAGTTCAGGCCACTTAGTCCTAACCCTATAACGATAGCTACGGCGAGATAGACAGCTGCGCTGGTCACAACGACTGCGCCAAGCCCTAAAGCCAAAGATCGTAAGAATTCACCAAGGGTAGCGGCTTCGTTAAAAGCAGTATCCAAGTCATCGGCTCCATCCAGCAACTGATCCACCCGATAATTATTCGACTGAGATGTCATTTCATACTGCATTGTTTGCTTCCTCCGTGTTCTTAATATTCCTGAAAGCCCAGAGAAGTGGGCTGTTTGTGTCAAGGTGTATTCCAGACTAACATGCCGACCATTTTTGCGGGAGGGGGGGAAAAGGGGGGGATCTGGTCGCGCGCTGGGAAAATCAATTATAATGAAGCAGACATTTATCCTTGCAAAGCCAGACAACGTAGATTCAATCTAAGAAGGCTCGTCACACATAAGGCAGGCTGCATTTTGCCGATTCGTTAACGGACTTGAACGAAAACTTGAGGGCCCAATGAAGAATCTAGACGGAAAAGCGATTAAGGGATATGAGTTGATGGAACGTATAGGCAGCGGCGGTTTTGGCGCTGTCTATCGGGCCTATCAATCAACGATTGGTCGGGAAGTGGCGGTCAAAGTTATCTTACCTGGTTATGCCAATCATCCGGACTTCATCCGCCGATTTGAGAAAGAAGCCCAACTCATTGCCCGGTTGGAGCACTTGCATATTGTCCCTCTTTACGATTATTGGCGTGAACCTAGTAGCGCCTATTTGGTGATGCGCTGGCTGCGCGGCGGGAGTGTTGGTCAAAGCCTGCAGCAGAGAGCTTTCGATCTAGAGCCGGCGGTTTTGCTGCTAGATCAAGTAGCAGCCGCCCTGGCCACAGCCCATGGAAATAACATCATCCACCGGGATCTGAAACCATCCAATATCTTGCTGGATGAGGAAGGTAATGCCTATCTGGCTGATTTTGGTATTGCCAAAGATTTACAGCAAACGGGGGAGGTCAACGGCCACAATGCTATCGTCGGCTCGCCGGAATATCTCTCGCCAGAGCAAGCGAGAAATGAACCAATTACGCCTCAAACGGATATCTATAGCTTGGGCGTGACGATGTATGAGATCCTGACCGGCGCGCATCCTTTTCAGGGCGGAACGACAGTCGAGCGTATTTTGAAGAACATTCATGACCCGTTGCCCCGGATAGAGTCACTGGACTCCTCGGTTCAAGATGAGATTAATGTAGTCCTCCAACGGGCCACGGCTAAAAATCCTGTACGCCGCTATGAGGATGCCCTGACTATGGCCGCAGCTTTCAAAAAAGCGGCCCAGCTGCCTAACAACGGTGAGTCGGCCGAGCTGTTGGCGTCATTGACCTTAAGGGAACAAGAAATCTTAAAGCTCATCGTCGAAGGGCACACCAACAGGCAAATTGCTCAAGAACTCTTTATCGAAGCCTCCACAGTAAAATGGCATATTAGACAAACCTATCGCAAATTGGGAGTGCGCAGTAGGCGGCAGGCTATGTTGCGGGCCCGGGAATTGGATCTTCTGGTGAGTAGTGCCGAAGGAGTCGCGGAGGTGGGGAGTTCAAAGGGGACGGCCAGCCAGATTAGCCTGGTTTTACCCACGCCAGTCAACCCGTATAAGGGGCTGCGTTCCTTTGAAACGGCCGATAGCCGCGACTATTTCGGCCGTGAAGCACTCGTGGAAAAATTACTAACCCATTTAACGATTTCCGGCTTAAAGCGTGATATTCCTGGCAAAGGTCGTTTCTTGTCAGTCATCGGTCCGAGCGGTAGCGGTAAATCAAGCCTGGTGAAAGCTGGGCTAACTCCATCACTAATGAACGGAGCTCTCAAAGGCTCGGAACGCTGGTATATTGTTGAACTAACGCCCAGCAGGCGACCAGTGGATGAACTCGAGATAGCCTTAATCCGGATGGCCGCGGATCAGGCTGATAATATCCGTAGCCAACTCGATCGGGACGAGAGTGGCCTGCTACGGGTAGCCGAATTGATCTTACCCAAAGATGGAAGCGATCTGGTGCTGATCATAGATCGCTTTGAGGAGCTCTTCACCCGAGTTTCTGATGAAGAGGAACGAGCCCAATTCCTGGCGCTGCTGGCGGCCGCTACCACAGATATGAATAGCCGAGTTCGAGTGATAGTTGTTCTTCGAGCAGATTATTTCGACCGGCCGCTAAGGTATCCTGACTTCGCCGAGCTGATGCAGCAGCATACGGAGATAATGTTGCCTTTATCAGCCCAAGAGTTGGAGCAAGCCATTGTGCGCCCGGCGGAGCGGGTGGGGGTCATGTATGAGCAGGGATTGGTGGCTCGCATTATTGACGATGTGCTATACCAACCAGGCTCTTTACCTTTGTTGCAGTATGCCTTGACAGAGTTATTTGAACAGCGGGACGGCCGTCTGTTGACCCATCAGGCTTACGAGAATATTGGTGGCGCTACAGGCGCATTAGCTCGGCGAGCCGAAGAACTCTACTTGGAGCAGGAGGAAGAAGGAAAAGAAGCGATTCGCCAGATGTTTCTGCGACTTGTGACTGCAACTGAACAAAAAAGCGATATTGGGCGTAAAGGGACAATACCGGTTGACACAAGTAGGCGCGTACTCCGTTCAGAGTTACTTTCGGCATCCAAAGAACCGGAACAATTAGAAGAGATTATCGATACCTATGCCGACTACCGTCTGATATCCCTGGATTATGATCCTTCGAGCCGCCGGCCGACGGTCGAAGTGGCCCACGAGGCAATCTTACGCGAGTGGGAGCGGCTGCGAAATTGGCTGGAAGAAAACCAAGCGGATCTAATATTGCATCGTCAACTGATCCGGGTTACTGGCGAATGGTTGGTCGCTGAAGGTGACGAAAGTTTTCTCTTGAGAGGAGCCAGATTGTCCCAGTTTGAAAGCTGGGCGGGCGATACACGTTTGAAACTCACCGCGGATGAGCAAGCCTTCTTGGAAGCCAGCATAAAACAGCAGCTAGAATGGAAAACTTCCGAACGTGAGCGACAGGAAAAGGAAGCTCGCCTGGAAAAAAGGGCCAATCGACGTCTCAAGGCTTTGCTGGCGGTTATGGCCGTGGCTCTGGTGGTAGCTATTGGTTTGACCCTGGCGGCCGTCTCCTTCGCCCGCCAAGCGGAAGAACAACGACGTCTGGTGGAGGAAAACGAACTTTTAGACCTGACCCGCGATCTCAAGGCGGGCGCTTTGGCTAATCTAGAGACAGATCCTGAACTCAGTGTATTGTTGGCCTTAGAAGCGGCCGAGATCACAATTGAGGCGGATGGGACGATCCCTTCGGAGATCGAGGATGTCTTGCGCCAGGCTGTCCAAAGGGATCTTGTCCACCTAACGATTGGTGCGGCTGGTGCAGTGACTTTCAGTCCTGATGGACGGTCGTTGGCTACCATGAACGGGAAAGGCGCTCTGATAATTTGGGATTCTGCGACAGGCCAACCTATCTGGAATCTGACACGCCCCCAGGGTCGTGGGGATAGGCTGGGCGACATCGCTTTTAGTCCCGATGGCCGATTGATGGCCACTGCGATCCCCGGCACATTAACCAAGATCTGGGATGTGGCTAGTGGGCAAAATATTGCAAAACTAAATAGCCAAGAGAAGGTCAACGGCTTAACATTCGCTCCGAATGGCCAGCATCTGTGGACGGCCGGGGCCGACGGCGCTGTCCGAATCTGGAATCTAGGAACGCTGGCACGCCAGTCGTTCGCTGGCGAAGAGCCGCTGGAGCTTTCGGAGTTTTTGAAAATCCTCCAGACACCTGAGGAACTTAGCGATGTAACGCTTAGCCTTAATGGACAGCGGGTTGCTGTTCTGAGTCCTGGCAGAATTATCATTATTGAACCGGCTTCAGGGCAACAATTGATTGAGATCGAGGTAATGAACCGTTTTATGACGGAAGTTGCCCTGAATAAAAAAGGCGACTTAGTGGCCGGCAATTCGAGTGACCTATGGGCGACTGTCTGGGATACCAGAACAGGCGAGGAGATCTTTACAGTGCTCGAGACGTCGAGGATCACGGATCTTGCTTTCGATCCAGCCGGAAGTTATCTGGCTACGGCAAATGAGGAAGGAAGGGCTACTTTGTGGGACATAGAAACCGGTCAAGAAGCAGGTAGGTTTTCTGGCCATGCTGGCCGGATCAGCAGTATGTCGTTTAGCCCAGATGGCCAACAATTAGCCACAAGTAGAGAGAACGGGGTAACCAGGATCTGGGATGTTAAACCAGACGAAGGCGAGTTGTTAACCATAGCTGCCCACACTGGCAATGCGTATGATGCGGTATTTGATGCAGCGGGGACAAAAATCGCCAGCAGCGGAGAGGATGGGTTGGTTAAGATATGGGATGCATCGACAGGCGCATTGTTACACGAGCTGCCTGGTCAAAAAAGCGCGGAGCATTTCCCAGCTTTTAGCCCTGATGGAGCCAGGCTGGCGGCAGCCAACAACGATGGGGGTGTATCTATCTGGGATGCCAGTACCGGCAAGGAATTACTGGCCTTAGATGGCCAGGCAGCGACCTTTACGGCCGTTACCTTCAGCCCAGATGGAGCCAGGCTGGCGGCCGGTGGCCAGGATGGCCTGGCCCATATTTGGGATACAACCAGCGGTGAACGGCTTACCAATATCTCCTATGAAAAGAAAGACGATACCATTACGGAGCTGGTCTTTACCCCAGACGGTACCGGAATCAGATCCTATTTTAGGAACGGTTTGGAAATCGCCTGGGATGCGATCACAGGTGAGCGCCTGGGCATGTCCGATGCTTCCCGTACCATCACTGATGTGGAGCTTACTCAAGAGGGTGAACTAGGGGTAATGGCCTGCTCGGTAATTCGTATCTTTCAGGCTGAGGAAACGCCAGAAAATGAGCAAGTATTTCACTCTTTGGCGGGGAATGTGACCGGCATTGCCATTGATCCCGAAGGTGCCACCGTAGTCTCCTCAGATTCTCGAGGTGTTACCCAACTGTGGGATATAGAATCAGGGGAGGAGCTAGCAACAATTTCCGATATTTCGCCCCCTCTGAGTGGTGTTGACTTCAGCCCAGATGGTCAAAAGATAGTGACGGCCGGATCGGATGGCAAATTGCGCCTTTACACCACTTCTTTCAAGGAGCTAATGGAGCT
>PVMS01104521.1_pt1 | contig 11247 bp, 10 predicted proteins | sample 1853461 | NCBI WGS metagenome assembly PVMS01 (sample SAMN08582032, study PRJNA380276) | Marine sediment metagenome, whole genome shotgun sequencing project. | isolation source: ocean sediment barecode stripped | collected 2017
GGTCGTCGGGCCGACGGTCGCCGACAACGACCGCACCGGGGAGATCTCCCATCTCGCCTACGAGCACCTCCGCACCGAAGGCGTGACCGCGGCCCTCGTGCCGACCGAGTTCGGCGGAGGAGGAGCGAGCCACGAGACGATGGGCGCGATGATCAGAACGCTGGCCCGAGTCGATGGACCGACCGCGCTCACGCTGTCGATGCACTCTCATGTGCTCGGCACACAGGTCTGGCGCCACAAGCACGGCCTGAACGCCGAGAAGGTGTTCCGGGCGGTCGTCGACCAGCAGGCGGTCCTGATCAGTACCGGCGCCTCGGACTGGCTCGCCTCGGGCGGGGCGGCGCGCAAGGTCGGGGGCGGCTTCCGCGTCGACGCCCGGAAGATGCCCGCCAGCGGCTGTGAGGTCGGCAACATCCTCGCCACGAGTGTCCGCTGGGACGACGCGCCCGACGGACCGCGGGTGATCCAGTGCTCGATCCCGTTCACGTCCGACGGCGTCAGCATCGAGAAGACCTGGGACACGCTCGGGATGCGGGCAACCGGCTCCCACACCGTCGTCTACGACGACGTGTTCGTCCCCGACGAGGCGGTGCTGCTGATCCGTCCGGCCGACGTCTGGCACCCGCTCTTCAACACGGTGGTCGGTGTGGCACTGCCACTCATCATGTCGGCCTACCTCGGGATCGCCGACGCGGCGGTCGAGGAGGTCCGCAGGGTGGCCGGCGGCCGCTCGGACGAGCCGTCGTGCAACTGGTGGGCGAGATGATGAACGCCCACTCGCGGACAGATGACGCTGTGGCGGCGATGTTCGCCGACGCCGACGACCTGTGGTTCGACAACACAGACGAACTGGCGAGTCGAACGCTGGCCCGCAAGACCGCCGCCTGCGACGGCGCCATCGACACGGTTCGCCTGGCGATCGAGGCGACCGGCGGGTACGGCTACACCCGCAGCTCCGACCTCGAGCGCCTCTTCCGTGACGTGCACGGCTGCCTCTTCCACCCCCTACCGCGGGCGAAGCAGACCCGATTCAGCGGCCGCGTCGCACTCGGCCTCGACCCGGTCGGCTGACCTCGCCGCCGGGCCTCGGCGACACCGGTCGGCGATGTCGGCGGGACTGCTCGCCGGCTCCGGGGACCGCGTCCTGGTCGAGATGGTGTTGGATGGAGGCGATGGACGTGCGAGCTCTGATCGTGGTCTCGGGGAGAGTGCAGGGCGTGTTCTTCCGCGACTCGTGTCAGCGGATGGCGGCAGAACTCGGCGTGCGCGGCTGGGTCCGCAACCTCCCGGACGGGAGTGTCGAGGTGGCGGCAGAAGGCGACCACGACGCAGTTGGGCGACTCGCCGATTGGTGCGGCACCGGACCCGATCGGGCCATCGTCACGAGCGTTGACATCGCCGACGAGGAACCGTCGGGCGAGATGGGATTCCGGGTGCGACCGTGAGTCCTCAGAGGGTGACCGCGCAGCGCCTCTCGCGACCCGCACCAGTAGCTTCCGGGCCGCTCGAACACGTCGAAACGGCGACGCCCGCACCCGGACCTGACGAGATCGCCATCGAGGTCGCCGCGTGCGGTGTTTGCCGGACCGACCTCCAACTCGTCGAGGGCGACCTGCCTGCCCGACGACTGCCGATCGTGCCGGGCCACCAGGTCGTCGGAACGGTGCACGCACTCGGCGACAGCGTCGACCGGTGGAGGATCGGTGATCGGGTGGGCGTCGCCTGGCTGGGCGGCGCCTGCGGTTCGTGCGATCTGTGCCAGGCGGGGCTCGAGAACCTCTGCGACTCCGCCGAGTTCACCGGCTGGGACCGCGACGGTGGCTACGCCGAGTCGATGGTCGCCCGTTCCGACTTCGCCCTTGCCATCCCGGACGGCTTCACCGACGCGGAGGCGGCGCCCCTCCTGTGCGGCGGCGTGATCGGCTACCGGGCGCTGCGCATCTCGGGGATCGAGCCCGGCGGCCGTCTCGGGCTCTACGGGTTCGGTGCCTCGGCGCTGCTGGCGATCCAGGTCGCGCTCCACCAGGACTGCGAGGTGTACGTCGCCACCCGCTCTGTCGTCGAGCAGCAGCGCGCCCTCGAGATGGGCGCGGTGTGGGCGGGCGGGGCGCACGAGCGGCCACCGGTCGAACTCGACGCGGCGGTCACGTTCGCTCCCGTCGGCTCGGTGGTCGTCGCCGCGCTGGAGGCGCTCGCGCCGGGCGGCACGGTGGCGATCAACGCGATCCACCTCGACCGGATCCCCGAGTTCGACTACGACCTGCTGTGGCGCGAACGCGGGCTGCGCAGCGTCGCCAACTTCACCCGGCGCGATGCGGAGGAGTTCCTCGCGCTCGCCGTCGAGATCCCCGTCAGGACCATCACCGAACTCTTCCCGCTCGCCGACGCCAACGTCGCCCTCGACCGGCTGGCGCGCGGCGACATCGCGGGAGCGGCCGTGCTGACGATGCGGTGACGCTCGCGCCGGCGGCGGCGCTCCCACGGGCCGGTCACCTCGCCCAGGTCGGCGACGCCAGTTCCCGGGGTCGATCACCTCGCCCGGCGCCGACCGTCGATCAGACGGTGACGGCTTCCTCGACGCGTCCGTCGGCGTGGCGGGCGAATCGGGTGCCGCCGACGCCGTGGGTCGGGTCGCTGCGATCCCATGGCCAGCCGCCGAACTGCGTGCGGTTGTAGTCGTCGAATGCCTCGGCGATCTCGGCCCTGGTGTTCATGACGAACGGACCGTGCTGGGCGACCGGCTCACCGATCGGACGTCCCTGGAGTACCAGCAGCTCGACGTGACCGTCGGCCTGGAGCGTGAGTTCGCGCTGCGCGTCGACCACGGCGCCCGTCGAACCGTCGATCCGGTCGCCATCTCCTCCGTCGCCGCCCTGGGCGTCGCCAATCGTCACGCCGTCGCCGGCGAACAGATAGAGCACTCGCGAGGTGTCGGTGGTGCGCGCCGCCGGCATCGTCCAGGTGGCGCCAGAATCGAGCACGACGTGCCAGAGCGCTACGTCGCTGTCGGCGCGCGACGCCCACGAGTGCGGTGGAGGTGACGGTGGAGTGAGGCCCCCGAGTTCACCCGCGATCACGGTTATCTCGGCGGTGCGACCCTCGGCGTCGGTCTCGACGTGACGGGGAATTTCACGATCCCACAACATCGAGAAGTGGGCATCGACCATCTTGTCGCTCGCTGGGAGGTTGAGCCAGATCTGGAACATCTCGAGCGTGTTCGGCTGGTCACGATCGAGCAGCGGGAACATCTCGGCGTGGACGATCCCCGACCCGGCGGTCATCCACTGCACGTCGCCACGCCCGAAGCGGGCTGCTGCGCCGAGCGAGTCGGAGTGATCGACGAGGCCGCGTCGCACGAACGTGATCGTCTCGAAGCCGCGGTGCGGATGCGATGGGAAGCCCGGCACGGTCTGACCGTGGTACATGCGCCATCCGTCTCTGGCTTCGAAGTCCTCGCCGAGGTTGCGACCGGTGAGGTCGGCGACCGGGCCCAGATCGACGTTACCGGCGGGGTACTCGTCGAGGTGGTGGACACAGAACAGGAACGGATCGATCGTCGGCCACTGGAAGCCGAGCGGCATCATCTGCAGCACAGGTGAACTCATCTCCAGGTGGAACCTTGCCCGCAACCCGTTATTCCCACCGGCACCACCACCCCCCACGGTATGTGTCGGCGAATATCGATGGCGTCGCGACATTCGCCGACGCAAACCCGGAGACGGCAGACGTCAGACGTCAGATGTCGGAATCGGGATGGGGGAGGCCCATCGGATTGGGGTAGCTGATCTCGCCCGAGGCCGCGATCCGGCGGCTCGCCGGCTCGAGGAGGACCGAGAGCCCGGCGATCACCTCCTCGGCGAGCGGCTCGAAGGGCCGTGCGGCGAGTTCGTCGGTGCGCCGCTCGATGTCGTCGCGCAGCTCGCGACCGGCCGCGGTGAACTCACCTCCCCCGGTGACGAGACCGCGCGACGCCAGACGGTCGACCGCGGCCCGCCAGTCGTCGGGCGACCAACCGCGGCTCTGCTGGAACAGCTCGGGATCGACCATCCGGTCGCCGGACGCGAGCACGTGAACCTCGCAGCCGTCGAGCCCGGCGCCGGTCAGCAGTGCGACGTGGCCGTCACCTCGCTGCTCGCGCATGGTGGTCGCCGCCTGCCAGAGCGCCTCGACCGAATCTCCGGGAGACGGGAGGTCGCGGTTGGCGGCGAACAACGGCCGTCCGGCACCATCGGCGCGATCGATCGCTTCGGTGAGGATCGGGGTGACCTGCTGCGCGAGCTGTGCGGCCGGCGCGTTGCCGAGGAGCCGCCTGAGTGCTGCGGCGGCCGCCGCCGTACGGGCACGAACGATGTCGTCGGGCGAGGCCAGTGCCCACGCGTCGGGGACAGCCCGTCGGATCCGCGCCGGATGGAAGTTGAAGAACGTCGCCTCGACTACGCCCGCCGCGACCGGCCCCATCGGTGCCGCCCGCGAACCGACGTAGCCCATCCAGAAGCCCTTCAGCCCGAGATCGACGGGTGCCTGGCGACACTCGGGGGCGAAGTAGGCGACGGCGTTGATCGTCTCGAGATGCAGCCACAACGTGCGGGTGATGTTCGGTGTCATCGGTCCATCTTGGCTCACTTCGCCCGGCGGTGGTGCAGTGATCCGGCGCGGATCGACGGCTTGGTGGCCCGGCGTAGGGTTGTGGGCATGTGGGGTATCCAGATCGACGAGTGCGGCGAGCCCGAGGTGATGCGGTGGCGTGAGCTGCCCGATCCGGAGCCCGGTGACGAAGACGTCGTCGTCGAGGTCGAGGCGGCTGGGCTCAACTTCATCGACACCTATCAGCGATCGGGGTTGTACGACGTGGCGCTGCCGTTCACCCCGGGACTCGAGGGAGCCGGGATGGTCGTCTGGGCAGGGTCGGCTGTCGAGTCGCTGGCGGTCGGCGACCGCGTGGCGTGGCCCGCGAGTCCTGGCTCCTACGTCACGCTTGCGTGCCTTCCGGCGGAGCGGGTGGTGAAGGTTCCGGAGTCGGTGGGGCACGAGGTGGCGGCGGCGATCCCGCTGCAGGGGATGACCGCCCACTACCTCGCGCTCGACACATATCCGCTCGGAGAGAGGAGCCGCTGCCTCGTCCATGCCGGGGCCGGCGGCGTCGGGCTGCTGTTGATCCAGATCGCCAAGCTGCGCGGCGCCGAGGTGTTCACCACGGTCGGCTCGCAGGAGAAGGCCGAACTCGCCGCAGGAGCGGGCGCCGATCACACGATCCTCTACCGCGACGTCGACTTCGCGGAGGCGATCACCGAGATCGCCGGACCTCGTCCCATCGACGTGGTCTACGACGGTGTCGGTCAGTCGGTCTTCGACCAGAGCCTGTCGCTGCTCCGACCGCGCGGCACGATGGCAACGTTCGGCAACGCATCGGGTCCCGTGCCGCCGGTCGCGCCGCTCACGCTGTCGGCGAACGGCTCGTTGTTCCTGACCCGCCCAACGCTCTTCGATCACATCTCGTCGCGGGACGAGCTCGAACGGCGTGCCGATGATCTGTTCGGCTGGATCGCGTCGGGCGACCTGCGCGTGCGCGTCGGGGAGCACTTCGCACTGCGCGATGCGGCCGACGCGCATCGGGCGATCGAGAGTCGCCGGACCACCGGAAAGGTGCTGCTGATCCCCTGAGACTTCCGTTGCCGCACCGCCCGGTCCGGGTCACCGACCGGCGCGCGGCAAATTTGCGCCCCCTTCCCGCTTCTCGGTCCGGAAGGGCGCGGAATCCGCAGGAAAACGGACCGAGAATCCCGAATCGACGGGGTTCTCGCGAACGGAGGGATCTTCAGCGCTCGAGGAGGGCGAGCACGTCGCCGAGCTGGGTGATCGAGTCGAAGGTGATCGGGTCGACGACGAGTTGCACATGCGCGGCGCCGGCCGCATCGAACGCCCGGAGCGCGTCGGCGAGCTCCGACGGCGTTCCCTCGATCGGCTCGACGATCTGCCCGCCGCCGTACTCCCCCATCTGCCGTCCACCACCGCCCTCCAGCCGGACGAGGACCGCGGCGGTCGCATCGACCTCGCCGGGCGAACGACCGGCAGCCGCGGCGAGACCATCGACCCGCTCCTTGAGAACGGCGAACCCCCGAGGTGTGTTGCCGTAGTCGTTCCACCACACGTTCCACGCCGAGACGTGGGGCAGCGTGAGACCGAGCATGCGATCGCCGATCGAACCGACCATCAGCGGCGGACCGCCGGCACGCGGTGAGCGCGGGTGGAGCACGCAGCGGTCGAGGTCGTAGAACTCGCCGTGGAAGTCGATCTCGCCGTCGGCGAGCAGCGTGCGGATGATCGTGAACGCCTCGGCGAAGCGGCCCACGCGTCGGTCGTAGGGGAATCCGAAGGCGTCGAACTCGCGACGGTTCCATCCTGCGCCGAGTCCGAGGAGCAGCCGTCCCTCGGAGACCGCGTCCACGGTGGCCGCCTGCTTGGCGAGCATCGCCGGAGCGTGAAACCCGGTGCACGCCACGAGCGGGCCGAGCTCGATCCTGGTCGTCGCGGCGGCGATCGCGGCGAGTGAGGTCCAGGCCTCCCAGGGTCCACGGGCGCCGACCTCGAGGTCGTAGACGAGATGGTCACCGAGCCAGACCGAGTCGAAGCCGACCTGCTCGGCGAGCTGGGCCATCTCGATCAGCTCGGGGAACGAGACCTCCCACTCGACCTCGGGCAACTGCACGCCGATCTTCACGGCCTCGACACTGCCAGATCGCGCCACAGCGGGGTGTCCGGTGCCGGCCGCAGCGACCGGTTCTCGGTCCGAAAACCTGCGGATTCCGCCGTTGTGGGGACCGAGAAAGGTGTGGGGACCGAAAACAGGACCCGGCTCAGAGGCGACCGGCAGCGCGAGCGGCTTCCTCGGCGGCGCTGAGCTGTCCCTCGACAATCTTCAGGCCGTCGTCCCAGAACGCAGGATCGGCCAGATCGCAGCCGACGATCGCACCCAGTTCCTCGGGGCTCTTCGGCCCACCGGCGCGCAGCAGGTCGAGGTAGGCGGGGACGAAGGCCTCGCCCTCGGCGCGGTACCTGGCGTAGACCGAGAGTGCGAGGAGCTGGCCGTAGGCGTAGGCGTACACGTATCCGGGGGTGCCCATGAAGTGCGGCACGTAGCTCCACCAGCTGCGGTATCCGTCGGTGACCTCGACGGCGTCGCCCAACATCGCGGTCTGGCTGTCGGCCCAGAGCTCGCCGAATCTGTCGACGCTCAGCTCGCCCTCGTCTCGACGGGCGGTGTGGCAGGCGTGCTCGAAACGGTTCATGGCGATCTGGCGGAACACGGTGGCGATCGAGTCCTCGAGGCTGGTCGCCAGCAGCGAGAAGCGCTCGTTGGGGTCGTCGATCGTCGAGAGCATGCGGTTGCTGGTGACCGTCTCGCCGAAGACCGATGCCGTCTCGGCCAGCGTGAGCGGGGTGGTCTGGTGGAAGATTCCCTGCGCGCGGGCGAGGTAGAAGTGGATGCCGTGACCCAGCTCGTGGGCGAGCGTGGCGACATCTCGCGCCTTCGAGGTCCAGTTGAGGAACACGTAGGGATGGTGGTCGGGGGTGACCGGAGCGGCGAACGCGCCGCCGCGCTTGCCGGGCCGGAGGGGTGCGTCGATCCAGTTCTCGCCGATGAACCGGTCGACGATGCCGGCCAGTTCGGGGGAGAACGATTCGTAGGCGTCGCGCACGACGCCCGTCGCCTCGCTCCACCCGATCTGGCGGTCGTCGGTGGCAACCGACGCCATGCGGTCGTAGTCGGCCAGCCGTTCGACGCCGAGTACCTGCGCCTTGAGTGAGTACCAGCGCTGCGGGATGTCGTAATTGGCGACGACGGCGTCGATCAGCGCCTGCACCGACTCGTCGGATGCCTCGTTGGCGAGGTTGCGCGACGAGACCCAGCCCGGGAAGGTGCGCATGCGGTCGTCGATCGACTTGTCGAGCAGCAGCGTGTTGAACACGAAGGCGCGGGTGCGCAGGCCTGGTTCGAGCGCCTCGGTGACCGACTCGGCGACCCGCTTGCGGACGGCGCCGTCGCTGTGGGTGATGAGCGACAGCGCCTGCGCGAGCGGCACGGTGTGTCCGGCGGGGACGTCGTCGGGAAGATCGTCGGGCAGGTCGACCTCGATCGCCGAGGTGAGCTCGTCGAAGAGGCGAACCCATGCGGCTGCGCCGGTCTGGCTCTTCTCGGCGAGCACGGTCTCCTCGGGCTCGGAGAGGAGGTGCGGTCGCATCAGCCGCATCGTCTCGAGATGGTGACGGCAGAAGTCGAGCCGCGGGTCGGCGAGGACCCGTGCGGCGTGGTCGTCGTCGGCCCCCGCCCACTCGAGTTCGAAGAAGATCAGCTTGGTCTGCACGGCGGTCTCGCGCTCCTGCACCGCAGCGACGGCAGCGCCCCGGGCAGGGTCGGCGGTGTCGGTGGTGAAGGCGAGCATCGCGTGGTAGCCACCGCGGGTCGTGAGGTTGGCGATCTCGGCCATCGTGTGCATCGCGGCCGCGAGCTCTCCGGCGTCGAGTCGGGCGACCGTCCCACGTAGCGAAGTGAGGCCTTCGGCGAGCTCCTCCGCAAAATCGAAGAGGTCGTCGGCCGTCTGCCCGTCAGGGAGGATCGTATCGATGTTCCAAGCGACGTCGGCGGCGGTGAGATCGGTGTCGTTCTGCTCGACTGCGGTCATCCCCCGAGTCTGCCTTGACTCCACCCGAACCCAATCGCGCGCGTCTCGATCGCCGGGGCGCGACTCGACGTCCGGATCGTGAAGGTTCGTTCGAACTCTCCGCTCGGATCGTTCCTTCCCACTGTGATTTCCCAGGGCTGATCACCAAGCAGGGGAAGTCAGGCTTCAATCCGAGTCGGCCGTGGGAGACGTCGGCTCCTCATCGTCGAGCTTGCGCTTCCAGCCGATGTACTGCGCGGCGTGGATGAGGACGACGACCCCGGTCGAGATGATCCCGAGCCACCAGTATCCAAACGCGATGGCAGCTCCGATCGCTGCGACGGTCCAGATCCCAGCCGCCGTGGTGAGGCCGCTGACGTCACCACCGCGCCTGATGATCGCCCCCGCGCCGAGGAAGCCGACGCCCGTCACCACACCGGCGGTGATACGACTCACGTCGATACGAGCCGCCTGCCCGCCCGTCGTCCCCTCGTCGAAGGACAAGAGAACGCTGATCCCTACGAAGAGCGCAGCGCCCGCGGCCACCATCATGTGGGTCCGGACCCCCGCCGGCTTGTCGGCCAGTTCACGGTCGTATCCGACCAGGCCACCGAGTGCGGCTGCCACCAGCACCCGAATAGCAATGTCCCACTCGCCGACCACGGGCGAGATGGTAGTGGTCGACCCCGGGGCATCGAGTATGACGGATCGGCAGGAGCGCGAGCCGATCCTCGCCTTGGCGGTGCGCCAGCTCGATCCGTTCCGGGAAGGGAACGTCGTTCGACCTCGGGAGCCGCACGCTGATCTTCATCTCGGATTGGTGGATTCGCGTTCCACCTAGGTCACATAATAGCCGATGCAATCCGCAACCCAATCGGCGCATCAACGATGAAGAGGACGAGCAAGATGAGCAATTGTCAGCCAGGAGCCCCAAGGCACCCGATATCGGAGTCGCCCGACACCGTGCGGTCGTGCGCCGGGTCGGGCACGGCACTCCTGGAGACCGACGCACGCTCGCCCGTTACCGTGGCCACGTGATTCGTCGGCGGCAACGATCGGAGGTCGTGGTGACGACCCAGCCGGGTGGGGTCGCCGTGCAGGGCTCCGGCACTTCTATCGATGCATTCCGCGAGCGGGTGTTCGCGATCGTACGATCGACCGATCTCGACGATGTCAGCAAGGTCCTCACGACGGTCGCGGCCGCGATCGATCAACTGCCGAAGGTCGAAGCGAAGGCTTCGACGTTCTTCGAGTTGTCGCCCCGCGCGATCGAGTTGCTCCGGCGTCGCGGCGCGATTCCCACCGAGGGCGGCTTTTTCCGCAGCATCGTGCACGCCGGAAGCCAGGTCGCGAGCAAACTCGACTGGAAACCCGTCCAGCCCGGTCCCGAGCTGTTGCGGCTCCAGACGACCGCTGTCGGCCTTGCGCTGCAGGCGTCGATCCAGGAGTTGGCTGCCGCCGTAGAGCGCGTCGAGAACAAGGTCGACCATCTCACCGACCGGGTCCGCTCGGTACAGGTCGGTGAGATCTTCGCGCACCATCGCCTGCTGACGGAGCAGGTCGCATCCCTCGAAGAAGGCCACGAGACCAGCGACACCGACTGGTCGAGCATCGATCATCTCCGCGCCGAGATCACCCGCAACGTCGATGCGACGCGCGTCTTGTTGCAGGCACCGCTCGCACGGACAGATCCAGGCTGGTCGGCATCGAGCCGAGCCGCTGTCGCCCAGCGGGTGCTCGACGACGACTTCGCAGAGACACTCGGCCTGCTGGCGGTGTGCGAGCACGATCTCGCCAGTTGGCATCGGATCCGGATCGAACGGGTTCGGAAGAACGAACCGGAACACCTCGCGCACACGCTCGCACGGGTCGAGACCGACCTCGCGCTGCATCGGAATGAGGATCAGCGTCTCGTCGCGGATCTCACCGAATTCGTCGACCGACTCGCCGAGCCCAACGGCCTGGAGGGTCTCGAGTTGTGGAAGCGTGCCCGCCTGGCCGAGAACACTGCTGAGCTACGCGAACTGATCGATCGGTTCGCCGACGAACGCGTCCTTGACGTAGACACCTCCGGGCGCAACGAGCTACCAACACTCGCCGAGAGCCTGATCGAGGCCAAGGATCGCGGCACCGTCGTCGCCGACCGCGTCTGGCGCTCGATCCGCAGGCGGAGGGGTCGAACCGACGCTCCAGAACTCGATGCGGAGTCCGAGGACCGAGGCTGAATACTAGGGCCGTCGGAACCCGGCCTCGAGCGCTCGTCGCACAGGACTCGAGGCCAGTCGCTCGGGAGACCATCACGTGAGCGCGGGGCGTGCGTGAGCCGAGCGGATCTACGGGAATCAGCCAACGGGCGCGGCGGCGGTGACGGCGATGACCGGGCGGTCGGCGAGCGTGCGTGTTCCGGCGACGACGTCGATCAGGCCCTCTGTCTCCAGCAGTCCACCCATCCGGGTCGCGTCGACCATCTCGAAGCCGTGGTGGTGACCAGCGTCGTCGTTGTGAGCAGCGCGGCCTTCGTCCCCCCCGTGCTTCGCGCCGGGGCGTTCGAAATCGGGATGCGTGGGGTGCGAGCAGGCAGCTCGGA
>PVMS01061779.1_pt1 | contig 11245 bp, 9 predicted proteins | sample 1853461 | NCBI WGS metagenome assembly PVMS01 (sample SAMN08582032, study PRJNA380276) | Marine sediment metagenome, whole genome shotgun sequencing project. | isolation source: ocean sediment barecode stripped | collected 2017
AAGCCCCAGGTTGTCGATGTCTTCAATCGTGCGTTTGAACGGCAGTACCGGGTAGTCCGTACCGAAGATGACTTTGTCCTGACCGAAAGAATTGATGAAATGTGTGAATTCCTTCGGCCAGTATTTCGGACGATGCGCATCACAGCCGATATACACATTTTTGTGTTTCCATGCCATCGCAATCATTTCCTCGACCCACGGAATACCGACATGGATGCCGATTAGTTTTAGTTCCGGAAAATCACAGGCGACCGGGTCCAGTGTGATGGGATTGGCGGGGCTGATGCATGGGAAGTCGGGGTTATAGACCATCGACTGGCCCACCTGCATCTGAATTGGCACATCGAGTTCCCAACACTTGGCATAAAACGGGTACACCTTGCGGTGATCCGGCTGCAGTTCAAACCAGTGCGGATAGAAATGCGCGCCGATGAAGCCCATGTTGGTGATGGCATCTTCGAATGCCTTGACGCCGTTCATGCCTTCATAGGGGTCGATGCCTGCCAGTCCAAACAGGCGGTCCGGGTATTGTTCGCACGCCCGGGCGACCACTTCGTAAGGCATGTGGTAGCAGCCGGGCAGGCCAATTCGACCACTGTAGGCTGCTATCAGGAAGGCTTTGTCGATGTTGGCATCGTCTAGCGTCTCTATGAGTTGGTCTATTTCCAGCGGGGCCATCAGGCTTTGCTTGGCATTCATTTTGGCAACGAAAAAGTCGTCACCCCAATCGGGGCGTAGCCGCAGTGCTTCTTCATTCCAGATATTGACGACCGCGTCGATCGTCTTGTAATCGTATACAGACATGCGTTGTTCCTGAATTACTTAAGTTTCCCCGTGGCTGATCTTGCGGGGGCGAGAACCATAGCAGGAAATGGGGCCGGTGTTAATTGAGGTAAATCAACTGCCCCAGCCGACCCTTGGCTGGCTTTAATTTGGAGTCTTGATAATTCTGGACTATAGTCCCACCCGGCCTTAGGGGTGGCTCGCGAGAGCCTGAGATTTGTTAACAGGAACCCTCAGAACCTGATCCGGTTAGTACCGGCGTAGGAATAGGACAATCCGCCCGACCTCCCGCTCGTTCTATACCGGATCTCTTAAATTTTATAAGAGATCCGAACATGCAAATTTACAAATCACTTATACCAATCCTGGTGCTTCTGTTATTTCAGTCTGTTGTACACGCTGAAGATCGGCAAGCTGAAGAGCTGGTTGTTTCGGGGTATCGACCGACCACGACTTTTGAGTTGGACACCAGTATTTCCTTGCTTGATCAGCAGACTATTAATCAGGCGGCTGTTGAAAACTTTGAGGAACTGGTGCAGTTAATCCCCAATATGAGTTTGTCAGGTGAAGGTTCGCGTGCCCGGTATTTTCAGATACGCGGGGTAGGTGAAAGAGAACAATACGAAGGCGCGCCCAACCCTTCGGTTGGGTACATCCTTGATGATATTGACCTCTCAGGTATTGGTGGCATTGCCACTACCTTCGACATGCAACAGATTGATGTGCTACGCGGACCGCAAAGTGCCCGCTATGGCTCGAGTGCGCTCGCCGGTATTGTGTATGCACAAAGTGTCATGCCTACAAGTGAGCTGTCATCAAATGTGGAAGTCACAGGTGGCAGTGATGATTTACTAGCTGCAGGCGTGGCTTTGGGTGGGCCGATGACCAACAGTTTGAGCGGCCGGGTCTCAGTGCATTACTACGAAGACAATGGTTTCCGTCGCAACACTTACCTGGGTACGGATGACACGAATGGGCGCGAGGAGCTGACTGCGCGTGGCAAATTGAGTTGGGACTTTGCTGATGGCTGGAACATGCTGTTGTCGGGACTCTACGCGGATTACGACAATGGCTATGATGCCTGGGCGTTGGATAACACCAATGTTACCTTGTCTGATGAGCCGGGTAGGGATACTCAGGAGACCATGGCTGCATCACTGAAATTTAACGGACCGTTGAGTTCGTCTGTCGATCTTGTGAGTATCACGAGTATTGCTCAGTCGGATATTTTGTTCAGTTATGACGCTGACTGGGTGAACCCAGACTTTTTTCTGCCCGACTACCAGGTTCAGTACAGCTCTTTCAATCCGCGGGAACGCGATACCCTGAGCCAGGAATTCAGGCTGGTGTCTAGCCCCGAAGGACGACTCTTCAATAGCTCAACTGATTGGGTTGTGGGAGCATTCTTCCAGAATTTGCAGGAAGACAATGAACTGACCAACCTGGGGGAGTACGTTCATGCTCCCGACGGCTGTCCGGGTCCGTTTCCAGGGGTCTGTCCGTCAGTACGGCAAGTTGATAGTGAATTTGAATCGGATACCTATGCAATCTTTGGTGCTATTGACAGTACGCTGACTGAGAAACTGGGGTTATCTATCGGGTTACGGTATGAACGTTGGGAAGCCGATTATCAGGATGAATGGCTGGACACAGGCATTTTTAATCCAGGTACTGTGGCCGGTGCTTATTCTTTTAGCCCTGACGACAACCTGATCGGTGGTCATGTGGCGCTTAGTTATGACTGGACGCAGGATCTGCGTGGTTATGGACGCATCGCGCGAGGTTTCAAGGCCGGCGGGTTTAATCCTTCTTTGAATGCAATGGCGGACAATGGCGTGCCGGGGCAGTACGGTGCCGAGTTTGTGTTCTATGAGCCGGAATATTTGTGGAACTATGAACTGGGGCTAAAAGCTTTGTGGCTGGACGGATCTCTGAGCACCGATATCAGTGTGTTTTATATGGATCGTGATGACGCGCAACTTAGCCAGTCAGATCAACTTTCAGGCGATCCGGCCGCCTTTATATTCGTAACCTACAACGGTGATGCGTACAGCTACGGCTTGGAAGCCAGCGCAATCTGGCAGGCGACCGAAGCTTGGCAGTTCCACGGCTCGCTGGGCTTGCTGGATTCGGAGATTGATAAATGGGAGATCGAGCCCCAAGTCGAAGGGCGTAACCTGGCCCATGCGCCAGCATATACGCTCAATGTCGGAGGCACCTGGACTAATCCTCAGGGGTGGTATGCACGTCTGGACGTTAATGCAGTTGGCGCTTACTACTTCGATATCGGCCATGATCAGAAATCGGATGCATTCGAAGTTGTGAATCTGCGTCTAGGCAAGGAATGGGACAATTGGGCCGTATCATTGTGGGGGCGTAATATCTTTGAGGAAGACTATGCGACCCGCGGCTTCTATTTCGACAATGAGCCACCCTATTCTACCGATGGGAGTGGAGATAAATTGTATACGCGTTTCGGCGACCCTCGGCAGGTGGGGCTAACACTTAACTACCATTATTAGCAATTAATCGGGAGGTGCTGTATGAACATCACGGTCGATATCAGCATGTATCCGCTGGACCCCGACTATAAACCAGCGATCAAGGCATTCATTCGACATTTACGTGGCTTTGAAGGCTTAATGCTCGTGACCAACCAGATGAGCACCCAGATCAATGGTGCATTTGATGATGTGACGATAGCCTTGAATACCTGTATCAGAGAAAGTATGGAGCAGCAGGATAAGGTGGTATTTGTCGCTCGGTATCTGAATGCCGATCTTGATATCACGCGTCACCCCGACATTGATTGACCTCAACGATACAATCACCGAGGCGGCGGCGATGTCGGGTATGGAGATCGTGGCCGTCGCCTTCGCGATTGTCTACCTGTTACTGGCGATTCGCCAGAATATTTTGTGCTGGATAGCCGCGATTGCGAGCAGCGGTATTTACGTGGCGCTCATGTATGCAGCAGGTCTGTATATGGAGTCAGTTTTGCAGTTCTTCTATATAGGTATGGCTTTATACGGCTGGTTCAGTTGGCAACACGGGGAGGGGGTGCGGCAGGAACTGCCCGTAACGAGCTGGCCACTTGCGTTCCATGTATTGCCCCTGAGCCTGATCGCTGTGCTAACTGTGCTCAGTGGTTATCTGCTTGAAAGTTACAGTGACGCCGTATTGCCATACCTGGACTCTTTTACCACCTGGAGCGCCGTTATCACGACCTGGATGGTGGCGCGCAAGGTGCTGCAAAACTGGCACTACTGGTTTGTGATTGATTCTCTATCTGTTTATCTCTATATCAGTCGGGGTTTATTGCTGACAGCGTTGCTGTTTAGTTGTTATCTCGTGCTGATCATCTTCGGTTATCGTGCCTGGCACCAGAGTATGGCCACGTCTTCATAAAGCAGAGTCCGCATGACAGAAATTTATGAGTTAATCGAGCGCATTCCTGCACTGCCAGATGTCAAAAAGATAGAGCCTCTGATCGGTGGGGCAGTGAATGAGACATATAGGTTGTTTTGTGACTCGGGCTCTCTGATCTTGCGGCGTGATACTCCATTAGCCGCCGTGCTTGGGCTGGACAGGCAAACAGAAATAGATGTATTAACGGTGGCGGCTGATAGGGGATTGGGCCCAGTAGTCATCTGGGCCGATCCTGATGCCGGTTTATTATTGACTGAATATCAGGAAGGGCGCAGCTGGGGTGAAGCTGATCTGCGAAATAAAAAGAACCTGGGCCTGTTTGGAAAACTGCTGCAGCGTTTGCATCAGGTGTCCATCGATACCCAGCCCGTTGATTTATCACGATACGCTTTCCGTTATGCACAGCAATTGGCTACCGATGAGGCTGATCGTATTGCCAGAGAGGCAAACGAGCTTGCCGATAAATGGTGTACCGATGGTAGTCGGCGTGTGTTATGTCACAACGATCCGGTCGCTGGCAACATCATCGACACCGAACAGAATGATCGCCTGACGTTAATAGATTGGGAATATGCAGGCTTAGGGGAACCGTGCTTTGACCTGGCCGTGTTTATACGTCATCACGCACTCTCAGCCGCCGATACCAGCGTATTTTTGGATAACTACGGGGTAGAAGTCGATGAAGTGCGCCTGGACGGCTGCATGGCTTTGTATGACCGATTATCGGTTTTATGGTTAATGGTGATCTGTGCGTGCACTGATGCTCCCCCGACCGTTAGGGCCGCACTAGAAGCTGCCATTTCCAGGTTGAATCATTGATCCATAGGGTTTTCAGGACGTATCTTTTGCGTGGCGGCAAATTCTGACCTGTAGTGTGTGTTGCGGAAACCGTGCCGCAATCGCGATCCTCTTGCCTTACAGAGACTTAAAATCGCATCTATTTGAGCAAAATGATAAAATACCCAGTTGGCCTGATCTGCTGCTGTGTAGCGACTTTGGGGCTCGTGTCACATCTGTATACGCCTGTAAATCGTATACTTCACTGCGACATAACTCAAAAATAACAGCTTCAACAGTTTTCAATAATTTTAAAGAGTACTTCTAAACGATATGGCTGAACAAGAACAAGTTAAAGGTTTTGAGGAGCATTTTGCAGGGTTCAAGCGCCACCTGAAGCTTGCGGCTGCCACATTTAACGTTATTATGACTTTTGTTGTCTGCTTTTACATGTCGCTGCCCGATATCTACAGGGCAACAGGTTTTCTGCTTATTGAAGCCCCGGAAATTCCTACGGAACTCATCCGCTCTACTGTTACGACCTATACCACCCGTCAGTTGACCACTCTCAATGAGAAGATTCTTACGGTCAGCAATCTGATTAGAATCATCGAGGAATATGATCTTTATGAAGCTGACCGCCGCGATACGCCGGTTGAATTGCTGGCGGGTACCATGCGTTCGAATATCTCAATTGAAATTCAGAGCCGGGATTCTGTTTCTTCCAGCGGAATGCCCCAACCCTACGTAGTTGGTTTTACTGTATCTTTCGAAGATGAGCATCCTGAGGCTACCAAGCTTGTGGTCGATGAGCTGGTGACTATGTACCTTGAAGAAAATATCAAGGCACGCTCAGAACAGACTGCTGAGACGGCAGATTTTCTTGAAGGTGAAATAGAACAACTTGAGCAAGAAATAGCCCGGCTAGAAGGTAATTTGGCAGACTTCAAGGTAGAGAATGCCGAAAGGTTGCCATCGTTAGGTACGCTCAATCTGAACATGATGAATCGCGTTGATCAGGAGCTCATGGCGATTGAGCGCTCACTTACGGCTATAGATGGAAATCGTATTTCTATAAAGGCACAAATGGCTACGGTGGAGCCATCCATACCCGTGCGTCTTCCGGATGGGACGTACGCTTTGTCGCCGACAGATCAGCTGAAAGCGTTACAAACACAATTATCTATCTATGACAGTCGTTATAGCGATGATCATCCCGATGTGATCGCTACCAGGCGTGATATAGCGTCAATAAAGCAACGATTTGGTATCGATGCCAACCTTACCCAGATGGATGAGGCTATTACCACTGCCCGGACAGAACTGGCTATTGCCCAGGAGAAATACACCGAAGAACATCCTGATGTCATTCAGTTAAACAATACGCTTGTTATGCTTGTAAAGGAGCGTGCAGAGACGGAGCAACGCCAGCTTGACGCCCAGGTAGCTCCGGATAATCCAGCGTATATTCAGCTTGAGATGGCTCTGGCTACATTGGAGAATCAGGAAATTGCCCTCAAGAGCGAAGAGGCAGAGCTTCAATTACGGCTTACAGACTATGAACGGCGGCTGATGGAAACGCCTCAGATTGAGAAAGAGCTGGCTGCTATTTCAAGGACGCTGAGCTCAACTTCCAACCGCTACTGGGTATTACGTGATAAGCAGTTCGCTGCTCAGATGGGCGAAACGCTGGAAACTCAGCAAAAGGGTGAGCGGATGATTTTGCTAGAACCGCCACGTGTTCCATTGTCGCCCTACAAGCCAAATCGTGGCGCGATTATTACGCTTGCGTTTCTGTTCGCTCTCGTTGCCGGCGTGGGTATTACGCAGTTAGCCGATGGACTGGACAAGTCCATACGCGATTCAGCGGGTATTTTGAGTGTGCAGGGTGTCCCGCCGCTGGTAGAAATCCCCTATATCTACATTCAAGATGAATTAGCACAGGCGTTGAAATTACGCAAAATGGCCATTGCCAGCCTACCGGCATTGATGTTGATCGGTATAGTCATTGTGCACTTTACTCTGCAGCCGCTGGATGTGCTTTTCTATGCAGTGGCTGCTCGATTGGGTCTCTAGTCTGTGGCAAAAAATCAAGGGAGATGAATGATGGAAAGGATTAGAGAAGCGGTTGAGCAGGCCAGACGAGACAGGAATGATCAGGCAGGCGTCGCTGTGTCTCCAAGACGTCATGCTGACAGGAATTCAGCAATACCCGTCTCGGCCGATAATATCCAGTACAGTGAAACGCGTACCGTGGAAGTTAGTTTGGCCACGCGCGAGAAAAATCGATTGGTTGCGGCTATACCGGGTCATCCCTTGCAGGATATCTACCGTATGTTGCGTACCCGTGTGTTGCAGGTAATGAAGGCAAATAACTGGACCACTCTGGTCGTTACCAGTCCAGCCACTGGCTCTGGGAAGACGCTGACAGCGATTAATCTGGCGATCAGTATTGCAAGAGATCTATCGCATACGGCGTTGCTGTTTGATGCTGATCTTCGTTATCCTTCGACGAGTAAATATTTTGGCTATACGCCCGAATATGGCCTGAATGATTATCTGTTTAACGATGTTCCCCTCAGTAAGATTTTATTCCACCCGAATATGGATCGGCTCACTGTATTGCCCGGTCGTGTGCCCATTAAAGAGTCTGCTGAAATACTGTCCTCACCTAAGCTATTGTCTTTGTTGCATGAATTGCGTTCAAGTTATGCTGACCGACTTATCATTGCGGATATTGCTCCGGTGTTGAGCGTTGATGATGCACTTGCACTTGCGCCACATATAGATTGCATGTTGCTAGTGGCCGAGAGCGGGATTACTAAAAGCGAAGACTTAAGCAAGACCCTGGAATTGATGCAGGGTATCCCCATTATTGGTACGGTACTCAACAAGGTCGACAAGAAAGTCACCGAGGCTTACTAGGCGGGTTCGCCGGGGGTCGACCACTAAAAATGTATGAGCATCATTTTGGCTTTACGGAAGCGCCCTTTGCGCTACTTCCTGATCCTTCATTTCTCTATATGTCGAAGGATCACAGCATGGCGCTTACCCTTTTGCGCTATAGCATTCTGAATAAGCAAGGATTCACTGTTATTTCCGGTGAAGTAGGATCAGGCAAGACTACCCTGATAAACCGCATCCTTGATGAGCTTGAAGATGATATTACGGTTGGTCTGATTAATTTCACGCACAATGCATTCGGGGAGTTGTCTGAATGGGTCTTGATGGCTTTTGGTATCGAATACCGCAATAAGACTAAGGTTGAGATCTATGATGATTTCGTGAAATTTCTGATTGAGGAATACCGTAAGGGGCAGCGTGTTGTGCTCATTATCGATGAGGCACAGAATATGGGGTCTGGTACGCTCGAGGAATTGCGCATGTTATCCAACGTTAATGCGCAGAAAGACTACCTTTTACACCTGATTATCGTTGGCCAGCCAGAATTGCGTATGACGCTGCAGCGACCAGAACTCAGACAGCTTACGCAACGCGTTTCGGTTTTTTATCATCTTGGCAAATTGACGCTTACAGAAGCGCATGCCTACGTGGCACACAGGATCGCAGTTGCCGGGGGCAACCCAAATCTATTTTCGCAAGAAGCCGTGCAGCAGATATGGGATGAGGCTAACGGGGTTCCGCGAATCATAAATACCTTGTGTGATTTATCGCTGGTCTATGGATTTTCGGCATCGCGAGACAAGATTGACACCTCTGTAGTCACAGAAGTGTTGGGCGACCGACATAAAATGAGTCTGCAGCCCGCACCTGAACCCAATCAGGTGGAGGCCGGTCTCGGTATCGTCAAATAACTTTAATAGTAAGATTTCCTTAACCAATATGTCAGCAGTATTTGAGGAGTAGTCATGAATCATGATCATGACGCCATACAGGCAGGGCGGCCAGAAAATAACGGTAAGCTGATTATGGTGTGTGGTGCTGCAAGATCCGGCACTACTATGCTGGATTTCATGTTGGGCAACTCCGGTGATGCATTTTCCACGGGTGAAATTTTCGGCTATTTTCGACCCTACCGAACCCACCATTTTAATCCTGTGTGTTCCTGCGGTGATGTGGATTGCAAAGTTTGGCAAGGATTGGCGGATGTCCCTGAGAGCCGGTTTCTGATTAATTTATTGTATCCCTGACAACCATTATTCAAAGTGGAAAAACAACAGAAAATCAAGGTTTTAACCGGTGCCGAACGTGCGGTAGAGTCTCGGCAGCTGATTTTACCTAACCCTGGTGACGTCATCATTATGATGATGTTTGGCTGGGCGTTGTTTTGTTTTTTTCTGGTGACGGGTGGTAAAAGTTTGCTCGTTCAGATTGCGAGTCTTGCACGGGCGCAAACGGTAAGAGAAGCTTTATTGGGGGGAAATGAGTTCGCCTTAACCTTGCTTATGCTTGGTGGTTTATTGCTCATCATCACCATGGTGTTGGCATTTTATAATTACAAAAAACTCTTCATCGGCTTAATGCTTTTCTCGCTTTCATTTGCCTCTGCAAGCTGGAAGCCTCTTCACGATTTTTCGATGATATTTAAATATCTTGGGATAATATTTTTTGCGTGTATGGGGGGGCTGTTTTTCCTGAAAAACTTTTGGCGCATGATTGAAACTCCATATATTCGGCTGCTTATACTGTATTTCTTCTGGGTCACTGCTATTTCATTTCTGTTGGGCGGTAAAACGGAGGATATTTGGTATGTGGGTACAGATTTTGCATTTATCATCGGGTTTTCCATAGCATGGTTGAACTACATTGATGATAATAATTCATTGATGGAATTCAATCGTACAATAGCCTGGACGGCAGTGGCTATTACGTTTATGCATTTGCTTGCGCCCTTGTTAGCGGCTGAATCTATTCGCAACGATAGGTTTCAGTCGTTCAGTAATCGTTCAACCGGCTATGCTGTATTTTTTGCACCTGCGGTACTCGCCTTGTACTGGTTGGGCATGGCAGAGAAAAACAATTTGTTGCGACAATTATTTTCGGTCATAGCAATAGTTGGAACAGTATTGCTGCTGTGGTCGGGAACTCGTAGCGCAATATTAGCCTTACTTATCGGGCTTGCTTTGCTCTGGTGGGTGTTCAGAACCCGGATTCTTGTCTATGTATTCCTGGGTGCGTGTCTGGGGTTGCTGGCGCAGATTATTGGCGTATTCGGCGATCGAGATATTCAGGCGCTCACTGAAAGGCTTCAGGATGTGACCGACACGGGCAGGTTCAAGATATGGTCTGTTTATTTCGGCATATTCACCGAAAGTCCTGTTTATGGTCACAGCCTTTCCGGGATTGCAAGATATTTTTATTCCGATGTTTTCTTGTCTCTGATTGAGGGAATTGGTTCGTATGCGATATATACCAAGCCGCACAATGCGTTTCTTGGCATGGCAGTCAGGTTTGGCGCAATTGGCCTGCTAATACTGTCCGCCCTTATCTTCATGGCCTTAAGACGAGCGAGACAAGTGATTTTCAGCAAGGCCATACCTGCGTACGAGAAGCAGGCATATGTGCTACCGCTGGCGCTAGTGGTGCTGAGTTGTGTTGAGGGTATGTTTGAGGATGTGCTGAGCGCTTCAGGAAAGGGCACGTTGATTGGGTTCTTGTTTTTCCCATCGTTGATTATTTGTGAACTTCATGGCACCAGGTTGATGGAGCAATATGGAAATGTGCATGAAGATGAGAGCCGTGACAAAGCATCTGATGTAATGTTGAAAACATATCCGAATAACGCATAATATTTAAAAAGGATACTTCTGTGCTATCTATTGTGGTAATAGGCAGGAACGAAGCAGAAAATATTGAACGACTGGGCTTATCCATTAAGTCCCTAATAGATATTTGTGATTTCCCCATAGAAAAAATTTATGTTGATTCTGCTTCGAGTGACGATTCAGTAGAACTCGCTAAACAGCATTTCGATGAAGTTCATGAGTTGGTAGAAGCTAAAAATCTTTGCGCCAGCGCCGGCCGTTACGTAGGGACACTGGAAGCCCAATACCCATGGATTTTCTATATTGATGGCGATATGGAGATATGTCCTGATTTTTTTCCACTTATTGCAGGCTTACCGGATGTGCCGGCCGATTGGGCAGGGATCGTAGGGGGCTATGTGCATCGTTTCGATAATGGAACTACGGCGTACCAGTCTTTTGCAAGTGGCGTCCTAAAGTCTGAATGGGCTGCTGCCCACGGAGGAGCGGTGATACTGCGTCGTGATGCTGTGCTTAAAGCGGGAAATTGG
>PVMS01098315.1_pt1 | contig 11244 bp, 9 predicted proteins | sample 1853461 | NCBI WGS metagenome assembly PVMS01 (sample SAMN08582032, study PRJNA380276) | Marine sediment metagenome, whole genome shotgun sequencing project. | isolation source: ocean sediment barecode stripped | collected 2017
ATCGAAAATATAGCGAAGGTATTTTCTTGCGTTTCGCCTGGATATCATGTTCGCAGGAGGAGTTGCCAACGGTGTAGTTCGGCTGGAACCACTTTTGCGCAGCAAGCTCCTGTGGATTTAGGCTTCACGTTGCTCCTCTGAAACCTCAGGTATATTCTCTAGAATGACGAGTCCACCCAGAAAGATCCATATGAAGACCGAAAATCGGAAACCTGGAAAGCCGACATTATAGACAAACGGCAACATCCATTCCACGATTCCACTGGCGAGTAAGGTACCAATTAACCCGGCCATGGCGCCAGCGACATAGGCGGCTTCTAGATCAGTAGTTCGCTCGAGAAATGGAAGCTCCCAAATGCCGCCCGGATAGGCATGTAGCTCCGGGTGGTGGCGTAATAACTCTCCAAGGTAAACTGTACCCGATCTGGGCATAATCCCATGAATCATGACCGCCGGTCCGCGATGCTCGCCACGAATTTGGGCCGCCACCTCGATTGCGTGCTGACCAGGGGGTTCGGTCAGATGGGGTGCGAAAATCTGACCATCGAATATATAGCGAAGGTATTTTCTTGCGTTTCGCCTGGATATCATGTTCGCAGGAGGAGCTGCCAACGGTGTAGATCGGCTCGAACCACTTTCGCGTGGCAAGCTCCTGTGGACTTAGGCTTCACGTTGCTCCTCTGAAACCTCAGGTAAATTCTCTAGAATGACGAGTCCTCCCAGAGACATCCATATGAATACCGAAAATCGGAAACCTGGAAAGCCAACATTATAGACAAACGGCAACATCCATTCCACGATTCCACTGGCGAGTAAGGTACCAATGAATCCGGCCATGGCGCCAGCGACATAGGCGGCTTTGAAATCATCTGTGAAACGCTGTCTAATCCGCCAGACCTGAGCGCCGATTTCGGCAACCAGCCACAGGAAGACACTTAGACCGACCACACCCATTTGGGCGAATATGTCGATATAGAGATTATGGGAATTGACATTTGGCTGATACCAGGCTCCGTGTTCGGTTAACAGGGGGATAAATGTGTGATATTGGCGATAGGTCGTCAAACCAAGACCAAGGATGGGCTGGGTTTTGGCCAGGTTCCAGACCGATTCCCATAAAGTGAGCCGTCCGCCGATACTGAGCTCGCGTTCGAACTCCCAGTCAAAGAAGCGGAAGATTAACCCTGAGATGACGAATGCGATTATCACACCGGCCAAAACACCCGCGCTAAATCGCGATCGAAGCCAGAGTAATAACAAGAGGACAAGAAGTGGGGGTAGCCAACTTGAAGTCCAGGTTGAATTCAGGAAAAAGCCGAGAATTGGCACGGCAACCGCCACAACGATCAATCCTGTCCGCCATTGAGATTTCAACTGTTTATTGAACAGCGCTTGACTTGCCGCGAGGGCAGTTAACCAAACGAAGAAGGCGCCGTTGCCAGCAGCATTGGTTAAGAGCATTTGGAACGGTCGGCCGATGATTCCACCGTAGCGGGCTAATAATGCTAAAGCGCCTAAACCAATAAAGCCGAAGGTTATCAGCTTAAGAACCCTTGTTGACTGCTGTGCCGTTACAAAATAGGCCATAAAAGAGAGGAGAAAGATTGCATATTGGCCGGCTTGGATTAAGAGCAGGTTGCCTGGTCTTGGAAATCGGAAATCCCAATTTGCATTCCCATACATCCAGGAGATCAGGGCTACCGCAAGAAAAACCAGCATGGGCAGCATTGTTCTTGATTGGATTACTATGAGATTATGGCGACGCAGTCCCCTCATAATCCACAACAGTGTGATCAGTGGGACAATGAAAATGACGGCGTTTATGGATACCGCAGCCGTCACCGATAGCTCAATAGGGATGAAGAAGGCGCCCAGGAGCAAGAATACCAGGCTCATTTCAGGCTTTTCAATCAAGTAAAGAGTCAGGCCCAGTCCGACGATTCCGACAAGAAGCAGTACAGACCAGATGATATCGAGCCTTGGCAGCAGCAAACCGACGGATGCGACCACAGCCAGGAGGCCGGCTGTAGTTACCGTCTTGACAACAAATCGACGGCGATCTGCTTCCAGTCTGCTCAACCAGCTATTTTCAAACACATCTACCTCTATCCGAGATTATTGTAGATGAAAGCATAGACGAAGGGTCTCAAGGTTAATACGCAGTTGGTCTCGTGCTCGGGATCGCCAACTCGGTAGTAAAAATAAAATTGCCCAAACCAACTCTCTTCCGAGAGCAGCGGTCGCAAACATCAATCGCTGGACTGCGCTATAGAACACACTGTAGTGCTTGCGAGCGAAGAGCATTCGGCCGCGATATACCAGGGTGAACCGCCTGCTGCCCGGTTCGAAGCTTCCTCCGCCGAAATGAATTGTAGTTACTTGCGGAAGGTAGCATATTTTCCAGCCTGAGCGCCACAGTCGGTACTGCCAGTCTGTCTCGTCGGAATAGATGAAGTAGCTCTCGTCGATCAGTCCGATGGCTTCGATGGCTACCCTGCGAACCATGACGCTGGCAGAACTCATCCAATCTACCTCTCTAACCTGGGGCCACGTATCGTGATAGCTAGGGTGCAGGGGATTTACTCGCCGGCCGAGATGGGTCACAATCAGAAACTCTTCCTTAAGTGTCGGGAAGAAACAGAAGCTAGATTGCAGCGTACCATCTACATTTAGGAGATTTCCGCCAACCGCCCCCACCTGCGGATGTTCATCAAGGAACTCGACCATGGCCATAATCGACTCTCTATTGACGATGGTATCGTTATTCAGGATATAGATAAAACGGCCGCTGCTGTTCTGGATGCATTGGTTATTGCCCTTGGCGACGCCGACATTGTCCTGGTTCTGCACGACCTTCACATATGGAAAATCTTTAGCAAGCATCTCGCGGCTGCCGTCTGTTGAGCCATGATCTGCGATGACGATTTCATGGTCAACCTCCAGCTCTGCCTCCTGGATACTTCTCAGGCAGTTTTCCAGGTACGCCCGGTTGTTCCAGTTGACTAAGGCGAAAGACAGGTCAGTCATATATGATCGTTCACCAGCCTCATAGCTGTATGCTTCCTACACATATCAGCGAAAAACCGTCGTCAAGCCCAATTGCGGTCCAGACCTGCTCTATATCCTCGAAGCTGATAAGCGCCCAAGACTGCCCAGTATAGCTTACGCATGAATCGATCGCTGATGGGCCGTTTCTCCATGGTTTTAGCGGCCGCCTCTGTAAACATCAGGACACCTGGACTGGCTAGAAGTTGGTGTAACAACCGTCGTAATACCAACCCGGGTCGATCCTCTTTCCATCGGATCGGCCCTTTATCGATAAGTGATTCAATTTGTCCGTCTAAATCAGGATGCTTCTTTAACAAGGCTGCTGCATACAGTTGATAACGTTCCTGCTGCCGGCAAGCTTCCTTCAGAGTCATTGGATGATTATGATATCCTATGGCATCCCTGCGGTAGACAATTTCAACCCCAGCCAACACTGCCCGGTACGCAAAATCAATATCCTCATAGGCCAGTAGCGCCGGATCAAAGCCGCCCAGCTCCCAGAAGAGTTCTCTGCGAATACTGAAGTTCGACGAGAAAACCTCTTGGAAAGTTGGCTCGTGCCGCCAATATTGGTCCAATTCGAGATTGTCTCGATTCATTGTCCTTGAAAATGGCGTCGTCATCGCCTGTGGCCAAAATCTACGCGCGCCGGCTACGAGTATTGGTCCTGAAGTAGCAAGCGAATCAACGTGACGCTGCACAAGCTCCGAGCCAGCAATCATGTCCGCATCCCAGAAGAGTAGCAGGTCATGCTGGGCATTCTTAGCTCCGGTATTTCGGGCTGAACTCGGTCCGAGATTGCTCTGCTGAAGTGTCATAAGAGGTATATTCGACCGGTTCTGAAATCGTTCAATTTCGGCCCTGGAATCATCCGACGAGCCGTCGTCAACCGCAACTATCTCAATGCGGCTTGGGTCATCCAGCTGTGAGTCAAACGAGCCTAGCGTCAATCCGATCGCGTCCGACCTGTTGTAGACTGGAATTATTACCGATACTCTTTCAGTTGAGGTGCTCACTAAGGTTACTGCTTCATCTTTTCTGCATTGAGGGCTATTGCTCTGCGACAGGCTTCTTCCAATTTCGGTGTTATCGTCCGCCAGTCATAGTGTTCGCTTACAAATTTCCGGCCGAGAATTGCCATTTCTCTCCTCATCTTTGGAGACGCTACCAAGTTTACGATTGCAGTAGCGAAGGCTTCGGCTTCGTCAGCGATTAGCAGATGCTTGCCGTCAATTACACCAAGCCCCTCTGCTCCAATGGTAGTAGAGACGACGGGACATTCAGCCGCCATCGCTTCAAGTATCTTCAACCTCGTTCCTCCGGCGACATGTAAAGGTACAACTGTCGCCGTAGCGGACCATAACCTTTCTCGGATATCGGGTACGAATCCAAGCACATTTACACCGGTCTGGGATGCCAATTGCATTATTCTAGGGGTTGAATCAATACCAGTTATGTCAAGTTCAATCTCGGGTATTCGATTTCTGACTCGCGGGAGTACTTCTCGGCAGAACCAGGTTATTCCATCGGCATTAGGTCCGTAACTGAGGGTTCCGAAAAATAGGAGATTCCTCTGGGAACGTTCCGATCTGGGGGAAGCGAACTGTCTAATATTGACCCCGTTAGGAACGACATGTACCTCGGTGTTAGGGGACATTCGTCGTATGACATCTGCATCCTGGTTAGAAACGGCGATGCAAACCTTGAAGCGTCGAATCCAGCGACTTTCAAACAGTAGTAGTTTTCGCCACATTAGCCAATTTCGTAACCGGTGGACCAGATGAGATGGACGTTCATATGCCTTTCTGGCAATCCCACTCTCGATATTGTCCTCGGCCAAAATTGACGGAATTTCTCCAAGAATGTCGCGAAGTTCGACAACGAAAAGGTGGTGTAAAACTACGACGTCGATGTCTCCGCCGGCAACCAGATCCGACAGCGGCCTTATCAGGTCAGTAATGGGGAATGTCCGAACATATCGTGGTCGTTTGCTCAGGAATATCTGTCCCCATCCAACTAATCGGTTGCGCCACCCACCTGCGACCTGAAAATCTTCAATTGGGACCAGTTCCAACTGGTCACAATAAGGCTCAATGCTCGGAAGCTGCCCATACTCGCGAGATCGAATGAACGACAGAACTGAGACTTCGTGCCTCTCCGCTAACTGCTTAACGAGATTGAAGAGTCGAGTCCGCCCACCGCTGGAAGGTATCGGAAGAGTCGGCGCGATAAAGAGAATGTGCATCGGTGGTTACTTGGCCAGTTAACTCAGAGCGAGGTCTAGAGGCAAATTAGGTATCGTTATCAGGACGATTGTTATTTCAGTTTTCTATATAAATTCGATATTTGGTGTTACGAAGTTGTTGTTCAATCTCATCGTAGTTAACGATAACTTGAGATAGATCCTGTGGCGTTGAACGTTGATAGGTGGTTTTAACCAGCTTCGCCGGTACAGCTAGAAATTCTGTAATCTTGTCCAGTGTTTTTTGGTGATTAGCGGAATCTTCTAGATCTTCCTCGTAGACAAGATGAATGTGGGGTAACTCCTCAAGCACATCATGTTCGAATTCTGCTTGTTTTTCGCTTCCGTGCATCCAACTTATTAGCGAGTCAAATTCAACATGCATCTGTGGCAACTCATCCGAGTGTGATCTTTTTTCGACGTGGAAGACGTTAGTGCTTCTGGCGTATATGTTGGAGATTGCGTGCCTAAAAATATTCCGCCGTTCCAGGTAGATGATGCTGAAACCATTCCTGTGCAGAGTTCGCATAAATTGCTCTGGCTCATCGATACGCTGTATCCGTCTCAGTTGATAGGAAAGAAGTTTAAAACCAAAGATGGAACTCGTAGAAAAGTGAGAGCGACAGTTAATAAAGGATAGTGGAGCGAGAACACGCTGATGAAGTATTTCGCCCTCACAATGAATTAACGGATGCGAGTCGAGTAGACTGACGAGCAGCGTGCTGCCTGATCTGCCTCGACCGAAGACCAGAAACCGTTTTGTCGGCCGGGGAGGTCGAGATACGATCCATCTCAGGTAACATTTTAGCTCTCTGAAGATTCCTGCGTTTGTGACTTCTCAATCCTGCCTTTGCCGGAATGTGACGATCTTCGCTTAACCGGCTGAGACCAGGGGCTTGCCGTCCGCTGATCGTGTCATGGGTTGGCTCGACATGGTTCCTCTATGCGCCAACGGATACAGAACCCGGGTTTCAAGCCGGTATATTGGACCTAACCGCGCGGGCTGCAAAGTAATATCCACTTATTTCTACATTCTAGAAATAGCCCAAATCCTGGAGGCGCTTGATAACAGCCTCGTCAAGTTGTCGCATCTCACTCGTTGACTCAACAATTTCGTCTCCTTTGGTTCCAGGCCCAAGTTCTTCAAAGACCGAACGAAGGTATGTTGCTTTCTCGCTGCTCTCATCGAGAATATTATGTTGCTCCAGTTCATCGACATCGCGGTCATACAATTCGGCCGGATTATCATCCTGGTCGATAACAAGTTTCCATTTTTGAGTCTGAATTGTTCGAAGAAGTACAGGTCTATTGGGTTTGTGTTGCCATTCCCAACCTTCGGATTCTTCTAAATACTCCTTTAGATAGCCAGTCTCCGCAAAGACATATTCTTTGTCTAGCTTTTCTATTTGACTTAGCGTTTTTCCGTGACAAAATGGAAACTTCAGGCCAATCCATTCACAGATCGTTGGAGCGAGATCTGCAAGAGAGATCAAAGTATCCACCTGTCTACTTATATGCCCTGCTGGAAACTTCACCATAAGAGGAACGTGAACCAGTTCATCGTAGAGTGTACGGGTATGATCGTAACTTCCGTGTTCCTTAAACTCTTCGCCGTGGTCCGACAGCACCACAATCATCGTTTGATTCAATATCTGAAGGCGTTCAAGTTCGGCAAGAACGGTGCCAACTACAGAATCGCTGTAAGCGATTTCTCCGTCATATCTGGCTATTATGTGTTGATGATCAGCCTCATTTTCAGGCAGATCGCCATCGGGTCTGAAGAGACGTGCGACGTCATAATCACCGGCATATTCTGAGTCAAATCGGTCGAATTCTGCTGGAGGATCGTATGGCATGTGACAGTCGAATCCGTGCCAAAAGAGGAAGAACGGCCACTTTCGATTCCATCGAATCCACCGCAGGCATAATCTTAAATTGTGCTCAAACCGCCTGCCGTGACTCTGATATTCCATAAATCCGCGCCCGAGACCGAATTGTTCATCTACGAAACCACCGCCGTGTAAACCCAGAGTTACGTAGCCGGCAGCTTCTAGGATCTCTGCGAGCGTGGGAATATCGGTTCGTAGCCTCCCTGGCCGCGGATATTGAAGCAGGCCGTGTTGACTCGGCAGCATACCGGTCATGAATGAAGACCAGGCAGGAGCCGTCCACGAAGAAGTACTATAGCATCTACTGAATACCAAGCTTTGTTGGGCCAATAGATCGAGATTCGGAGACGTGTCTTTTCCATAACCATAACTGGGTAGATGATCCGCACGAAGCGTATCGATGCCAATGATAATGACATTCGGTCTGACGCCTGCTCGGTTGCCAATACGTGACCTTAAACCCTTATTGGCGAATCGTAGAAGTCTCCTTCCTTCTCTAACTCGTTTGCGGTAGCGATCTCGAGAGACCAACTTATACCTGTTCCCGTCTATTGTTTCTTTCTCCACTGTCTCGATTTCGAAGACCTATCCTACTTCTTTTGCGACCAGCAACTCCACGCAGAAATCTCCATATCTCGGGCGTCGAAGGATCCAGGATCATGGCTCTTAGCAAAAAACGGGCGGCGACGACTTTTCCGAGTGGTCTAGCCCCGGCCGCCCACCAGACGTAACGGCGGGCCAGCCAGCGCCTGCCTTTTCGCCTCATCATGTTGGCCATTCGGCTATTTCTGCTCCAAATCTTCGGGAAATACCCATATCGTCTGGCTACAGCATGCTGAAGGCTGGAACGCGCAAACTCCGATTGTTCGGTCTCATATTGGACAGAAGCCATGCCCTCATGTTGCCTGTACCGGTAAAGGACCTCAGGCAGACACTCCAGGTCCCATATCTCTGATATGCGCAACCAAAAGTCGTAATCCTGGCCCGTGACCATCCTGGTGTCGTAACCACTAACATCGTCGAAACATAGTTCCTATAGGCCGTTGATCCATGGATTAATGGGCATGTGCGAAGTAGTAGCTGTTGTATTTCCTGGTTATCCAGGCCCTGTGGCCATACCTTGTCAGATCTCGATTCTTCATCAATCCATTGAACCGCGGATCCGACAACCCCGGTTTCGGGATTTCGATCCAGAAAGGAAACCAGGGCATTTAGTCGTTCAGGGTGAGATATGTCATCAGAATCTTGCCTGGCAATTAAATCAGCTTGGGCTAAAGAGACACCTCGATTCAGAGATTGAGCCAAACCCAGGTTTTTCTCGTTTCTTTGCAAGATGATTCGCGGGTCTTCGTATTCTTCCAGTATCCTAGCCGTTTCATCCGTTGAGCCATCATCGACAACAATGAATTCAAAGTCATCCAAGGTCTGAGACAAGATGCTATCCACTGCCGGGCGCAAGAATCGTGCTCCATTAAATACGGACATGACGACACTTACTCTTGGGATTGACATTTCCTACTGTTCTACGAAACCCTAAACTTGGTCGATGTAACCAAGAGCGATAAGCCTGTCTAAAACCGCGGTTTCAGCTAACTTTTCGAGATCAATGGCAGGACCTCTTACGGCACTATCAATTAACTCATCTTGAGTCATTTTCATCTCTTTGACCGTGTCAGGCACGAATCTCTTCCACCGATTTGGAGCCATCTCATCAGGATCATTTCTGAGATCACTCCAGAATAACAGGAACTCTTGCCCAGAGTCCACAGGTTGCGCTTGGTCCCGGTAGCTTAGGATTCTAGAGCTGTAGTGGCGGAGCCGGCGCTGTAGGCGATCCCCCATGTTCATGTATCTTTTCATAAGGACTGGTTTATATTGCCGCAGCACTTTGAAATGCTCACTTCTCACACAGGTCTGGTAAATATATTGCTGCGAAATCTGGCTCTTGTCAGATATCCCGCTACCCAGACAGAGTTCGGCATAGTGAATATGCCCACCCTCGTGGTCGGCTCCGGAAATTACTGGCATAAGACTTCTACCCCCTGGCAGTCGTGACTCGTTGGTTAGGTAATTGTCATCCGCATTTTGTGATGTGAGCTCGAGGACGGTCGGTGCCAGGTCAACAAGAGAGACCTGTTGATCGATTACATTGCCAGAGAATCCTGGAAGGCCCCAGATTACAAGGGGGACGCGAAGGACGTCGTCCAGAAGAGATTGGCCGTGAGTAAATGTGTTGGTCCCTTTGCCGTCTGGATGCACACCTTCGCCATGATCCCCATAGACGAAAACGACTGTATTGTCAGACAGGTCAGCCGTTCGCAGGGTCTCCTCCACGACTGGCCATCGATATTGGTCGAACCAGTTGACACCACGAACGTACCAGTCAGACAATAATTGGATACATTGCTCAGTGTCCTGAATCTGTCCAGCCACCTCCCGCTGAAATTGCATCATCTCTTGTTCGCCGATGCGGTCTTGGGCTGGTAAATCGACTCGAGAGGCATTGGCAATCGCTTGAAGCTCTTCCCATGCCGGCGCGAATGTGACGTTTTGTTTGGCCCAGGATGAGTAGAGGTAAGGCGCATGAATATCCCATAAATGAAGGAAGGCAAAAACCGGTCTTCCGGTTCCGATGCTCTCTGCAGATCGACGGGCAAAGTCCTCTAAAGTGTGGACCACGACATTAAATCCACGAAGGACATCCACTTTCTCCAGAAGACTAGGCTCCGATTGGTGTTCAATTTCTCGTAACGCAATTGTTTCATAGCCGAGTCTACTAAGTCGTTGGGCTAGAGTCTCAATATCATCTGGAAGTCGTTCATATAAGAACGAACGCACGCCGTGGTGCGGCGGAAATAGTCCGCTCATTATCGATGCATGGGATGAAGTCGTGTGGGGTGAGCTTGACAGCGCCTGGGTGAAGTAAACACCTTGACTTGCAAATCTATCGAGATTTGGGGTCGCAAGACGGCCATCGAGCCCATAACGCGCAAGCCATCGTTCATCTGGTGCGATTCCAAGTGCGTCAAACCGCCAGGCATCGACAGTAACAAAAACGATATTTGGCAAATTTCGAATCATTTATGATGTTGCAAAGAAGATGGCTAGGTGACAAATGTCACTGTGGCTGGCGCTTTCCGATAACCCTCTCGAGTTAGGCTACTCATTGTTGTTGTCTAGGGCTCCGCTATTAAATACACCTACCTTCAACGTTGGGCATTTGGACGACATGTGCATCTTCATCTAAAGAGACTGACTCTGACAAGAACGAGATTCGGGGCGAAGAGATATCTTTACCTAATGCTGATAACGACGTCTTCTAAGACTTACAAGAACAACTATTACGATTAAGGCGGCTGAGGCTGTCACCCCTAGTATGAATGGATTGCCAAGATTTGTATTTTCAGGAGAATCGCTTCCCAGGTTTTGGGAAGGGAGAGATTCTGATATATCCGAGCTACCATCTTTAGGCGGTTGAACTTCCAGATTAGTTGACGAAGCATCCGTATTGGATGGCTCTATTGTTATCTCATCTGGCAGCGGATATGCAATTGGCTGAATCTCGGATGCCCCAAGCCTCCGCGTCGAATACCAGATGTTTCCCTCATCTGTCATAAATACTGCGTGCAGAAGGTTGCCGCCGGTAATGGCCGAACTCGGAAAATCCGGTTGAGTCCCCAGATCTCTGTTTTCGTAGGATATTCCGGGCCACGACAGTTCCTCTGGATCCCGCCATCCTTCACTGCCCCTGACGGAGTACCAGATTCGTTCAACTATGGGCGTACTGTCATACGCTGACATTACCAGGTGTGCTGTACCGTCGCCATCGGTAGCAATTGGCGCATTGCCGAGACATCCCTTAACGGGTGCGAACACTGTCTCCATCGGAGACCACGACTCACCGTGATCTGGTGAGATGCTCTGTCGCTTCATGCAGATTTTGCCGGCGGCTGATTCTCCAACTGAAGCTAGTTGAAGCGAATCATCACTTAATAAAGTCAACTTGGGCCAGCTACCACCTTCCTGAACGTACTCTGGAATCGACCATTCATTTCCGCTTTCGTA
>PVMS01172355.1_pt1 | contig 11244 bp, 11 predicted proteins | sample 1853461 | NCBI WGS metagenome assembly PVMS01 (sample SAMN08582032, study PRJNA380276) | Marine sediment metagenome, whole genome shotgun sequencing project. | isolation source: ocean sediment barecode stripped | collected 2017
ATTACGCACAAAGTGTCTAGCAGGAAACAGACTGCATAACGGACAACAAAAGAAGCAAACACCAGGATAGTTATGTCACCATCCTGTTTAAAAACAGGATAGCAAAAGACGAATAAAACTAAAAACTTTAAAAAACTTCCTCCCATAAAAAGAAATCCAATCTGGTTTTTAAATTTTTTTTTCAATAAATAAAGTCCAGCAAAAATAATTGCGGCTAATAAGACATTTACAGAATATGATGCTATAATTCTATTTTCAAAAAGTGGTGACTCTATTAGATACAGTATCAAAATATGAAGCATAAAACTTACGCTTATTCCTACTATTAGTTCAAAAATAAATCTTTTTACCAGTGAATTCATGCGATAATTAATGATTGACTTTTTTTAATTGCCGCAATACATTCCAGATAGCGATTAATAAACCTAGCAAGGTTGCGATAATTGTGTATATTCTTTTTTCGGTTTGAAAATATTCATCGAGCTTTTTACCAAGATAAGTAGCTAAATACAAGGTCACACCCATTTGAAATGCAATTCCTGTTAATTGCAAATATTTATTATGCGGTTTTTTCTTTGGCAGATTGTTCATTTTTTAATTCCTTAACCGATCCTTTCATCGAGCAGGCAGCATTAAATTCGGCTCCCGGTTCAACTGATAATTTACCAATCACGACATCCCCGGAAATTTTTGCTGTTGATTTCAATGTAAGTAAATTGTTCACAAAGAGTTCTCCGGAAAATTTTCCTTCAATATCAGCATTGTTACATTCTACTTTTCCTTTGGAAATTCCATTTTTACCAATTACAACTCGCCCTGTTGTTTTAATTGTGCCTTCAACTTTACCGTCAATTCTAAAATCTCCTTCAGAAATAACATCTCCTACAATGGATGTGTTTTTTCCAATTATATTTCTTTCTACGTCTTGTGGCTGTTTTTCCTTTTTTTCTGTAAACATATGTCTGTTGCTTTTATTGCGGTTATTATATTTTTGTTTTAATCGTCTCGATTACTTCCAAGGCTTTTTTCCCTTCTTCCGTGTTTGGATAGTTCATAGCAACAAAATCTAAGGCCTGTTTAAAAGCTAATAGACCTTCTTTTTTCCCAATTGCATAAGCTTTTAGTAATTCAAATTTTGCAACAATCGCCTGTCCTTCAAATTTGCTTATTGCAATGTTCGATTTTTCTATAACGCTTTCAAACTGTTCATCTTTATACTCATAAAAAACCTCGGCATATTCTTTTTCAGGTGAATCTGTATTGGCTTCATCTATAATTTCACTCGGGTTTAAAATTATTTTTGCATATTTTGAATCCGCATAATTAGTAACAATGTCATTTTTAAGTGAGTTTGACTTATCACTATTTTGAACAACATATATCTTATACAAATGATATTTCGCAGGTAGTATAACATTATTTGCCGGATTAAAGCTTATTAATTTTTCAAGTTTATTCGTTGCCAAATCTAATTCCTTGAATTGTTCCTTGTAAATCAACCCTAATTTATAATAGGCATCATTTCTGTCTTTTTTAAGTGTCTCAATCTCAAATTTATCTACCGGAATTTTATCCAAATAATAGGAGAGTTCGAATTTTTTCGTATCATCAACTTGTTCATTATTATTAGCAATCGTTGTGTCGTCACTAGTTAAGTTTAGTTGTGTTTTATCGCTTAAACGCCAATTGTCTTCTAAGGGTCTGTTTCCCCAAATACGTTTAAACTCTTGCTCGCCAAACCCAACCACCTGTTGGTTGTAAAAATACCATTTCCCCTTATTATTAACTTCTTTTTCGCTTGTTCTAATTGAGTTAAAAAAACCAGAACCGGTTTGTATATGTTGTTTTTGTTGCAGTTGTTCAACTTTTAATTTTTCAATATGTGCTGTGAAAAATTCAATTTGTTCATCCTTGTTCATCGCAATAATCTCTAAAATACTGTCGTTGGTTTTTGAAATGTTTTCATATACTATTACTTCATTTAAATTTTTTCGTTTTCGAATTAAGCGTCGAATTCGCTTTGTATTATCGTCTTTCGTTATTTGCAAAATGCTGTCGTAATAGGCTCCCGCCTCTAGAAAATCGGCATTGTCAAAATATAAATTCCCGACAGCTTCATATGACAACTCCTTTTGAAAGTTGTTCGTTTTACTTGATTGCAATGATTTTTTAAAATACTCAAAAGCATTTTCTTTATTAGCTTCTTTTTCAACAAGTCCTAAATGATAATAAAGTTGGTCTAAATAAGGACGGTTATCTCTATCTTTTATCAATTTATTAAATTCTGTAATTATGGCTACAGCATCTTCTTTGGTTGCTATATTCTTTGATTTCTCAATTTGAGCTTGGATGTTATATTTATATGGAGCTTTTTTAAAATCGATTACCTTTTGAAATGAGCTATTCGATGAGTCAATAAATTTTTGTGTTCTGTAAATTTGACCAAGTATGAATAAGTTTCGTGCAGTTTGTACTTTATTATTATCTGTGGTTACTGCTTTATTTAAATGATTTATAACTTGTTGAATCTTGCCTGTTTTAGTATATGCCATGGCTATTGCAGTATGTGCCGCAGCTTGATTGTCACTCTCAAGAGTTATGTCTTTAAGTAAAATGTTCAGATTTTCTATTGCTTGTTCTTCATTTTGCAAACGAATGTGTGTTTTCGATTGCCAAATTTTAGCTTCATGGATTAAATTAGCATTGGGGTAGTTTAAAATAACAAAGTTGAATGCTTCTAAAGCCGGAACAAATCTTTTGGAGTAATAACGTGCTTTTCCTAACAATAAATAAGCGTCATCAATTTGATTGTTACGCTCTTGCCTCGCAATTACCATAGAGTGTTTTTGAACTGCTTTAACTGCCTTTTCTTCAGCTTTTTCAAATTCTTTTGGTGAATTATCACTATCCCTAGACATTCCCGGTAGCGCAATTTTATCAACTTTTAAGGGCTCAATTGGCAGACGCTCCCAAAAATTATCTTCAAAGTTGGAATTCAATTCTTGCAAACCTTTTCGCAAGGCTTCATTTCCATTATAAAGCACGTTGTATTTTGTAGAAAGAGTATGATATTTTCTGTTTAAAAAGGCGTCTTTTTTGGTTGAACAACCAACAATTAAAAGTGCACTTAAAAAGCTAGCAAATATTTTTAACCTGTTTTTCAAAAGAAACTGATATTTATTTCCCTTTTAACTTAATTACCTGTCTTTTTATTGTTAAGGGGATGTAAAAATACAAAAATATGCTTACTTAATAAGCCTATACAGAAAAATACGCCTCTAATTCTTTAAGAGTTTCTTCTGAGGTTTTAAGGTCTTTTACAATATCTCCTTTCTCTAAAACAACAATTCGCTCGCAAACTTCGGTAACATGTCCTAAATCATGACTTGAAATTAAAACTGTAGCATTGCTGTTTTTTGTCAAATCACGCAGTAATTTTTTAAGCCTGATTTGTGTGGTTGGATCTAAATTGGCAAAGGGTTCGTCTAAAACAATTACTTCTGGATTTCCAATTAATGCAGCTACAATTCCTGCCTTTTTCTGATTTCCTCTAGACAAATCTCTAAGGTATTTTTTCTTCCCTAATATTTCATCATTAAAAATTTCCTTAAACTGAGACAAGAATACATCAATATCTGCTTTATTCATTCCTCTAAGTTCACCAATAAAATAAAAATATTCCTCAGGAGTTAAATAGCCTATTAAAAAACTTTCATCAATAAAAGCTGATGTGAATGGTTTCCAATCTTCGCTTTTATTCACTTGAATTTCATTATTAAATACAGTTCCTGTTGTTGGATTTATAAGGTCCAGTACCAAATTGAAATAGGTGGTTTTTCCTGCTCCGTTATTTCCTACCAACCCGAAAGACTGTCCTTTTGGAATTTCCAAGGATGGTATGTTTAAAACTGTTTTCCCTCCATATTTTTTTGAAAGTTCTATTGCTTTTATCATTGTTTTGAGAATTGTATTTTTAATATTTAGTTATTTTGTTCGAAGGCACCTATCATTTTGTACTTAGATTTTAGGTATTTTTTTGTAATTATATTCATTAATTTTTGATGTAAGACAATCCCAATTGCTCCTAAAATAATTAAAGTCGCTACTCCAGCTTCAAAGCCAATTAGGCTATAGGGTATGAAAAATATTCCAACAGGAATAAATAATAATGGAAATCCTACCAACCACTGTACCGCTCCCGTACCTTGATAATTAAACGCGGCCCTTTGAGTTAAATCGATTTTTTTTCTGTTAAATGATCCGGCATATAACATTATATAAGTATTTACACCTAAATTATAAATCATTGCAGCAAAGTGTACTATTAAAATTTTCCATCCAAAAAACACATATGGAATACTAAGAATAAACATAATTATACTGCTCATAATCATAAGTGCATATTTTGATTTTAAATATTCTCCGTATTTCACATTCTGACTCATTAACAGTTTATAATAACCACTATCCCAAGCCGGTATAAATTGTCCGAAGTTGATCATAAAAATCCCTGTAACAAATATTCCGACGAAAACATATAACCAAACCAAATCGCTATATATCGGGTTTGGGTAAAAGAACAGACCGTACAATAAACCAATTATCAATATAAATATGGAAGACCTCGGGCGTTTATTTCTCCATAATAATTTTAAATCTAATTGTAAAAAAGGGGCTATGTCACCAAACCTACGTGTCCAGGCCATATCAGTTGTAGTTGCTGTTTTTGTTTTCGCTTTTAATGAACCATCAACGTATAATTTTTTCTTTAAGTTTCTATAATTTATACCGTACAGTAGGCTTAAAATTGCTATTGGAACCATCAATAATACAGGATTTGAAGTCATCGCATTTATTCCGTCTGAAAGTAATTCTGACAGGGAAACTATTTCAAAATAATTCAAAGAAAATAATGCGGTAGCCACAACCATAATAGGTAAAAAAGACAATTCAGTTTCAGCAGATTTTGCTTCAATAATAAAATTTAAAAAATTGATTATTTGTGTACAAATTACCATTAAAATCATCCAAATAATTGCAGTTGTAAGGTTGTAATCTTCAAAAATCAAAATCACTCCAAAAGGGATAATTGCAAACAACGGCAAAAAATTGAAGAAAGAAAGACTTGATTTTCCTAAGACGTAATGCAAAATCTTACTTCGTTTTAGAGGTAAAACCAATAGTGGTTTTATGTTCATTACCGGCAATTTCTGCAAGAAAAAACGCATTAACAAATCACCTAAAAACCAATAAAATAAAAAGCTGTTTAGTATTATTAGAGGGTCTGACTCTGGAAATTGCTTTTTTAGAATTGGGTAAAGTCCAATTCCTAAGGCCAAAAACACCAATATAAAATAAAGTGCAAAAAATGCCAATAAAATATTTAAGGCAATGCTTTTCTGCCAGTACGATGAACGAAAAAATTGTTTCCATTCAAAATTTATAAAATGCTTGATCATCTGGATTGTTATTTTTATATAAGTGTTAAGGTCTGTTTATATGTTACACTCAAAAGTAAATTTTTAAAATTTAATTACATTTAGTTTGACTATTTTTGTATCCTTAATTCATTGAGAATGTTGAAATTTCACACACTAACTATTAGAAATATAAAAAGAGAAACTCCAAATTCAGTTTCTATCGTTTTTGATATCCCTCACGATCTTACCCGTGAATTTAAATTTATCCCCGGGCAATATATGATAATTAAAAGTAGAATTTCCGGAAAAGAAATTAGAAGGGCGTACTCAATATGTTCTTCTCCCGATAGTGGAGAATTACGAATCGCTGTAAAAGCAGTTGAAAATGGAACTTTCTCTGTTTTCGCGACCACCATTTTAAAAAAAGGAGATACATTAGAACTTTCAAACCCTGAAGGAAATTTTCTGTTGGAAACTTCGGCCAACAATGCTAATAATTATATCGCAATTGCTGCCGGAAGTGGTATTACCCCAATAATGGCAATGGTAAAAGCAACCTTAGCGGAAGAGCCAAAAAGTACATTCACCCTTATTTATGGGAGCAAAACTAGAGCAGATACTATTTTTAAAGCTGAACTTGATACTCTTCTAAAAGACCATCCAAATCATTTCAATCTACAATATGTATATAGTAAAGAACAAATTGACAATGCTTTTTTTGGAAGAATAGATACAGAAAAAATCAATTTTTTCATAAATGATAAATACAAACACATTTCATTTACTAATGCCTTCTTATGCGGACCTGATACAATGATCAATACTGCAAAAGAAACTTTAATTAAAAATGGTATCTCAGAGAATGATATCTATTTTGAATTATTTACTGTACCTATTTCTTCTAAAAATGAAATAGTTTCAACCTTTGTGGGAACAAGCAATGTGACTGTACTTTTAGACGAGGAAGAGACTACTTTTACGATGGAAGCAACTTCGACTATTCTCGCAGCAGCCTTAAAAGAAGGTGTCGACGCTCCGCATTCTTGTCAGGGAGGAATTTGCGGTAGTTGTTTAGGGAAAATTACTGACGGAAATGCCATAATGGATAAAAATTCTATTTTAACTGATGGTGAAATTAATGAAGGATTCATTTTAACTTGTCAGGCGCATCCCACAACTCAAAAAATCAGCATTGATTACGATGATGTTTGATAAAATTAAGTATTTTCACCGTTTATTATTTTACTATGGTATTTAACGAAATAAAAGAAGCTGTTCTAATAGGTTTTTTCCTTGCATTTATGATTGGACCCGTTTTTTTTATGCTCATACAAACCAGTATTATCAAAGGAGCGCGAGCCGCTATAGCTTTTGATTTGGGTGTAATATTAGGAGATGTTGTCTTTATTTTAATCGCCTATTATGGTAGTAAAGGATTATTGGAAAGAATTAAAGATGACCCTCGTTTATTTTATATTGGTGGCTTAATTTTATTGGTGTATGGACTTATTACTTACTTGGATAAAAGCCAAAAAAGAATCATTCAGGATGAAACTTTAGTATTGCCGGAAAAAACAAATTATGTAACGCTTTTTATCAAAGGTTTTTTGCTCAATTTTATCAATGTAGGTGTATTGGCGTTTTGGCTGGGAATGATTGTTGTAGTCGGTTCTAATTTGCAAATGAATCCAAGTAAAATATTCAATTACTTTACTGTAATTTTAGTGAGTTATTTAATTACTGATATTGGAAAAATTGTACTTGCAAAACAGCTAAAAAAGAAATTAACACCAATGGTTACGTACAAAATTAAAAGAGCCATTGGTATATTGCTTATGATTTTTGGGTTTGTTTTGATCCTTAAAGGTTTTATCCCTAAAGAACGATTGAATATTGATAATGTAATTGAACGCGTAGAATGAACAATAATACGACCCCTCATAGTTCCTCAAAGATAATTTAATGACAAGAATTAATCCCAAACAAAAACAAGCAAAAATTTTAAGACTCTTCAGAAAAGTACACCGAACCACCGGTGCCTTTCTTTTTTTGTTTTTCTTTATCATTTCTGTAACCGGCCTGTTATTGGGGTGGAAAAACACAAGTAACGGACTTATTTTACCTGAAACTCAAAAAGGCTTATCTTCTAATCTAAAACATTGGTTGCCAATAGATAGCTGCATAAAAAGGCTTGCTATGTCCTACAAGAGGCTGCTACGCCAACAATCTCATTAGAACTTGATCGCATTGATATTCGAAAGAAGAATGGAATGGTTAAGTTCGTGTTTAAAAATCATTATTGGGAAGTCCAGTTGGACGGATCAACAGGTGATCTTTTGCAAATCAGTAAAAGACAATCAGATTTCATTGAAAACATTCATGACGGTTCTTTCCTTGACAGTTATTTTGGTACTTCAAAACATCAGATTAAAGTTATTTATACTTCTGTTATGGGAATGGCATTATTAGTATTCACAATATCCGGTTTTTGGTTGTGGTATGGCCCTAAAAAAATGAAGCGTATAAGAAGCTAATTTTGATACGAATTTCCTCCTTCCAATAATTGTTTTAGGTTTGGTATTTGTATATTTACATTACCTAAATAAGTAGTATGAACCCCCTTTCCAATATTTTCTGTTTAAGAAACATTTATGAGAATTTAATGTATTCGATGAAATTATTTTTACAATATACTGATCAGTATACTCAATATCTGATTCCAGCCTTCTTTATTGTATTTATTTCATCCTGTAGTGATAAAATTACATCTGATGATTATCAAAATACAGATAACACCGGAACTGAAATTATTGATCCTCCAATTACAAACAATTTTAGTGTAACTACTGATTTTATCTTAAAAAACGATATTTTATTTAAAGTCAAAGGCGTTGTTTATGTTCCGGGTTATCCAGGTTTTTTACCCTGGGAAATTGAACGATCTACTTCATTACCTGCTAATTTAAAACAAAGTATAGAAACAGATATTTCCAATATCAAGGCGTTGGGCGCAAATACCATCCGCTTTTGGGGAGCTCCTAAATTTTGTTATGAAGCTGTAAAGAATGCAGGTGAGTTGAACTTTATCCAAACCATTTGGATCAATGGTGATCAAGGAGATTTTCATGAAACTGCATTTAAAGAAACAACAAAAGAATATATAAGAGAAGTAATTGATAAAATTTATGCTGTTTATACTGATAATAATCCTCCATTGGTGGCATATCTAATAGGAAATGAATTAAGTGAGTCAAGTATCCTCTCAACAAATGCCGCTCATCCAGAAATTAATTTTTATTCGGGAACTTATATAAAACCAGGAGAAAATGTGAACGCAACAGAAGCATTCATAGCTGAAATGGCAGATTATGTCAAAACTTATGAACAGGAAAATTATGGAAACCTTTCATTAGTGTCCTACGCAAATGATATTCGAACAGCAGATTTGATTGATACACCGTTTCTGGATTTTCGTTGCCATAATGCTTATTCATATGCAGTCCCTTACTACAAACCCACAACACCGCAAGGAAGTAGTACTCTTACATTATTTCAAGGTTGGGTTGAAGAGCTCAAGTCCAGATATCCTGATATGCCTTTGCTAATTACGGAAACAGGATTGAGTGTCTCACCGAAGGCCTTCCATGAAGGTCCTCCAAATTACGGGTATGGCGGAAATACAATTTCGGAACAGTCATCATGTATTCTTCAAAATATAGAAGATTTGGAAACTGCGAATCTTCCGATTGCTGGTGTTTGTATTCATGAATATTTGGATGCCTGGTGGAAATTCGGATTGGAAGATTCATACTCACAAGATCCTTATGACATTGAAGAATGGTTTGGAATGGCACAGTTGAATATTTCGGGGAACTGGTATATCACCCAATTCCGAGAAGTGTATTATTCTATTCAAGCTCTATGGAAAGATTGATTCGTGCAAAAAAACGCGTTACAAAAGAATAAAAAACTACAAATAAGTCTGAATTTTGTAAATAATATGGAAGAAAAAAAATTAAGCGGACGAGAGCGAAAAAATATACGCTTAGGAAGTATTGTTGAAATTGTACAAAAACATCACCAACGAACAGGCGCATTAACAAAGGGTCAGGTAAAAAGATTTCTTACCAAGTCTTCATCACATCCTCACGGTATAAAAGTACAATTGGAAACCGGTGAAGTTGGTCGTGTGAAATGGGTAATTTTATAATTTTAAATTCCCAAATAGATAGCAACAACAATAGCAATTGCACTTACACCAAAAATTACCAAGGTCAATTTAAGGGCAAATTTAAACCATTTATTGAATGAGATTCCTGCGATTGCTATAACGGCCATCAGAGATCCATTTGTTGGCACTAATAAATCCATCATTACAGCGCCATATTGATATGCTAATACACAAACCTGTCGTGATAATCCAATTAAATCAGATAAGGGCGCTAAAATGGGCATGGTTAAAACTGCTTGTCCAGAATAACTTGGTACAGGAAAGTGCAAAAGAGCCTGAGAAATCAACATAGAAACTGCAGATAAGCTTTTCGGCAAGTGCTGCATTGGGGTAAACAACCCATAAATAATGGTATCTATAATCATTCCATTTTCTAAAATTATTGAAATACTACTTGATAAACCAACAATTATTCCAGCAAAAATCATTACTTTAAATCCTTCAATATATGCCTCGCTTGTTCCGTTAATCCCTAATTTACCAATCAAGCCTACCAGTATTCCAAGGACAAAGAATTCAGCTGTCATTTCATTAAATCCCCAATCCAATTTCAACATCCCATAAATTAAAATACCGAAAGACGTGGCTACCATTCCAAGAATTAATAGATTTCGTTTACTTAAACTCTTTTTTAGGGTAATCGATTCCTTAACTTTTTCAACTTTGTTTTTATTGGCATATTTAATCACCATATACATCCATATTATAAAAGCAATACCCATAACTATCAATCTATATCCACTTCCGGAAAGAAATGCCAAATTGGTTTCTTTTTGAGCAATTACAACTGCAAATGGATTTATAGGGCTAAAGGAAGCTCCTAATATTGCCGAACCATAGCTAATGGCAAGTGCCACAAAAGCGTTGTATCCTAATCTTGACGACAGATACAAGAGTACAGGTGTCATTGCTATAATTTCTTCCTGAAGACCGCTTAGAGCTCCTCCTGTAAGAAAAACAAGTGAAACCAGTATTAATGCGATTTCTTCTTTCCCATTCAAAAGATGTGTTAAATATTCTATTCCTTCTTTTAGGGCTCCTGTTTTTTCAATGACATAAAAACATCCGCCTATTAATAAAATCAAAGCAATTAAGTCTGCTCTTAAAATAATACCTTCAGGAATTGCCATAAAAGTTTCGAAGACCGAAACAGGCTCTGCATCAATAATTTTAAAAGAGCCGGGAACAACTTTTACCTGATTGGTTTCTAAATTCGTAATTCTTTCGTAGGTACCGTGAGGAATAATGTAGGTTAGTATACTTGAAAACAAGATAAACCCAATCATTATAACAAGAGCATTTGGGAATTTGCGCATTTGATTCGTTAGTTAGTTAGTTTAGTAGATTCTAAATGTACACAAAAAAAAATAATGTGTACCTAAAACAAACGCTTCTTCCTTTTTAAAAATTCCATCTTTTACAAGAATGCAATTATTGTTGCATTGTTACTTATAAAAAATATTGTTCGATCTATCTATATCTGCCATTAGTCCTGAAGGATCAATTGCAACGCTTTTTATTTCTTTGGTTGTAGTAAACGAGTACGTTGGGTGTCCCCATGCCCAATCATTTAAAATTGTTGATTTTAAATGA
>PVMS01050309.1_pt1 | contig 11243 bp, 11 predicted proteins | sample 1853461 | NCBI WGS metagenome assembly PVMS01 (sample SAMN08582032, study PRJNA380276) | Marine sediment metagenome, whole genome shotgun sequencing project. | isolation source: ocean sediment barecode stripped | collected 2017
GCAGCGAGCCCCCGTCTTTGAGGGTCAGGCTGGTGCTAATCGTGCGATTCAGGATGGTTGGCGAACCCTCCAGACTGGTGGCCGCGGTCGGCCGCGCTTCGCTCAACGCCTGATGGATCTCCAGGTTCACCACGCCGCTTGCCTGAACCGTTGGTTTGATGCTCAACAGAACGCCGGTTTTTTCGATACGTGACCTCCTGCAGCACACTGGTGTCGCCTCCCTCCTGAAAACCGCTGTCTGAGATCTGCGTAATCACCGGGATCTCGTTGCCCACCTCGATGGTCGCCTCTTCACCGCTCTTCACCAACAGCTTCGGGCTGGAGCGAATCGACACTCTGCTCTCTTCGTAGAACAGGTTGAGCACCGCACGTGTCTGACCGCGGCTGTCCAGGACCATCGAAAGGCCTCGCTCGCTCAAGCCCAAGGCACCAAGTGTGCCCCCATTGAAGTTGTAGTCCTCAAAGCTGTCTTTCAGCAGGAACTCGAAACCCGTCCCCTCCTCGTCCGTCAGCGTGATCTCGGCGAGCACCACCTCGATCAATACCGATGGAGCGGGCTTGTCCAGCTGCTCGATGACGCCAAGGATTTCTGCCCACTCCTGGCCCGAACCGCGGAAGATCAGCACGTTGCGGTTTTCATCGACGAAGATGCGCGCGCCCGCTGAGCCCGCTTCGGCCCCCGCGCTCCCCGGGGACTGACCGCCCGCACGAGCGGCCGAGGCGCCGGAAGACCGTCGTGCACCTGGCTCCGCCCCCGCCGCGCCCGAGATTATCTGGTTAAGTGTCGAGCTCAACTCTTTCGCCCGGGTATTCTTCACCTCGTAGGTGAACAGCGCTTCCTCGATGGTCGCTTGGTGTTCCTCATCCAGCGTCTTCACCCAGCTCGTGATGTGATTCAGCACCTGGGCATCCGGCGCGAAGATCAGCAGCTTGTTCAACGCCTCCAACGGTACCAGGATGGAGCTACCGCCGGGAGCGCCGGTGGAGACCTGATAACCCTCGGCTATCAGGACCTTTGCCAGCGACCGAGCCAGCTCCCCGACCTCGATGAAATCGGGTTCGACGATGACGCCATAGCGCCCCTGCAACATGGGCTGGTCCAGCACGTCCAACATCGCTACTGCCTGGCGGACCTCATCCGGCTGGCCCATCAGCATCAGGTTGTTACGATCCGAGTCATTCATGATCTTCAGTCCGGTTCCCGGTAGCGCTTGTTTCAACAGGTTTGCCACGCGATTTGCGCCGACGACCTTGAGCGGTACCACCTGAAAAACGGTGCGATGCGTCGCGGGAACTTCCGGCAGGGTCCTGCCGCTGATGAGCAACGGGATATCGCCGGACGTTATTTCCTGGGTGGCCAGAAAGGTCAACACGCCGTCACTTTCACGGATGGTGACGCCGTATTCCTGCAGCAGAGCACGGACGATATCGAAAAGCTGCCGCGGCGCCACCGGCTCAGTCAGACGCAGCGTGACGAGATCCGTTTTCTTCTGGAGCCCGGGCGAGATCACGAACGACATGCCCAACTCATTGCCGAACACCTGGTTGATGAAGGCCACCATGGGCACACCGTTGAAGGCGACAATGAGCGGTTCACCCTGCAGATCTGCGCCAAGCTGGTCGGCTGCCCCCGCCGCCCGGGTTCTGGAGATAGTCACCCCCGGCGTAGGGGTGATCTTGGGGCCACGCTCCGCCTCCGCGGAACCCCTGGCGCCTTGGTCCGTCTGCTCCGGCGCCTCCTTGGGCGGCCGGATCGGCTCGGGGAATGGCTCCACCTCAAAGGTCGTGCAGGCCACCAGCACCGGCGCAAGCAAAATCCAGCCGAGCCGTCGATGGCTAGTCACGTCAGACAGGACCCCCACAAGCCAGATTGCCCCCAAGCGTTTGGCTGCTGCCAGGGGTGACTTCATTCGGGTAACTGCTGCTGCGACTCTTCACGCATTACGTCTTCTATGTCCGGGTACGTTAGCAGCCCTTCCTCCTCCAAATCCCGAAACAGCAGAAGCTCTTCCTCTTCGCGATTCTGCCCGCTGAGCGTGAGCCGGGTGTCCCCCAACTCCGCCAGCTTGCGTCCATCGGCCAGCGTGTCGCCCACCTGCCGCTGATCGACGCTTCCGTCAGGCAGCCTCAATAACACCGTAGCGCTGTCTTTGCGCGCAACGAAGCCCACGTAGCCAAGCTCCTGGTCCTCGGCGCTGGTGCCTGACCCGGCCGCCGCCGCCAGGCTCTCGCGAATCTCCTGAAGGGAGACGCCCCAGCGTTCGCTGCGCAGAAATCCGCTCAAGTCTTCCGCGCCGGCGGCCTGCTGATCGCGTGGGGCCGCGTCCACCACAGCCCCGCCCTCTGCGACTCGCGAAACGCCGATCGGAACGGCCAGAGCGATTGCACACGTCGCGACCCAGACGGCGACGAGCGCAGTCACGATCGTCCGTTGGCCGATCAAGGTATTGCGAACCCCGAAAACGACCTTTCTGACGAAACTCATCATGGTGCCTAGCATAGACCTTTTTGCTATTCGTACCGGACTCGTCAGCCGGACTCGTCAGCCGGGATTCCAATGAAGTAGGCAGATACTAGCACCAGCATGCGCGAGTTCTGCCGACTGAGATCCAGACGATCAACCACCAGCTTGCCAGGATGGGCTGCGATGGCGTACAGCAGCTGCAACTCCGCGCCCGGCCGGTAACTGCCGTCCAACTGCGCCTGAATCTGCCACACCCCAGGCACCTCCGGCACCGCTTGAGCCAAACCCGAGCGTATTCGACCATTACGTATGTCGAGCGGAGCAATCATCTCGGTGAGCGCTGCCTGAAGACTCGCCTGCGCCAACCCCTGCGTGTCGGCCTGCCAGAAGGCGGTCGTCAGTTCGACTTGGCGCGCGCGTTCGGCGTCAAGCAAATCTGTCCAGTTCTCCTGTGCGCGCAGTCCCTGCGCCTTGCCGAGACGATCGACCTGGTCCGCATAGTCGTCGTGGGCCAGCCGATTTCGGTCATGCTGCACAAGTACGGTGTACAGTCCAAGAACCAGTAGAATCACCCAGACACCCAACCGAAGTCGCGGGTTCTGCTGCAGCTCCTGGTGCAGGCGCGCCCACTGCGCTTGCGCCGCGCTCATGCGCGTACCGTCATTATGATTTCGATCCGATCCCGTCCGCGCGCCTGTTCGGCCCGGACGCTGCCGAACAAGGGTTGCGCCTCCAACAGCCGTACGTACTCAATCGCATTCAGGCCGGGATCTTCGACGATGACTCGCAGTTCACCCCGCTGGTAGTGCCATTCTTTGAAGCGCGCACTCTCGTTGGGCAAAGACTGGTCGACGATGCTCATCAACAACGCCTGCGACGGCTTACTGACGATCTCTACCAACTGACGGTTGCTGTCGCGCACGCGTTGCGTCTCGTTTCGCGCCTGGAGCAGCGGCCCGATCTCATCCTGAACCTCCAAGAACTCCGCGGCGACCGACGCCGAGAGCGCGTCGATCTTCCAATAGCGAACCTCCTGCCAGACCACGATTACCGACAGCGCCAACAAGCAGACGGCAACCAGGCGTCGCTCGTTCAGGATCAGCCAATCCTTCGGCGTCAAGTGGGTCGACCAAGGCTGCGAATTCATGCTCGAAGCGCCGCCGCGCTGCACGGCCTCAGCGCCGCGACCATTACGATCAAGGAACCAGCCGATCTGCCGTTCGTCGGGTTCCTCCGCATACCAGAACGAGTCTGCAAGCACGTCCGCCCGCCAGTACTGGATCTCGAAACCGTCCTGAGCGCTCAGCAGCGAAACGCCCGCCGACATGCGCGGCCGGTACACGGTTTCGGGTAACGTGACCCAGCGGCGGCTATCATCCGCGCTCGCAGCAGAGGACACATCCTGCTGAGCATGTTTGACCACCTCGGCATCCCAGAACCAGACCATGGCGGTACCACCTGACCAGACGCAGAAATGACCGGTTTCTCGAAATGGGCTCCAGACCGGGACCTGATGCGCCAGCGCAGCCTCCCGTTTGGACCCAGGCACATGCGCAAAGCTCTCGTGGCGATACATGCACAAGCCGCGCCCGACGATCCAATGCCGATCGAAGGAGGTGAAGGGAAGTTCGCTGACGCCAGCGCCCGTCTGAAGGAAATTGGGCTGGTTAGAAAAGCGTCGTTTCAGCGCCGCGAGGTGCCGTTGAACCATGGTCTAGGATCTGTTCCGAATATTGATAGTCTTTACGCCATGGGGCGGACTGCCCAAAGGGTGTCAGTCTTATCCCGAGGACGACACGATTCACCCTGCCTTCGCGCCAGATCGTGATCCTGAATGCCCTCGATGGCATCGTCACAATCTCCTCTTCGTCAATGGCCGGGATCTTTCCGGTGAGCCGCCGGATCTGGTCGAGGTTCCTGATCGACCTCTCGGCGCGTTCTGAGAGCACGGCCTCCATCCCGGCCGCATCGACGTCAAGGATCGCCGCGATCACCGCTGGCACCATGATGTTGAAGTTGTACCCAGCTTGCGGCCGCACTGTCAGCGACGGCCTGATCCGGCGCCACTGCGCCGGATCAATCAGCTCATCGAAACCAAGCACCAGTTGCGCTTCGAGCGGCGTCATCATAACCCAGTTGGCGGGCGGTGGACGGCCGCTCTGCAGGTAGTCGAAATACTCCGCCCCGTTCAGCGAAAGCTGTCCATCCCGATCGACGTAGTCCCCTGCTCTCGCGACCATCTGTGCAAGGTTGACCGGGCTCACCCCCGCGTTTTTCATCAGCGCGGCAAAGCCGCCGGCCCCGGGCAAGTTCACGGATATCAGGCCGTTTTCGTCCTGGACACCAAACAGCGTTTCGCCCACGCCTCGATACGGGACATCGGTCACCCACAGCTCACCGTCCCCGGTCAAGGGCAACTCCTCCGGATATCGGTCGGCAAAACGCTGCTGATCGTCCAGAATGAACCCGCGGTAATTTACGCGATTCGTCGCGAGCAGGTAGACCAAGGTCGCTTCGGTGCTGCGCCTTTCGAGTTCCAGCGCGATGGTCTCTTTCACCAGCATTGCACGCTCGACGTTGTCCGCTGCGACGCCATCGATGTAGGCCGCAAGAACGGTCAATCCGGCGAGCACCCACAGCGTGGCCACCAGGATGAATCCGCCCGCGCGATCCCCACGCGACATCAAGACATGTCCAGGAAATAGGGTATGGGTTCCGGATACAGCTCCAAACGCGCCGCCCAGACGGTTTCACCGGTGTCTTTGATCAGTCTGACCATGCCAGGAATTCTGGTGGTGCTGGTGCCTGAAACGGGCCAAGCGTCGAACCAGGTGCCAGCGGCGTCCGCATACTGAAACGACAGACTCGGAGCCGGGAACTGCATGACCCGCCAGTCGATCTGGTCTGCCTCGACGTAGTGCACCTCCACTACGCCTTGATCGTTTCGGATCTTCCATCCAATCCGGCGCGGCACCCCGGACTGCGCTGCCAGCGGCTGCAAGGTCGTGCCTTCGAATCCAGTCGGGTCCCCCACGAATCGCTGATCAGGCGCAAGCAGCGGGACCATGCTCTGCACCGTGCTGACAAACCAGAGCTGCTGAACGCTGGCCTCGAAAGTCCGACTCTGCATGCGTCGCACCGCATCATACTTCCCCAGAAAAAAGCCAAACCCCTGAACGAGCAGGGTGCCGAGGAGCGCCGCCACGACCAGCACTACGAGCATCTCGAGCAGCGTCAGCCCTTTCGCCGTGCGCAACATCTAACCGGGCTCCCGCACCTTCTCATAGCCAACAAGCCGCATGCTGTAAGTGCCACTACTTTTCTCGCCCTCAACGATAGAGAACTCGACCTCGTAAAGCCCCAGCTGAAAGTAGCCGAGAAATCCTCTGCCGCTCTGGCCCTGCCGGTAGGGTTCAAGCAACCGAGCCGACCAGACAACCCGTGCGCCGTCGAGTTCGAATTCGCCGGCGCTCTCCCGAGTGAGGTTCATCGCGGCAAGGAAGTGGCTTGCCTGCCGCACCCGGGGCACCTCTTTCGACACCTCCTGTACCCGACCAAGGGTGATGAGGTTGGTGTTGAACAAGCCGTAGAGCGCCATAGAGGCGCTGGCGAGGATCACCATCGCAACGATCGCCTCCAGCAACGTGAACCCTCTCTGCCTGGCAGCCAGACCTGCTCTATACATGACAAAATGGTGGCTCGAGCGTCGCCCGGTAAGACGTCCCGCTACGATGCGTCAAGGTCACGGCCGCGCCCAGGCAAACGCCGTTGGCGCGCGCCCGGAGTGGCCCCTCCAACCGCAGCACCCAGCCCTCCGGCACATCGACCACATGCACCTCGTAGTCGCCGTAGCGTGCCGCCAGCAGCATCTGGCCGCTACCTGGCGACTGCGAGTTCGCGAACGCGTCGCCATCAGACCGGGCGTCCTCATTAGACAATTCGAGCGCGGTGCCGTAGACGACGAGATTGGTCTCGCGGATCCAAGCCCGGTGCGCCACCGCCGCAAGCTGGTCGAGGATGTAATCACGCTCCGTGCTTCGCGTGACGGAAGCATAGAGTCTGCTCAGGTTGGGCGCGACAATGCTGATGGCGAGCCCCATCAGGGTGAGGACGACCATGAGCTCGAGCAGGGTGAATCCGCGCGCGCGGCAGCGCCTACTCAGGCAGGTACCCGATGTCGGCATCGATTCCTTCTCCACCCTGCTGTGAATCGGCACCCAGGGAGTAGAGCGCAAAGCCCTGCAGGTTGTTTACCGGATACTGGTACAGATAAGGGGTGCGCCAGGGATCCGGCGGTAGTTCGTCTTCCAGGTAGGGCCCTTCCCAGTAGGCTGCCACATCGGGCGGCGCCTTCATCAGTGCGTTCAACCCTTCCGCCGTGGTCGGGTAGTTGCCGATATCCAGGCGATAGGTTTGCAGCGCGCCGCGAATCATCTTGACCTGGGTTTCAGCCGTTTTGACCTTCGAGCTATCCACTTTGCCAAACAATCTCGGCCCAACCAACCCGGCCAGCAAACCGAGGATGACCAACACCACCATGAGTTCTATCAGCGTGAAACCCTTGTGCGGGAGCAGTCTCATATCTACCTCTGTCGCTAGATGGCAATTTCGTTGACGCTGGTGATCGCCAGAATGATGCCGATCATGATCACCCCGAGAAAGCCGCCTATCAGCAGGACCGCCAAAGGCTCTATCAGCGCGAGGAAACGCTTCATTCGCCGCGTGCTGTTCTCTTCGTACAGCACCGCCAACGAACGTAGCATTCCCGGCAATTGACCTGACTGCTCGCCAACGCGGACGAGATTATAGCCCGTCGCCGTCAGAGCGTCCTCCTTCTCCAGCGCGGCAGACAGCGCCACCCCGCTGCGCACCTCCCTGACAACCCGTTCGAGCTTGTCCGCCCGACGCGAGATGCGCACACCGCGGAGCGCCAGGTCCAACGCGTCCATCAACTCGACCCGGCTGGTCAGCATGGCGCTCATCACCGATGCCCACCGTGCCGTGTCTGCCTCGGACAACCAATCTTTCAACACCGGTATCGAGCCCAGGCCGTTGACGAGCCGCTGCCGCAGCGTTTGCTGGCGGAGCAGAGCCACGGCGGCTGCGACCAGGAGGACGGCGCATCCCACCAGCCAGAAAACGTTAGCATTGAAGAAGACCCCCGTTCGGAGCACGACTTCTGCAAGCCATGGCAGCTCGTTGTCTTCGTCCAGCAGGTTCGAAAACTGCGGCACCACAAACACGAACACGAGCAACACAGCCGCGATTCCGGAAACGATGAGAATCGACGGATAGATGAGCGCATTGCGGATATCACCGGCGACCCGGTGGTCGTACTCCATCTGTTCCACCGCTTGCCGCAGGCTTTGCGGCAGCCTGCCGCTCATCTCACCGGCTTCCACCAGATGAAAAACGTAGTCTGGCAAGGTGAGCTCGCTGGTCTGCAGTGCTTCCAGCAGGCTCCCGCCGCGCATCAGGGTCTTCGCAATCGATGTGAATGCGCGGCCTAGTTCCGGATGGTAGCTGCCGCGGCTTTGCGCCTGCACGGCATCGCCCAGGGATACCCCGGACTCGAGCAGCGTCGCCATTTCGTGCAGTCCAATCAGCAGATCCTGGGTGGACAGCTTGCGACGGAACAGACTGCCCGCGGCCGGCTGGCTCTCGACGACCTTGACCACCGTCTGCCCGTCCGCTCCGAGCTGCCGGACGGCCTCGAGCGGCGAATCGGCCTGCAACGAGCCTCTAACCAGTTGCCCCTGGCGATCAACGGCCTCGTAGTCGTACTCCTGCATGCCGCATCATTGCTCGGTAAGCGTCAAGCGGGTCACTTCATCGAAGGTTGTCCGACCGTGCGACGCCTTGATCAGACCATCCTGAAACAGCGTTCGGTGACCCTGCGTCTGCGCCAACCGCTTCATCTCGTTCAGATGCGCGCCGGCGACGATCATGTCCTGCAGTTCCCCCGACATCGGCACAAGTTCGTAGATACCCATGCGGCCGCGATACCCCGTGTGCTGGCACGCCTCGCATCCTGCACAGGCGACCCAGTTATTGCCCAGCAACTCGGACGGTATTGTATCGAGCTGCTCTGCAATCAGCGCCGGCGGCTCGATGCGTTCCGCACAGTGGGAGCAGACTTTGCGGACCAGGCGCTGGGCCTGCACCCCCCGGATGGGGGCCGCGACCAGGAAAGGCTCCACGCCCATATCAACCAACCGGGTGAAGCTGGAGATGGCGTCGTTCGTGTGAAGGGTCGATAGCACCAGATGCCCCGTGAGTGCAGACTGAATGGCAATCTCTGCAGTCTCGAGGTCGCGAATCTCGCCGATCATAATGACGTCGGGATCCTGCCGCAGGATGGCCCGCAGAGCCCGCGCAAAGTTGTAGCCGATCTCTGAGTGGGTCTGTATCTGCGTGATGTCCGGAATCTGGTACTCCACCGGGTCTTCCACGGTAATGATCTTCTTGACGCCGTCGTTGGATTCTTCCAGCGCCGCGTACAGCGTGGTGGATTTGCCCGAGCCGGTGGGTCCCGTGACCAGAACGATTCCGTTGCTGCCGGTGAGCCAGTTGCGGAACAGGGCCAGGTGATCAGATTCCATGCCCAGATTCCGCAGCGCCAGTTCGTCGCGCTCTTTGGGCAACAGGCGCATGACGATCGATTCGCCGAACACGCAGGGCACGCTAGACACGCGGATATCCATTTCCCGCCCGGAAATGCGCGCGGTGATGCGCCCATCCTGGGGCAGGCGGCGCTCGGCAATATCGATACCGGCGACCAGCTTGATTCGTGACGCCACGGCCGGGAACCGTTCAATCGGCTGGGTGAGCCGAGTATGCAGAACGCCGTCGACGCGCATACGCACGGCAAAGTTTTCTTCGCTGGGCTCCACGTGAATATCAGACGCATCGAGATCCACCGCCTGGGCAAGCAGGTTGTTCACCAGCTCGATGACCGGCGCCTCCTCGGCCATCTCGCGCAGCTGTTTGGCGTTGTCGCCCGAGAACAGGTTCTCGATCGCCTGTTCCTTCTTAACGAAATCCAACATGCGATCGATCTGGGGATTGGCCGCCAGGAAGAACCGGACCTGCTGGCCAGGATAAAAGTAGTTGAGCGTTTCCATCAGCGCATGGTGGAGAACATCCCGGGCGATGCAGTTGAGCTCGCCGTCGGATTCCCACATGAGCACCGCGTTGTCCAGGAACCAGTCGAGCTTGATGGCGGACGCAGCCATGAACTGAAAGACCTGAAGGCTGTCGGGTAGCTCTTCGCTGTTGCGCAGATAGACGACATTCAGCTGCTCTGCAAGCGTCTGTAACAGCAGATCCTCAGAAACCGCCCCAATTCTGACCAGGAGCGTCCCCAGCCGACCGCCAACCGACTGCTGAATCTGCAGGGCTTTCTCGAGGTCCTGGGGCTGGACGTAGTTCCGCTCTACCAGAACCTGACCCAGCAGGGTCTCGGAGCTCGCCAAATTCTGCGCGCTTTCCGTCACTCGCGTCCTCGTTGGCTCGCACGGATCTTCCGCCTCGTGCGCTCTATCTGATGCATCGCGTATGGTATCCCATTGACGGGAGTTGGGTACGACCTCAATCAGGCGTACGACCGTAGGCATCCTCAAAACGCACGATGTCGTCCTCTCCGAGATACGGCCCGACCTGCACTTCAATCAACTCCAACGAAAGCCTGCCCGGGTTTGACAACCGATGTTTGGCCCCCAGCGGTATGTAAGTGGACTCATTCTCGGTAAGCGTGGACTCTACGCCATCTCGGTGCACGGTCGCGGTACCGCGTACCACAATCCAATGCTCGGATCGGTGATGATGCATCTGCAGGGACAAGCTGGCGCCCGGGCTCACCGTGATCCGCTTGACCTGGTAGCGTGGACCGGCCTCGACCGTCTCGTAACTTCCCCACGGGCGGAAGACGCGCGTATGGGTGTGATGCTCGGGCCGCATACGATCCTTGATATTGGCGACGACCTGCTTTATCGCCTGATCCGCATCGCGGCGGGCGACAAGCACCGCATCGGCGGTCTCTACCACCACCAGGTCATCGACCCCCACGGCCGCCACCAGACGCTTGTCTGCGTGGATGTAGGTACCGCGCGTGTCAACACTGATTACATCGCCGTGAAAGTCGTTCCCGTCCGGATCTTTTTCGCCCGTTGCCCAGAGGGCATGCCAGGAACCCACGTCACTCCAGCCGAAATCCACTGGCAACACCACAGACTTATCGGTGTGTTCCATGACGGCATAGTCAATCGACTCGCTCGGACAGTCCGCAAAACACTTACCCGGGCGAGAGAAATCCAGATCGGGTACTTCCTCGCTCGCGGCGCGCTCGCATGCCTGATGAATGTCGGGGCGAAATCGATTCAACTCAGCGAGGTAGGTGCGCGCCTTGAACATGAACATGCCACTGTTCCAGTAGTAGCCCCCCGCATCGACGAACTCGGCGGCGCGGGCTGCGTCCGGTTTCTCCACGAATTCATCTACGCCGGCGGCATTCGACCCGGAAACCGGCTTGCCCGCACGAATGTATCCATAACACGTCTCAGGTGCGTCGGGCACGATCCCGAAAGTGATCAGTTGATTCCCATCGCTCAAACGCGCGGCGTCACAGACCGCTGTTCGGAAGCCCTCGCCATCGCGAATGTGGTGGTCGGCGGGTAACACCAGCAGCGTCGGGTCATTGTGGTCACGGATCGCACGAAAAGCTGCCAACGCAATCGCTGGCGCCGTGTTACGGCCTGCGGGTTCGAGGATGATGGCACCC
>PVMS01117605.1_pt1 | contig 11243 bp, 6 predicted proteins | sample 1853461 | NCBI WGS metagenome assembly PVMS01 (sample SAMN08582032, study PRJNA380276) | Marine sediment metagenome, whole genome shotgun sequencing project. | isolation source: ocean sediment barecode stripped | collected 2017
CCCAGCGGCCGTTGACGATCTGGTCGTACGTGAGCCGACCGCCCGATCCGCCCGGGGAGGTGGGTCCCTGCGGTCCGGCGGGTCCGGTCGCGCCGGTTTCTCCTTCGGGTCCGGCCGGTCCGGTAGCGCCGGCTACGCCCTGCGGTCCTGCGGGGCCCGGTGTGCCGTCGCCGGAGCCCGGCTCACCCTGAGGTCCCTGTTGTCCCGCAGGTCCGGTGGCCCCGGCCGCCCCGGCATCACCTTGTGGGCCGGCGGGTCCCTGCTGCCCGGCGGGTCCGGTGTCACCCCGTGGGCCGGACGGCCCCGGAGGTCCGACCGCCCCGGACGTCTCGAGCGCCAGCACGCGGGCGCTGAGTTCGCGGAGCGACCTCGGTGTGTAGTAGCCGACGACGTCACCGATGACGTTGACGCTTCCGGCGTGGTTGAACAGCTTGATGCGACCGTTGGGCGACAGCCGCACGTCGACCTTGTTGGCGACGGGCGACTGCCCCGCCGAGAAGTTGAGATTCGACGACGTGGGCACGGTCGTGAGATCGGCGGGGTAGACGCGGAGGTTCGAGTTGGCCGTCGGGTTGGCGATGGTGATGTTCAGAGCGACAGCGATCGCGTCGCCGGGGACGAAGCAGTTCCCGCTGGTGCCGGTCACCTGTTGTGTGTATGCGACCTTGGCGGCGAGCGGGGTCTTCTTGGGTCCGATGTTGAGCGGGGCGGGACGGAAGTCGAAGAGCCGGCAGTTGTCGAGCGGCACGAACGTCGAGTCGATGTCGCCGGGGGCCGCATCGACCCTGAAGGTCTGCAGCGCGAGGGCCGCGACGAGCAGCGCTGCGACAACCCCTGCCGCGAACCATGTCACGACCCGTAGTGGTACCGCCGTTGTCATTGCGTACTCCAGCGCTCGATCGTCTCGCCGACGATCGATGTCAGTCGCCGGTCTGGAAGGATCAAGAGATGGACCAGGCGAACCCCACCGAAGAAAGCCGCCTCGCGTACCGCACCTGCCCGCTGTGTGAAGCCGGGTGTGGCCTCGAGATCACCGTGCGGAGAGATTCCGGCGGCAACGAGGTCGTGGAGCGCATCCGGGGCGACGTCGACGACGTGTTCTCGAAGGGGTTCATCTGTCCCAAGGGCTCGACGCTCATGCAGCTCCACGACGACCCCGACCGGCTGCGGCTCCCGCGGATCAAGCGCGACGGAGTGCACGTCGAGGTGACGTGGGACGAGGCATGGAGCGAGGTCGCCGAGCGGCTCGGGGCGGTGATCGCCGAGCACGGGCACGAGTCGATGGCGGTCTACGTCGGCAACCCCACCGCCCACTCGCTGTCGGCGATGATGTCGACCCGCGGACTGCTCACCGGACTCGGCACGCGCAACCGGTTCAGCGCGTCGACCGTCGATCAGATGCCGAGGCATGTGGCCTCCGGCCACGTCTTCGGGAGCCCGGTCAACGTTCCGGTGCCCGACCTCGACCGAACCGGTTACCTCCTGATCCTCGGCGCCAACCCTTATGCCTCCAACGGCAGCCTGTGCACCGCTCCCGATTTCCCGGGCCGTCTGGAGGCGATCCGCGATCGGGGCGGCAAGGTGGTCGTCGTCGATCCGCGTCGATCCAGGACGGTCGAGGAATCCGACGAGTGGATCCCGATCCGGCCGGGCACCGACGCGTTCTGGCTCGCGGCGATCGCCAACGTGCTGTACGACGAGGGGCTGGCCGACCCGGGCGACCATCTGTCGGGCCACCTCAGTGGGCTCGATGTGGTCGAAGCAGCGGTCTCCCCGTTCACTCCCGAGGCCATCGCCGAAGTGACGGGTGTCGATGCCGCGATCACCCGGCGCATCGCCCGGGAACTCGCGAGCGCTCCGTCCGCCGCGGTCTACGGCCGGGTCGGCACGACGACGACAGAGTTCGGGACGACCACATCGTGGTTGATCGACGTGGTCAACACGCTGAGCGGGAACCTCGATCGCCCGGGCGGCTCGATGTTCCCGACCCCGGTCGCCGGCGGAGCCAACACCCGCGGCCGACCCGGCTCGGGACGCGGGTTCTCGGTGGGTCGCGGTCACTCGCGCGTCAGCGGACACCCGGAGGTGATGGGGGAGTACCCCGTCGCCGCGCTCGCCGAGGAGATCCGGACGCCGGGAGCCGGGCAGGTCAAAGGACTGATCACGCTCGCGGGGAATCCCGTGCTCTCGACACCCAACGACGGCGACCTCGACGCGGCGCTCGACCAACTCGACCTGATGATCAGCGTCGACGTGTACCTCAACGAGACCACGCGGCACGCCGACATCATCTTGCCGGTTCCATCCCAGCTCCAGCGCAGCCACTACGACGTCCTGCTGCTCCAGTTCGCGGTGCGCAACGTTGCCAACTACTCGCCTGCCGTGCTCCCGCTCGATCCGGAGCAGCCCGACGAATGGGAGATCATCTCGAAGCTGACGATGATCGCGCAGGGCGGGCGGGCCGACTCCGACCCTGCGGTCGTCGACGACATGGCGGTTGCGAGCGTGATCCAGGGCGTCGTGCGCGACGAGCATTCGCCCGTCGCCGGACGTGACCCCGACGAACTGCTGGCGGAACTCGACTCGGCCGGGCGGATCGGCCCTGAGCGGCTGCTCGATGCGATGTTGCGCACCGGGCCCTTCGGAGACGCCTTCGGCACCTCACCCGACGGTGTGAGCCTCGATGATCTGCTCGAACACCCGCACGGCAGGGACTTCGGGGCACTCGTGCCGCGCATCCCCGAGGTGCTGCGCACGCCGAGCGGGATGATCGAACTCGGTGCCGAACCGTTGATCGACGACCTCGATCGCCTCCGCGCGGCGATGCCCGCACTCTCCGAGCGCACCCTGGTGCTCGTCGGCCGGCGTCACCTGCGCAGCAACAACTCGTGGATGCACAACATCGAGGTGTTGGTCAGGGGTCGGCCGCGCTGCACCCTGCACGTCCATCCCGATGACGCGGGGCAGCACGGGCTCTCCGAGGGTGGGCCGGCGACGGTCACGTCATCGGCGGGCTCTGTCGTCGTGCCGGTCGAGATCACCGAGGCGGTGCGTCCCGGTGTGGTGAGCCTCCCGCACGGGTGGGGTCACGGGCTGCCGGGTACTCAACTCGCCGTAGCGGCCGAGTACGCCGGCGTCAGCTCGAACGTGCTCAGCGATCCGCGCTCTATGGATCCGCTGTCGGGCACGTCGGTGCTCAACGGCATCCCGGTCGAGATCGCCGCCGCACACTGACCGCGTTTCTCGGTCCCGATCAGCGACTCGGACGTTGGAATCCGGACCGAGAACGTCGTTCGCTCGTGCCTGCACACATGCTGTCCACAGGTTGCGCGGGGTTCCCCGCCGGAATTCACAGGCTTGTTCCCCTTTCTGCCCACAGGCGCATGCACGTAAGGTCGGAACCCGTACCGTCCGCGGTGCGACACACGGACAAGACGGCGGTCGCCGGATCTCCACCAGGATTCACCGGCTAGCTCGCTTGGGGGACTCCCTGAACCTGTGATGTCGCACCGCAGACGCGCACCCCGGGCCGATCGAACAGGTGTGCGGAGCAAGCGCTAGGGTCTGCTCACATGGCGATCTCGTGCGCGTACTGCGGGGGCGTACACGACAGCCCCGAGCAGGTCCGTCAGTGTTGGGTCGACGGCGGACGCCCCGAACTGCCATCCGAGCCTCGTGAACCTCCGCCCGACGAGGTCGATGGCGACGAAGCGTCGATCTCGCGGACGCAGGTCGACGAGATCCCGATCGTCCGAGCTCGACGCGGCGAGGCTCGGACCGTCGAGGCACGGGCCTCGGTGAGCAGTACCGCAGTTCCATCCGTCGTTCGGGGCGCGGCGCCGGCCCGAGCCGGACCCGACCGACTCGGGCGGCATGTCATCGTCGCTCCCGGGATGCCGTTCCCGCCCGCGTGGGAGGGCTGTGAGCGCCTCGTCATCGACCAAGGTGTGCTCGCCGAACCGGCGGCGGCGCTCGACACGCTCCGCGCCGCAACGATCGGGCGGCGACGGCTCGTCATCGAGGTCGACGCCGAGTTCCATCGGCAGCCGATGTTGATGACGAACGACGAACCGTTCTCGCTCGGAGCGACGTTCTCGTTCGATCTCGAGACGTTGCACCACCTCGTCTGGATCAACTCGGTCGACGTGCGCGACCCCGAGGCGCCGAGCTGGCTCGCGCTCGATCTCGCGCTGTCGCGCGGCTGGACGCCGTCCGGCACGACCGTCGATCGAGCGGGGGCCGACCGCGCGGGCGACATCATCGCCCCCGATGGCACGGCGATGTGGCTCGACGCCGGCCTGCTGGCACACCACGACCCGATCGCGGGCGTGCCGGTCATCCACGTCGTGGCGGTCGAGCACGGCGGCACGCGGCCTCCGCTGTCGAACGACAGCTCCGCCGTGCTGGCCCCCGACCAACTCGCCGCGGTCACCCACGGTGGGGGCGCGGCGCGGATCGTGGCACCCGCCGGGTCGGGCAAGACCCGTGTGCTCACCGAGCGCGCCCGGCACCTCGTCGACCGCTGGCACCTGCCGGTCGGCGCGGTCATGCTGGTGGCGTTCAACAAGCGCGCCCAGGAGGAGATGCGCGAACGATTGTCCGACCTCGCGGGCCTCCAGGTGCGCACGCTTAATTCGCTGGCGCTGGCGATCGTCAACGGCACCGCACCGTTCGAGCCGCAGCCTCGGCGCTGGAAGACGATCGACGAGCCCGACGTTAGGCGCATCCTCGGCGATCTGGTGAAGTTCCCCCGGCGCCGCAACAGCGATCCGGTCGCGCCGTGGATCGAGGCGTTGAGCCTCATCCGCCTCGGTCTTCTCACCCCGGCCGAGGCGGAGGCACGCTACGACGGCGACGTCGAGGGCCTCGCCGACGTGTGGCCCGCCTACCGGGATCGCCTTGATCGGCAGGGTGCGGTCGATTTCGACGACCAGATCCACCGGGCGTTGCTCGTCCTGCTAACCGATCCGGTCGCCCGCCGCACGGCCCAGCGGGCGTGCCGCGTCATGCTCGTCGACGAGTTCCAGGACCTGACCCCCGCACACGTCCTGCTCATCGGACTGCTCGCCTCGCCCGGCGGTGCGGTGTTCGGCGTCGGCGACGACGATCAGACGATCTACGGCTACAACGGCGCCGATCCCAGTTGGTTGATCGACTTCGCCGACCACTTCCCCGGGGCCGGCGATCACCCACTCGAGGTGAACTACCGCTGTCCGGCCGGGATCGTCGAGGTCGTCGACCGCCTGCTGCGCCACAACGATCGGCGGGTGGCCAAGACGATCCGGGCGGCATCCGACGATCCGGGTGGATGGTCGGTCGATGCGTCGGTCGACCCGGTCGCGGCGACCACCGCGGCGGTCGAGGCGGCGCTGTCGTCGGGAGCGAAGCCCGCCGACATCGCTGTGCTCACCCGCGTCAACGCGGTACTGGCGGCCCCTCAGGTTGCGCTCACGGTGGCCGGCGTCCCGGTCAGCGGTGGGGTCGGGCTCGAGTTCCTCGATCGCACCTCGGTGCGGGCGGTTCTCGCCTGGCTCCGATTGGCCATCGCCGCCGGTGACGAGGCGCGCCGTTTCGATCCCGACGACATCCGCGAGGCGCTGCGACGGCCCTCCCGCTCGTTCCACCCCCGCATCGGCGACTGGATCGCCGAGCAGGGCACGATCGTCGAACTCTTCCGTCTCGCAGGACGCCTCAACAAGGAGCGCGACGTCGAGAGGGTGACCGACTTCGCAGGCGATATCCAGTCGCTCCAGCGGATGGTCGCGAGCGGCGCGACCACCTCCGATGTAGTGCTGTCGCTCGTCGACGAGATCGGGCTCGCCGGTTCGGTCGCGACGCTCGACGCTACCCGTCACGGCATGAACCGTGGCGCCCAGGGCGACGACCTCACAGCGGTCTCCCAACTCGCCGCGCTGCACGACGACGTGACCACCTTCGAACGCTGGCTGCGCACGCAGCTGACCGTCCACCGCGATGCTGCGGGCGTCACCCTCGCCACCGTTCACCGGGTGAAGGGACAGGAGTGGCCCCATGTGGTCGTGCACCTGGCCGACGCCGAGCAGTACCCGCACCGCCTCGCCGAGGACGTCGAGGAGGAACGGCGCCTGTTCCACGTCGCGCTCACCCGGGCATCGGTCGGGGCGACGATCGTCACGGGGCCGAACCCGTCGCCGTTCGTCGACGAGTTGACCACCGAACCCGATCCGGCCCGCACGGTCACCACCCACCCGGCATCCCGCGTGGTCACGACCCCGTCGAAGAAGCAGCGCGCCGACCCCGTCGCCGGTCTCGACGCCGACGCGACCGCACGGTTCGAGGCACTGCGCACACTGCGCAACGAGCTGCGCGACGGCAAACCGGCCTACGTCGTATTCGACAACAAGACACTGGTCGCCATCGCCGAGCAGGCGCCGACCTCCCGAGCCGACCTCGCCCGCATCTCCGGGGTCGGTCCCGCGAAGCTCGAACGCTACGGCGACGCGGTCGTCGAGCTGATCACCGAACTCCTCCGGTGAGCGCGGGCACACAGCGGCCCGGTGTCGATATCGTCTTGTCGGTGACGGTTCTGACGGCGGATCCGATGGTCGAGGCTCGACCCCTATGGCGGGGGCGCATGCACACCTGGTGGTTCGCGCTGGCGATCCCTGCGGGCGCTCTTCTGATCATCTCCTCCGAGGAGGCTGCCGCCCGGGTCGCTGCGTCGATCTACGCGGCCACATTGCTCCTCGTCTTCGGCACATCGGCGGCATATCACCGACTGGCGAAGTCACCTCGCGCCCGCCTGGTGATGCAACGTCTCGATCACTCGATGATCTACCTCCTGATCGCCGGCACCTACACCCCGCTCTGCCTCGTTGCGCTGCCGCAGGCATGGGGTATCCCGATCCTCGCCTCGGTCACCGTGTGCGCGGTCGTCGGCATCGTGCTCAAACTCACCGCATACGGCCGTGCCCGCGTTCTCGCGCACGCCCTGTACCCGATCATGGGCTGGGCGGTCGTCGCCGCCGTGCCGGTGCTCGTCGACAATCTCTCGACCGCCCAATTCGGCCTGATCGTCGCCGGCGGGCTCGCCTACACGGTGGGGATCCCCGTGCTGTTCATCCGCCGGCCCGACCCCTGGCCGCGCACGTTCGGTTACCACGAGGTGTGGCACCTGTTCACGGTGGTCGCTGCCACCCTGCACTTCGCCGCCGTCGCCACCGTTCTGGTGTAGCGGGGCGCTCCGCGGGGTCAGCCGACCTGCCAGGTGCCGTTCGATCGCAGCAGCTCGGCCAGGTCGCCAGGGCCCTTTGCCTCCGCCGCCTCCAACACCTGATCGCGTACCGCCGAGCTGTACTCCGCACGCTCGACCTCGCGGAAGATGCCGAACGGCGTCGGCGAGTCGTCGTCGGTGTTCAGTCGCGACAGCGCGAACGCCAACGAGGGGAACCGGTGATATTGGTCGTGCACGAGGATCCGGTCGATTCCGACGTCGGCGACATCGACGAGTCGCAGGAATCCGTCGTCGCCCATCAACACGCCGCGCTGCTGCTCGGCTCCGAAGACCATCGGCTCACCGTGCACGAGGTTGATCATCATCTCATCGCGGTTCTGCTTCTTGATGATGCCGTCGAACTGGCCGTCGTTGAACACGTTGCAGTTCTGGTAGATCTCGACGAACGAAGCGCCGCGGTGTTCGTGAGCGGCCTTGAAGGTGGCCATCATGTGCTTGCGGTCGAGATCGTGCGTGCGAGCGACGAACGTGGCCTCGGCACCGAGCGCGACCGACAGCGGGTTGAACGGTGCGTCGACCGAACCCATCGGGGTCGACTTGGTGATCTTGCCCACCGCCGAGGTCGGCGAGTACTGGCCCTTGGTGAGCCCGTAGATGCGGTTGTTGAACAGCAAGATGTTGAGGTTGACGTTGCGCCGCAGCGCATGGATGAGATGGTTGCCGCCGATCGACAGGCCGTCGCCGTCGCCGGTGACGACCCACACGTCGAGGTCGGGACGGGCGACTGCGACACCGGTGGCGATCGCGGGCGCACGCCCGTGGATCGAGTGCATCCCATAGGTGTTCATGTAGTACGGGAAGCGGCTCGAGCAGCCGATACCGGAGATGAAGACCGTGTTCTCGGGAGCGATGCCGAGATCGGGCATCAGCTGCTGCACGGCGAGCAGGATGCCGTAGTCGCCGCAACCGGGGCACCAGCGGACCTCCTGGTCGCTCGTCCAGTCCTTCTTGGCGGTGACCGCGACCTGCGCAGTACTCATGAGGTGGCTCCCTTGGCGTTGTGCGGCCCGGCTAGGGCTTCGGTGATCGCGTCTTCGATCTCGCTCGTCTTGAACGGCATGCCCTGGATCTTCGAGAGCGGCCTCGCATCGACGAGGTACTTCGCCCGCAGGACGTTGGCAAGTTGGCCGGAGTTGAGTTCGGGCACGATGATGCGATCGAACCGGGCGAGGATCCCACCCAGATCGGACGGCAGCGGATTGAGGTGCACGAGGTGCACATAGGCGACCAACGAACCCGCCCTGCGCGTTCGTTGGACTGCGGCGTCGATCGCCGCCCAGGTGGAACCCCATCCGACGATGAGCACATCGGCATCGGCGTCGCCGTGGATCTCGGTCGGCGGGATGTCGGCCGCGACCGCCTCGACCTTCGCCGCCCGCAGCTCGACCATCCGCTCGTGGTTCAGGGGCCCGTAGTCGATGTTGCCGGTGCCGTCGTTCTTCTCGATCCCGCCGACCCGGTGCATCAGCCCCGGAGTGCCGGGGATGGCCCACGGACGTGCCAGCGTCGTCTCGTCGCGAAGATACGGCCAGAACTCCGGATTGCCCTCGTCGTCGGTGTGGTTGAACTCGGTCGCGAAGGGCACCGAGATGTCGGGCAGCGAGTCGATGTCGGGCAGGAGCCAGGGCTCGGATCCGTTGGCGAGGTAGCCGTCGGAGAGCAGGATCACCGGCGTGCGGTACTTCAGCGCGATCCGTACCGCCTCGATGGCGGCGTCGAAGCAGTGCGCCGGACTGTACGAAGCGACGACGGGGAGCGGTGCCTCGCCGTGACGACCGAACAGGGCGATGTTGAGGTCGGACGCCTCGGTCTTGGTCGGCAGGCCGGTCGAGGGACCGCCGCGCTGGATGTCGATGATCAGCAGCGGGAGTTCGATCGCGAGCGCGAGTGAGATCGTCTCGCTCTTGAGCGCGACGCCGGGTCCGCTGGTGCTGGTGACGCCGATGTGACCCGAGAACGATGCGCCGAGCGCGATGCCAATGGCAGCGATCTCGTCTTCGGCCTGCACGGTCCGGATCCCGAAGTTCTTGTGTTTCGAGAGTTCGTGGAGGATGTCGCTCGCCGGGGTGATCGGATACGAGCCGAGGGTTATCGGCAGCTTGGCGAGTTGTCCCGCCGCGACGAGCCCCCACGAGAGGGCCATGTTCCCGGTGATGCTCGTGTACTCGCCCGGCGGGAGGCTGGCGGGCCGCACCTCGTAGCGGTGCCCGACCGCCTCGGTCGTCTCACCGAAGTTGTAGCCGGCGGTGAACGCGGCGCGGTTGGCCGACTGCACGAGTTCGTTCTTGGCGAATTTCGTTGCGATCCACTCGATTGTCGGCTCGATCGGCCTCGTGTACATCCACGAAACGAGGCCGAGGGCGAAGAAGTTCTTCGATCGCTCGGCATCTCTCGGCTTGACGCCGAGATCCGCGCACACATCCTTGGTCAGCGACGTCATCGGCACACGGAGTAGGCGGTAACCGGCGAGGGTCCCGTCGTCGAGCGGATTCTGCTCGTAGCCCGCCTTGGCGAGGTTGCGTTCCTCGAATGCGTCCTCGTTCACGATGATCGTGCCGCCGGTCTCGAGGCGGTGCAGGTCGGCCATCATCGCCGCCGGATTCATCACGACGAGTACGTTCGGCTCGTCGCCCGGGGTGGTGATGTCGTGGTCGGCGATGTTGACCTGGAAGGCCGAGACGCCGTTGACCGACCCGGCAGGGGCCCTGATCTCGGCGGGGAAGTCGGGCATCGTCGACAGGTCGTTGCCGAACGAGGCGCTAACGGAGGTGAATCGATCACCGGTCAACTGCATTCCGTCGCCGGAGTCACCAGCGAATCGGACGATGAGATGATCGAGGACTCGATCGTCGTCGGCCGGGCCGGACCGTTCGATCGTGTCGGTCATGTTGTCTGTTTCCTTGAACGGCAGTCGCCCCGGCACCGTTGCCGCGGCTCGTGCCCGTCAAGATAGTTGCACGGCGGCGCGAACCTTGCGACAGGGTGGAAATCGCGGCCAAACTTCTCGTGTGTCCTTGCTGTTCGACGAACTCGCGGCGGCATCGGAGACGGCGGCCGGTGCCCCCGAACGTTCGGTCAAGGTCGCCGCGTTCGTCGCCGTGCTCGCCCGACTCGAGCCCGCCGAGGTCGGGGCGGCCGTCGCCTTCCTCACCGGTACGACCCGGTCGGGACGCATCGGTGTGGGCTGGGCGACGCTCGCCGAGGTCCGGCCGCCGGCCGCCGACGCGCCGTCGCTCACCGTGTCCGACGTCGATCGGGCGATGGAGGAGATCGCCGCGATGCAGGGCGCCGGGGTCGTCTCGGCGCGCCGGGAACGCCTCACGACCCTGCTCGGCGCCGCGACAGCGCGCGAGCAGCGACTGCTGTACGCGGTACTCGGCGGGGAGTTGCGGCAGGGAGCGCAGGAGGGGGTGATGGCGACAGCCGTCGCGAAGGCAGCAGGAGTTCCGGTCGCTTCGGTGCGGCGGGCGGCCATGATGACGGGTGACCTCGGTGCAGCCGCCAGGGTTGCGCTCGGCGATGGGAGATCGGTGCTCGACTCGATCTCGATCGTCGCCCTGCGGCCGGTGCAGCCGATGCTCGCCAGTCCTGCCGCCGACGTGGCCGAGGCGCTCGCCGCGAGCGGACCCGCGTCGGTCGAGTGGAAGCTCGAGGGGGCCAGATCCAGGCACACCGCATGGGGAGCGATGTCGGTCTCTACACACGGAACCTCAACGACGTGACCGACCGTCTTCCCGGCGTGGCCGATCTGGTCCGCGATCTGCCAGGCGGCGATCTCGTTCTCGACGGTGAGGCGATGGGGATGCTGGACGATGGCTCGCCCCGCCGGTTCCAGGACACGATGGCCGACTTCGGTGCCGACGACTCGACCGGCCGCGGGGGTGGACTCCGGGCGTTCTTCTTCGACGTGATGATGGCCGACGGAGAAGCGGTTCACGACGAGCCGCTGTCCGTGCGACGTGAGCTGCCG
>PVMS01043116.1_pt1 | contig 11241 bp, 9 predicted proteins | sample 1853461 | NCBI WGS metagenome assembly PVMS01 (sample SAMN08582032, study PRJNA380276) | Marine sediment metagenome, whole genome shotgun sequencing project. | isolation source: ocean sediment barecode stripped | collected 2017
CGAAAGCAGGCATTGGTCTTGGTCAGTTCTTCGTAAACCAGAATCTCACCCAGAGTCGAAAGCCCCAAACCGCCATACTCCCCTGGAATAGAAAGTCCAAAAAGCCCCAATCCCCGCATTTTCTCGACAATCACTTCCGGGATTTCGCCTGAGGTCTCAACCTGCAATGATATCGGGTTCAACTCTTCTTCTACAAATTGTTTAACCCGATCGCGCATAACGAGATCTTCTTTGGGAATTGAATCTTCCATTGCGGTCTGTACTCCAGCACGGATATGAAGTTAATGGCTATAGGTTATTGGTAATCATAAAGTCTGCACAATTATCGCGGCTAAAAGCCGCTCCCACCTTCTAATCTTCTCAACCTCCAACCTTCTGTTTTCCGACTTCCGCATTCCGAATTCCCACTTCCGACTTCAAAAGGCCCCTTCGGGCATTTCAACTACCTCCCGTCCCTGCCTCAAAGCATTGTCCATCGAAGCCAGTGTGTGCGGCAACGTTACCTCCGTAAAATAGGTGGCCTGCAGGAGTTTGCCGGTAAAAAAATTGTTCTTTTTTCCTTTCTCGATGTTACGGGCGGCAATGACAGCCATATCCAGCAGGCGCCAGGTCATGGTTATTTCGCCGAAGGCCATCAAGGCCGGATAAGTGTTGGATGCCCATTGCAGTGGATCGGATTTCATCTGATCTCTCATCTGCTCCGCAATCCCTGTCAGTTTCTCGAACGCTTTGCCAAGCGCTATAACATTTCGCCCCAACTGCGGGTGATCCCGGTTTTCCAGACAAAATTTATCGATTTCATTGCGGTAGGCCGCAAAGGAACCGCCGTTGTTAATGCGCATTTTTCTGCCCATCAGATCCATGGACTGGATCCCGTTGGTGCCCTCGTAAAGAGACATGATCTTGGCATCCCGCAGATACTGCTCAAGCGGGTACTCCTTACAGAATCCATATCCACCGAGACACTGGATGGCAGTTTCACATACTTTAAATCCCATGTCCGAACAATAAGCCTTGACTATTGGCGTCAAAAAATCAAGCAGATTGGCGTAGTGTTGTTTCTCATCTCCTTCAGGCAATTCCAGGGCGTAATCCTGCCAGAAGGCCCCGGTATAGATCATGGAACGCATGCCATCCACCATGGCTTTCATCCACAGCAGCATGCGGCGGATATCCGGATGATCGATAATCGGTACCTCTCCGGATTTACGGCCGGCGATGTCCCTTCCCTGGATTCGTCCTTTGGCATATTCGAGTGCATTCTGATAAGCGGTGCCGGCCAGGGCCATGCCGCTGACGCCGGTGTTGATGCGAGCCGCATTCATCATCTGAAACATGTGTGCCAGACCCTTATCAGCTTCTCCGCAAAGATAGCCGGTACAGCCATCGTTGTTTCCAAAATTCAGAACACAGGTCGGAGAAGCATGCAGCCCCAGTTTGTCCTCCACTCCTCCACAAAGAACATCATTGGGTCCCTGAATCGACCCGTCAGGATTCATGCGCATCTTCGGCACAACAAAAAGTGAAATTCCTTTCACACCTTCAGGTGCTCCTTCTATACGGGCAAGAACCAGATGGATAATATTTTCCGTCAAATTATGATCGCCCCAGGAGATGAAAATTTTGCTGCCTTTGATTTTATAATGATCTCCTGCCGGATAAGCCGTCGTTTGCAGTGCGGCCAGATTGGAGCCGGCATCCGCTTCGGTCAGACACATGGTGCCGGCCCAGGTTCCGTCAAACATTTTAGGTATAAAGCGCTCCTTTAGCTCTCTATCGCCGAAACTTTCGATCAGATGCGCTGCACCGTGGGTCAGACTCGGGGCCATATTAAATGACTGGCAGGCACCGTACATCAAATCATTGACGACAATTCGCATCATGTGGGGAAATCCCTGCCCGCCGTATACAGGGTCGCGGACAGCCGCCGTCCAACCGTCCTGCCCGTATTGCTTAAATGCTTTTTTAAATTCAGCCGGACAGGTGACGTTTCCATCCTCAAATTTGACGCCAAACTGTTCACCGATTTCCTGCAAAGGATCCACCACGCCCCTGGCAAAACGCAACGCTTCAGTGACCAGCAGGTCTAACGCTTTTTCATTGAGTCCTTTATAGCGCTCCAGGGAACACACAGAACCGTAATTGAGCTGTTCTTTTAAGATAAAAAAAATGTCTTTCTGGTTAACTTTAAAATGCGGCATTGTCACTCCTGCTTAAAAATTTTTCATTTGAACGGCTGAAAACAAAGCATTCCTAGTGAAAAACTCGACCCCCACAGATATTAAACGCCTGCCCGGTAATGCCGCGGGCATCATCGGATGCAAGGTAAACCGCCATGGCCGCGACTTCGGCAGGTTCCAGAACGCGCTGCTGCAAACTCCGGCCGACGACTTTTTCCTCGACCTCCTTGTCGGAAATTCCTGCCATTTTTGAAATTTGGGCCAGGTAACCCTGAGGTCCCCTGAACATATCCGTATCGACGAAAAAGGGACAGATCGCATTCACTGTAATGCCGGGATGGCCTGAGACAGCCACTTCACTTGCAAGTGATTTCGTCAGGCCCAGCACACCGTGCTTGGAAGCGCTGTAAGCCGTATTAAAGGGAACCGGAGACTTGCCTGCCGTAGAAGCCATGTTGATGATACGGCCGACAGCCGATTGCTGCATCATCGCTAAAAAGGCTTTTGAACACAGATAGACTCCGAAAAGATTGACGCGAATGACTTCCAGCCAGGTCTCATCATCATATTCCAGAAATTTTGATCGCCTGGAGATACCGGCATTGTTGACCAGAATATCCAGGTGATTAAACGTTTTCTGAACCTCCTGCTTTAATTTCTTCACGTCCTCCGACGAAGACACATCACAGGCCACAACCAGGGCGTGCCGATCTTTGCTCTTGACTTCCTCGGCAACCTGTTCAAGCTGATCGCGCGATCGAGCTGCCAGCACCACATCTGCGCCTTCCTCGGCGAAAGCAAGTGCAATGCTGCGCCCGATACCTCTTCCGGCACCCGTTATGATAGCAACTTTGTCTTTGAGTTTCATGGTAAACCTCCGGGTTCTATCGGTCCGTTCTGCCCACCCTTTGCCGGTTAGCCGCGGCCGGCAGCGGAGTCGTCAACGTTTTCGACCCGGCAATGACCGTAGCGAAGTTGATTGAGCCTGTCAATATGGTTTTTCCAAATATTCAAACTACTACAAAGAAAATTGCATAATTTTTAATGTATAACTAAAAAAATTAGCTTGACACAAGAAATTCAATATTAATATATACGAATATTCATAGTGAAGGTCTCATTTTTTAACGCAACCATTGAGTGCTTTTCTTATGCCGGCCAATCCTTCCAAAATAAAGTCCAACTCCAAGGTTTTGAAAAATCCTCTCAAAGGCGCCGCTATTTTACGAGCCGCCCAACATATTTTTGCCAAGAAGGGTTTCCAGGCCGCCACCGTTTCAGATATCGCCAAAAAGGCCAAGGTTTCCGACGCGACGATTTATGAGTATTTTTCATCCAAAGAAGAATTGCTTTTTTCGATCCCGGCGGAAACCATCAGGGAATATCACGAAAAAAATCGCGAAATCTTGCCGCATATCCAGGGGGCGGCCAACAAGCTTCGTTTTTTGATCCATCGCCACCTCGGCCTGTACGCCGACAACCCGGATTATGCAACCGTCGTCATGCTGACATTGAAAGGTAGCCGCAATTTTTTAAAAACCGACGCCTACAAAATTGTCCAATCTTCGGCCCGCAACTACATCCAGGTGTTCGAAGAGGGTATCCAAAATGGTGAATTCCGATCCGATATTAAACCCTATCTCGTCCGGGCCTTGATATGGGGCAGCATTGAACATTTGGTTACCCGTAAAAGTTTGCTCGGCAAACCCGCGGACCTGCTGGACCTGGCCGACGACATTTATGACACGATCTTTACCGGCATCCGATCGTCAAAACAAGACACCACCATCCATGTCAATGTCAACTTGAAGCGCACCGACGCCTAACCGGTTCGCCGACAACCTCAAAAATGGAGAGTCTTGAATGAATCTGGCACACTACCTGGAAAGGTCGGCCGCACAGTTTCCCGACAGAATCGCGGTGCGCCATGAGGGTCAAACCCTCACATACCGTGAATTGAATACCCGCTGCAACCGCCTGGCGGCCGGATTGAAACAAAGGGGCCTGTCCACCGCAGACCGCTGTGCTCTGATGATGCCCAACAGCATCCCAACGATTACGGCCTACAATGCCATTGCCAAGCTCGGGGCGGTGGTCATCCCCATCAACTTCCTGTACCGTGAACATGAACTCAAGCACATTTTCGCGGATTCAAAACCCAAAGCGTTTATCGGAGCCGCCCCCTATCTCGACGAAATACGCCCGGTTCTCAAAGCGACTGCCGACACCCCTATTCGCCTGGCCCTGGGAGCGCCTGATGACGGCGAATTTACGGACCTGCAGGCGATTGACGCCGACGAAGCGGATTTTCTGACCTATGCGGCTGATGACGATGAAACCTTGAACATCCTTTATACGTCCGGCACCACCGGGGTGCCCAAAGGTGTGATGTTAACCCACGGCAATCTGGCCAGTGAAGCGCGAATCCTGGCCGAGATGCGCGAAAAACTGGACCCGCAGACCGTCGTGATCGGGGTGTTGCCGCTGTACCATATTTACGGCATCACCAGCGTACTCAATGTTTCCATGTATCTGGGACTCACCATCGAACTTTTTACCCAATTCGATCCGGAAAAAGTAATCGCAGTCGCCGAGCAGGAAAAGCAAACCATTCTGTTCGCCGTTCCCACCATGTACAATCGCTTGATCCAATCCGCCGGCGAAAAACCTCCTCAAAACCCGTCGCTAAAATTTTGCGTGTCCGGCGGTGCATCCTTGCCGGTCGAGTTTCTGCACCGCTTTGAATCTCTGTTTCGCACCAAAATTTATGAAGGCTACGGATTGACCGAAGCCCCGGTTTGTGTCGAAAACCCGTATGGCGGGTTGACCAAAGCGGGATCCATTGGACTTCCTATTCCCGAATTCAGCGCCAAAATCGTTGATTCGGCCGGCAAGGAGGTCACCCCGGGCGAATCCGGCGAACTGCTCATAAAGGGTCCCGGTGTGATGAAAGGCTACCTCAATCGACCTGCTGAAACGGAAGAAACCCTGAAGGACAACTGGCTTTACACCGGCGATATCGCCCGCACGGATGAAGACGGGTATATTTACATCGTCGACCGTATAAAGGATCTCGTTATCCGGGGCGGGTACAATGTCTATCCCCGGGAAATCGAAGAAATCATATATCAAATTCCTGAAATTCTGGAAGTGGCGGTTATCGGTGTCCCCCATGATGATTTTGGCGAGGAAGTCGCGGCCATTGTCGTCTTGAAAGACGGTGCCGACATGGATCCAAAAGTCATTCAAGATTATGTCAAAAAACGGGTGGCCCCCTACAAATACCCACGCATTATCCGGATCAACCGAGATCCGCTGCCCAAAAGCGGCACCGGTAAAATATTGAAAAAAGAAATCAGGAAAAAATTTGGTGATTGTCAGTAGACTGGATAGTAACACTATTAAGGCGGGCTGCGATTTTTGAGCTGGTTCAATTATCGCCAAATTTTTAGCAGGCAAAAAAATGAATGAAATTGATAGATCATTATATTTTGACGACTTTTCAGTCGGCCAGAAATTCGTCACCAAGGCGCGCACCATCACCGAAACCGACATTATCAATTTCGCGGGCTTATCCTGGGACCATAATCAGCTGCACACGGATGCCGAATATGCGGCGTCGACCCAGTTCGGCAGGCGAATTGCTCACGGTCTTTTAGGCGTCGTTGTCCATGCCGGATTGTCCTATGAGTTGACGGAAAAGAGCATTCTGGCCCTGCTGGAAATGACCTGGCAATTCAAGGCGCCGATTTATATTGGAGATACCATCCATGTCGAGCAGCGGGTCAAAGACATGCAGGCGGGCTCTAACGGTGACCGCGGCGTCCTTACATTTGAAAAAGAGGTGACCAATCAAAAAAATGAAGTTGTCCAGACCGGAACAACCACCATTCTGTTGGCCAGGCGGGACAAGACGACAGAGGATTGAAGTCGGAAGTGGGAATAGAATGAAGTTGGAAGTCGGAATGCGGAATGCGGAAAAAAAAACATGCCGCATAGGGCATAGTGGGTAGGACAGATTACAGAGGGTGGGAGCGGCTTGCAGCCGCGATATCTGAATTTGGAAGTCGGGATAGAATAACAATCTAAACGATTTCAACGATCCTAACCTTTTAAACGATCAAAACGATCTCAACGATACTAACGATTAAAACGATCTTAACAACATAGGGGGCGAATTAAATGGAAATCAAAAAGATTTTTGTCGCCGGTGCCGGCCTGATGGGCGGCGGAATCGCGCAGGTCTGTGCACAGGCCTCCTATGATGTCATCATGCGTGACATCACCGATGACATCCTGAACAAAAGTCTCAAAACCATTAACTGGTCGGTGGGCAAATTCGTGGAAAAAGGCAAGGTGGCCGGTACGGTGGATGAAATTATGGGCCGTTTGCATGTCACCACGGACCTTGGGGCGGCCGCCGAAGCGGATTTTGTGTTCGAAGCGATTATCGAAAATCTCGAGGCCAAGCGGGCACTGTTTGCCGAGCTTGACAAATTATGTCCGCCCCACACCATTTTCGGGTCCAACACATCGGCGATTCCGGTAACCGAAATTGCCGAAGCCACCCAAAGGGTCCCGCAGGTGTGCGGCACTCATTTTTTCAGCCCCGTTCCCATGATGAGGGCGGTGGAAATCGTCAAAGGTCTGGGGACCTCGCAGGAAACGGTGGAGATCGCCGACAAACTGTGCCAATCAATCGGCAAAGAAACCATCCGCGTTAATCTCGACGTGGCCGGAATTGTATTAAACCGCCTCAATTTCCCCAGCACCATCGAAGCCATCAAACTGGTCGAAGCGGGGGTGACCACCGTTGAAGATATCGACAAAGGGATGCGCCTTGGTTTCGGACGACCCATGGGACCATTTGAAACTGCAGACATGGCGGGACTAGATATCGGGTACAATGCCATGCTGGCGGTTTATCGTGAGACGCGGGACCCAAAATTTCATCCCCCGATGCTGCTGCAAAGAAAAGTGAAGCTCGGCCAACTCGGCCGCAAAACCGGGATCGGCTGGTACCGCTATGATGAAAACGGCCAAAAAATAGGACCGGCAGATTGAAATGATCTCTTTTTAAAATTTGAAACGCTGGTACTCTCAATTTAGCACCTATTTATTGAAATCACATCATGTTTGCACATGATTTATGCCATAAATATTCAATTCCGGCTCGTCCGGGTTGGATTTAACTCATCGGCCCACTTAACCTTAAAAAAGGAGGATTGCTATGAAACGAAAAGCAAAGTGTATCGTGGTTGGGATGACTTTACTGGCCTTTCTAGTTGGTTTCGGAATGGTTACGGCAGAAAATTCATATGCGGCGGACAAGGTGATCAAGTGGCGCGTCCAGTCCCACTGGCCGGCTGCCAGCAGCTCTTACAAAGCCAGCCTGTTAGTTCTCGCCGACAGGATAAAGGAACGCACCAACGGCAGATTGATCCTGGAACCATTTGCGGCCGGATCGTTGGTCCCGGCCAAAGAGATATTCAACGCCGTCAAACGGGGAATGATCCAGATGGGAACCATTTCTCCGGCCTATGTACGCGATCAAATCGAAGTGGCCGGCATTGCGGCCGGACTTCCGTACGCCTTCAAAAATGTCTGGGAAGCCGCCTATTACCACAAATGGCTGGGCTTTGAAAAAATTATCCAGGCCGAAGCGGCCGAACACGGCGTATTCTACTCCACGGATAAAGTCTATCCAACCGAACTGGTGTTGAAGAAACCTGTCAGGACCTTTGAGGACTTTCAGGGTCTAAAACTTCGCTCTTCGGGTGTCCTCCAGCTATTTTTGACCTCCACCGGGGCTGCCGCCTCTTATCTTCCGGGACCGGAGGTCTATCCTTCCCTGGCATCCGGGGTGGTCGACGGTGCGCACTGGGGCGCCGCGCAGGGGGCTTACAGCATGAAATTGTATGATGTCTGCAAATACCATTTATTGCCAGGCCTCAACATTGCAGGCACCGATGCCTGGGTCGTGAACCAAAAAGCCATCGACAAGCTGCCCGAAGATATTCAGGCGATATTTTATAACGCCCTGGAAGAACAATTCTGGAAGCGAACCAATCAATACATCTATCTGGAAGCCATTGTCCTGGCCAAGGCCGTCAAGGAAAAAGGCGTGGAGGTGATCACACTCCCGGCGGAAGATCAAAAAAAGATGACGGAAATCGCCATGAAGATGTGGGACAAAGAAGGCGAAAAAGGCCCCGACGCAGCCAAAGCCCTGAAAATCCTGAAAGACTTTTTGAAGTCCCTGGGTCACCTGTAGGCCCGCGTTGCGGGATGTGCGTTGCGGGATGCGCGTTGCGGGATGCGCGTTGCGGGTTGCGAGGTGCGGGTTACGGGGTGCGGGTTACGGGGTGCGGGTTACGGGTTACAGATTTTTCCGGAATCCGGCAACCCGTGACGAAATCCAGTTCTGAAAGTTTTATCGGGCATTAAAATCCCAAATCTCAAGCATCAAATTACAAATAAATCACAAATCTCAATATTCAATGACCAAAAGAACTACGTCTGTTGAATCTTATCGTTTTGCAAAGCCTGGTCTGCCGGTGATGTCATTGGCCAAGCCTGTAGGCAGGTCATTGGTTTGGAATTTTGAATTTCGGTTATTGGAATTTATTTGGGATTTGTGATTTGGTGCTTGGAATTTTCGTGATTTTCATTCGACCAGTAACCATTTGGTTGAGACCGTGTGCCGTGCGCCTTGCGCCTGCTAAAACCAGCACCCAGTAACGAGTGACCAGCACCCAGTGACCAGTGACCAGTAACAAGTGACCAGTACCCAGCAATAGGTGATAAATGTCTTTCCTCAAAACTATATTAACTATCATCGATTCAGTCAATAACCGGATAGGAAACCTGCTTTCCTATTTTTTGTTCCTATTTTTTGTCCTTTTGCTTGTGGAGGTCATACTAAGGTATTTTTTTAACTCCCCCACCGTGTGGGCCAACGAACTGGCCCAGATGCTTTTCGGGTCCTACGCCATTTTGGCCGGTGGTTATATTCTGTACACCGGTGGGCATGTCAACGTAGATATCCTCTACTCCCATCTTTCCAAAAAATCCAAGGCCGCTCTGGACATTTTCACGTCCAGTCTATTTTTTCTGTTCTGCGGGATGCTGTTGATTTACGGTGGTTCCCTGGCCTGGGATTCTCTGGCACGCTTTGAGCACTCGCAGTCGGCCTGGAATCCCCCCCTTTATCCGGCCAAACTGATGATTCCATTGGCCGCCCTTTTGCTTCTGATGCAGGGTCTGGCCAAACTCATCCGGGATATTTTAATCTTGTTTGACATCGACACTGAGGTGACCCGGGAAACCCAGAAGGGAGAAACATTATGAGCATCGAAATGCTGAGCCTTCTCTTTTTTGGGTCGCTGCTTGTATTTCTGGTCCTGGGCCTGCCGCTTTCTTTTGTCCTGGGCGGCGTGTCGATGATTTTTCTTTATTTTACCTGGGGACCGGAAGCCTTTTACATGGTTGCCGCCCAAACCTGGGGCGCCATGAACAAATTCACCCTGGTGGCCATCCCGCTTTTTATTTTTATGGCCATGATTCTGGAAAGATCCGGGGTGGCCAAGGACCTGTACGAAATGATGTATCTTTGGTTCGGACCGGTGGCAGGCGGTCTGGCCATTGGCACCGTCGTGATATGTGCCATATTCTCAGCCATGTGCGGTATCAGCGGCGCGGCCGTGGTGAGTATGGGAACCATTGCCCTGCCCTCCATGCTGCAGCGCAACTACGACAAAGAACTCGCCCTGGGATGCATCAATTCCGGCGGCGGCTGGGGCATTCTCATTCCACCCAGTGTCATTATGATTCTGTATGCCCTCATATCCGGCGAATCCGTTGGCGCGCTATTTGCCGGCGGCGTTTTCCCGGGGTTGATGCTGCTGATTCTGGTGTCTTGCTACATTGCCGTTCGATGTTATTTCCAGCCGCATTTAGGGCCGGCTCTCCCGCAAGAGGAACGCGGCAACTGGCCAAGGAAGCTGGCTGCCATGAAAGCGGTGATTCTGCCAATTATCATTGTGGTAATGGTCCTGGGCTCGATTATCGGCGGCATTACCACCCCGACGGAGGCCGCCGCCGCCGGTGTTTTGGGGGCCATCATCTCGGCCCTGGTTTACCGGCAATTCAGCTGGAGTCTGATGAAAGAAGCCGCTATGCGCACCTTGCGGCTGACCGGCATGATTATGTGGATTCTTTTCGGTGCCTATTGCTTCAGTGCCGCCTATCACGGCATGGGGGCCCACCATCTGATCGAAAATTTGATGCAGCATATCCCCGGCGGCGCCTGGGGCAATATCATTTTTATCCAGTTTATCATCTTTCTTCTGGCCATGGTGCTGGATCCGGCCGGCATTATGATGATCTGCGTCCCGGTATTTTTGCCCATCGTCAAAGCGCATGGCTTTGATCCGCTCTGGTTCGGAATCCTGTTTGTCATCAACATGGAAATCGGCTACATGACACCGCCTTTTGGCTTTAATCTATTTTATCTCAAGGGCATCGTGCCGTCCGGAATAACGATGGGGGACATCTACCGCTCGGTTATCCCGTATACCCTGGTCGAGGCCACCGGGCTGGCGCTGGTCATGATTTTCCCGCAAATTGCCGTCTGGCTGCCCCACAAGCTGTTTTAGACCGTATTTTCAACCCCAACCAGGCTTTTACCCTCCGAATGCGGCTTCGGAAATCTCGATCGCCGAACTGTTGCTTTTGACAATGCCATCCATTTTGCCCAGGGTGGCGGGAAGAATGGTCTGGATGAAAAATTCGGCGGTTTTGAGCTGGCCTTCGTAGAAATCGACATCTTTTTTCTTAGGGCCGGATTCAAGTTTCTGATTTGCCAGAGCAGCTCGCCATAAAAGCATCCACGCCATGATGACATCTCCCATCACTTCCAGGAATGGAAATGCAAATGCAAATGCGACCTTGAATTTCGGAGACATGGCGGTTGTTCCAAGGTGCATCGCGACTTCTCCGAGCCGGTTGGCGGCTTTTTCAACTTCGGTGGTGATCTCTTCCAATCCACCGATCTCTTTAC
>PVMS01098368.1_pt1 | contig 11240 bp, 8 predicted proteins | sample 1853461 | NCBI WGS metagenome assembly PVMS01 (sample SAMN08582032, study PRJNA380276) | Marine sediment metagenome, whole genome shotgun sequencing project. | isolation source: ocean sediment barecode stripped | collected 2017
ACCGGCATCATCCAGTCGCAGCTTTCCGCTGGCATCCAGGGCGGCTGAAGCTTGCAGAAAGCCAGGCCGATATCGATGGCTTGCTGACATTAAAAGACAACTATGCCGGTAGTGAGCTGAGTATTAAAGTCGATATCACCAGTACCCGGTCACTTGGTGATTTGCTTGGTCATGCGGGATTGCCGGATCAACCCCTGAAGATTTCCGCGCAAGTAAAACCAGTCGGAAAAGGACTTGAATTTCACGTTACAGATGGGAATCTCGGCGACATAAAGCTGGCCATGAAAGGTCGAATTCTTGACATGGACTCACCCGCACTGGTCGATACGGATATTGATGTGGATTTACCCAGCTTGAGTTTATTGGCATTTGTGTCACCCGAAACAAAATTGCCAGATCTTCCCTTCAAGGCAAAAGGTAAATTGAGAAACAGGAAGGATTCGTTAATTGTAGAAAAAATGGCTGTTGAGTTAGGCAGCACCACAGCGGCAATGGACGCGACTATTCATCTTTCAAATGATTATAAAGGCAGTCGTTTGTCTCTCACCGCAAGTGGGCCAGACTACACCGAGTTTCTGGTCGTGAAAGAGCTTGAAACCATTCCACACGATTTCAAAATGTCGCTGGATTGGGCCAGGACCGACAAAAATGACAACCTGGACAGTCTTGAGATTCAGGTTGGAAATATGGTGCTTCACTCCAGTGGTTCGATCGACAATGTGCTGGCTCCAGAGCATTTCTCACTGGATGTACAAGCACGTGTTCCAGACGCATCGGTGCTGAATGGACTGGCGGGTAAGGAGTTACCACCTAAAATCCTGTCATTGAACACTCACATTGAAGGATCACCGAAGAACTTCAGGCTGAGTCAGCTTGTCGCCAGTTTGGGTGATAGCAGGTTGAGTGGCGACGTGCAGGTTAACCTGGAAGCCAAACCAAGCATTTCCGGCTCTATCGAATCAGAGTTGATTGACTTGTCCTATTGGATTGCGGAAGAAGAATCGGAAGAGAATCAGCCAGACGATCAACCGGATCCTCAGGCATCCAAATGGAAGTATGGCGACACACTGATTTTAAGCAAGATTAAAACTCCTGTAGACGTGGAAATGGATGTTCGAATTGCACGTCTTGATCTGAGAAGTGCCGATGTTGTGAACATTAATCTGGGTTTGTTGTTTACGGATAACCTGGTGCGTCTGGATCCGGCCGAATTTGGAGGTGAACGGGGTTCACAAGTCAGCGGGCGGTTTAACCTGGATGCACGTGATGAATTACCTCAACTCGACATCAAGTTTGACGGTAAAGATCTTCGATTGGGCTTGTTGAGTGCAGAAGGTCAGGATCCGGCGACTTTTCCAGATATTGAACTGGTGGTGGATTTGAAAGGCACAGGTGTCACCGAACGCCAATTGGCTGAATCACTGAATGGGAAAGTCAGGATATTCCAGGGGCCAGGGCTTGTCGCTTCGGCTGGCATGGGTTTGTTATTTTCTGATTTCATCACCGAGTTGTTCACTACGCTCAACCCATTTTCCAAAACCAGTGAATACTCAAAACTGGATTGCAGCGTGATTATCGCCGATGTGGTTTCCGGTGTTATCACAGTAGATCCGATCATTGTTCAGATGGAACAGTTAACAATTTTGAGTCATGGTGTTGTTGATCTGAATACTGAAAAGATCGACCTGACATTCAATACCAAGCCAAGGAAAGGTTTTGGCATTAGTGCCAGTGTGCTTATTAATCCTTTCATCAAGGTGGGTGGTTCCCTGATATCCCCGGCTATCGAACTTGATCCAGGCAGTGCTGTTGTCAGCGGCGGAACCGCCGTTGCCACGGTCGGACTTTCACTGCTTGCCAAGTCCTTTTCTGATCGATTCCTCAGTAGCAAAGATCCTTGTGGTGATGCCAGGAAAAAGTTGGAAAAACGTGAAGCGGCGAATAAATAGGATTTCATCGATTTGAGTAAACACCGAATTTACAAGTACACATCCATAGGCAGACCGCTTGATCCGGCCTGGCGCACTAACAGGGCTGTTTTGTATATCATGCCGGTCGCTGCACTTTGCGGACTGGTTCTTTCACTCTATAAGGGTGTGAATTTCTTGCCCGCAGTGCAAAATGCACTGATTTTCCTGTTGGCAGTGTTTGGTTGCTGGGCACTGGCCCGGGAATTGCTGCCGGATGACCATCCGGCAGCCTTTGTCAGCATGGCGCTCGGATTCCTTGTTTGCCTGGTTTTGCTTTCACCTGGATTACTGGTTTTGTTCACCACCCTTGGCCTGGTTCGCGTGGTCAATCGCAGCACCGGGCTTGAAGCCCGCACCAGTGATTCGATTATTGTGACCTTGCTGGTCATCTGGTCAATCTATACAAGTCAGAGCCCCTGGATAGGGGCGGTTGCTGCGGTCACATTTTTCCTGGATGGTGTACTCAGTTCTCCGCAGAAAAAACAATGGCTGTATGCCCTGATCTGTTTTGGCAGTATGGTTATTTTTATGGTTGATCATCATGTTCCATGGTGGCGAGTCATGGTTCCGGACACGCTGTTGGAATGGCTGGCTCTTTTGGCTTTGCTGCTTTTTGCTCTTAATATCATTTTATTGAAGAAGGTTCATTCCAAGGGAGATGTGAACGACAGGCGTCTGAACCTGGAACGTGTCAAGGCAGGTATGGTAATCGGTGTACTGGCCACATTGCAGGGTCTGGACAACATAACGAATGTTGTCTTGTTGGTAGCAACCATCGGTGGCCTTTGCCTCGGCATCACTTTTAGAAAAGCATTCAGAAGCCCGGCAAAAGGTTTGCGGGCCGGTTGAAAACTGATATTCAAATATTGCCACGTCTGGCCGGGTCGGTATTCGGATTACGTGGTCTGTAACCTGGAGTATGTAATGAAAATCTCTATTGCTGCACTAACCTTATCGATGCTGAGTGTTTCGGTTTTTGCTTCAGATTTGCCGATCGAAGCTCGTATTGAACAAGCCATGCTGGACAGTCATCGATCGCATTCCAACCAGGCAAGAAATCGCTACCGTCATCCCGTGGGAACACTGAGCTTCCTGGGCTTGCGCGATGGAATGACTGTGCTGGAGATCTGGCCCGGTGCCGGCTGGTACACAGAGATTCTGGCACCGGTTTTGAGACACCATGGACAATACCTGGTGGCCAGTTACGATATGGATGTTGAAGACCAACCCGCCTATCGCTTCAGTTTACACAAGGAATTGCTGGAGAATTTTGCCGTGGATCCGGGGGTATACGACCAGGTAGCAGTTATACCGTTTTCTCCCCCTAATTCCGCTTCCCTGGGAGAGTCAGGCTCGGTTGATATGGTGCTTACGTTTCGCAATGTGCATGGTTGGATTTCTGATGAGATTGCAGAAATCGTGTTTGCTGAATTTGCCCGTGTTTTGAAACCCGGTGGGGTTCTGGGCGTGGTTCAGCACCGTGCGATGGATGGAACGGATGCGACGCAAACGGCGGAAAACGGTTACGTGTCCGAAGAAGCTGTTATAAAACTGGCCGCGGCGGTCGGGCTTTACCTGGAAGCACGGTCGGAGGTAAATGCCAACTCGGCTGATACCAGGGATCATCCCGAGGGTGTCTGGTCTCTGCCACCGGGATACGCAGTATGCAGCGAGATTGAAGACGAGTCTGAAAAGCAAGAGTGCATGGATCGTTACGGATCTGTTGGTGAGAGTGATCGAATGACTTTGAGATTCAGAAAACCGATCAACTAGAATCGAGTTGTGAGTCCGAATCAGTTGATATCGTTTTCGGCAGCTTCCAGTGCCTCGCTGGCTTCGAGCCAGTCCCACTCCAGTTGCTCAAGAGATTTGCGTTTTTCGGACTGGGTTCTCATCAATTCGGAAAGTTCCTGTTTGCGTTCAGCATCCTGGTAGATGGACTGATCCGCAAGCTGGGATTCCAGTTGACTCAGATCCTGGCGTAACCCTGTCATCTGCTGGTCGATTTTCCTGACGTGATTAGACAGTGGTTTCAGTATTTCTCTCCTACGCGCCTGTTCCTGACGTTGCTGACGTCTGCTCTCTGGTTTCGTGATCTGAACCGGGTCAGTGGCATCAGAACCGCTTTGTTCTATTTGTTCCTGTTTTGCCAGCCACAGTGGATAATCGTCAAGACTGTGGCCAAACTGGTCGACTTTTCCATCGTGAACAATCAACAGTTCATCACAGACCATGCGTAACAGGTGACGGTCATGTGAGATCACCACCAAAGCCCCTTCATACTCAACCAAAGCCATACTCAGTGCTTGGCGCATTTCCAGATCCAGGTGATTTGTGGGTTCGTCCAGCAGCAGCAGGTTTGGAGCTTTTCTGAGGATCAGGGCCAGTACCAGCCGGGCCTTTTCGCCACCGGAAAAGGGTGCAACCGGGTCAAATATTCGATCATTATTGAAACCGAAGCCGCCAAGGTAATTACGCAATTCCTGCTCCCGGTCATCCGGTTGTTGATCACGCAAATGATCCAGCGGACTTTGCTCAGGGTGAAGCAGATCGAGTTGATGCTGGGTAAAGTATCCAATCCTGGTATCCCTGTGAATGACACGCTCACCTGATAGCAAGGTACTCCCATTGGCCAGCGCTTTGACCAGGGTTGATTTCCCCGCACCATTGACACCGAGAAGCCCCAGTCGGTCTCCTGAGCCAATGTGGACATTGACATCGTTCAAAATGACTTGCTCCTCAGAGTATCCTGCTGAAACATCTTCCAGTTGCAACAAGTGATCTGGTTGCCTGTCGGGTGCAGGGATCTGGAAATGAAAAGGCGAGTCAACGTGCGCTGGTGCAATCCTGGTCATTCGATCAAGCATTTTTAACCTGCTTTGAGCTTGTTTGGCCTTGGATGCCTTGTAGCGGAATCGTTCCACATAACTCTGAATGTGGCTGATTTCCTTTTGTTGCTTCTGAAACAGGGCTTGTTGTTGTGCCAGTTGTTCAGCTCTTATTTTTTCAAACTGGCTATAGGTCCCTCTGTAGATGTCTACCCGCTGGTGTTCGATCTGGGCAATTCGATTGCATACTGAATCAAGAAAATCACGATCATGCGATATGAGTAACAAGATACCCTGGTATCGATTGAGCCAGCGTTCCAGCCATAGAATAGCTGGCAGATCGAGGTGATTGGTGGGTTCGTCCAGTAGCAGGAGATCTGATCGACACATCAGTGCCTGGGCCAGGTTCAGACGCATACGCCAACCGCCGGAAAAGGCATTTACAGGTTGGTGGATGGTGTCACTGGCGAAGCCGAGACCGTGCAACAACCTGGCGGCGCGCGAGTCGGCCGTATAACCATCAATGGCATCGAGTTGATCCCAGGCAAGGTGTTGCTCTGCTGAATGTTCCTCGGCGGTTGAACCTTCGATCAGAGACTGGATCGCCCGTAATTCACTGTCACCATCAAGAACGTAGTCCAGGGCGCTCCGATTCGAGGATGGACTTTCCTGTGCAACATGGGCAATACGATAGCCCGGATCCAGAACCAGTTGGCCGTCATCAACATCCAGATCGCCAAGAATAGCCGAGAACAGTGATGATTTACCGCAGCCATTGGCGCCCGTCACACCCATCCTGTTTCCAGGATGGACCTGAAAAGTGGCATTGGTGAACAATAGCCGGTCACCCCGGCGCAGACTTACCTGGTTGAGTTGCAACATGGTGCTTGAATTAGAACAATATGGTTGTGGCGCGGTATTATACGCCTTCTCTTGGGGTGAAACGGATTTGCATTGCCGGTTGTATTTGGGTGAAATGAAGCATGGATTTGTGGCCAAATTCCGTTGAGGTGAATAATGACTGATCAAAATCCGCCTGTCGAAAATCGTAAACCCGAACCGGATTTGAAACCATTTATTGCACCTTGCCGTGACCTGGATCCGCGTGCGCCATTGAATTGGTTGAGAAATGGCTGGCAGGATTTCCGCAAAGCACCCGGTCTTAGTCTTACCTGGGGAATTTTCTCCTTGCTCATTTTTGCCGCGGTGGCCCTTGGCGCCTGGGTAATTGGCCGCTGGATTTTGTTGATCAGCGTGCTTTCAGGTTTTATTTTTATTGCTCCACTGATGGCTTTTGCGCTTTATTCGGTCAGTCGGCAACATTGTCTGGGTTTGGAAACGAACCTGGAACAAACTCTGAAAGCGGCTCGCCGACCCTTTGCGAATTCCCTGGTATTTGCGTTGGTTCTCCTGATTATATTTTTGCTCTGGGCCCGTGCCGGCTCCATGGTGCATATATTTTTTCCCTCGAATGCTGCACCGGGTATAGCAGGTCTGATTACGTTTTTGCTCATAGGGTCTGCCGTTGGATCCGTTTTTGCCCTCGTAACCTTTGCTGCCAGCGCTTTCTCCCTGCCATTCATTGCCAATCGTGAAGTCGATGTTGTTACCGCCGTGGTATCGAGCATCAATGCAGTATTACGTAATAAGTGGACCATGTTTTCCTGGGCAGCTACTATCGTTCTGCTGACGGGTGTGGGTTTTCTTACCGGCTTGCTGGGATTCGTCATTATTATTCCATGGCTGGGTTATGCCACCTGGCATGCATATCGTGATGCTCTGGACGTGTCCGACTGGGATAAACTTCCGACAAGTGATGAGACTGAGCCTGTAGCACATTGAGGAGATAACAAAAACATGAAGACCGGGCAGGGAAGCAGTCTGATTGATCACTCTCATAAACCATCGAGGTTGCTGTTCCTGCTGGAGAGCAGGGCGGTCTACGACGCAGCAGGTATGGTTCCCATGTTTGCCCTGAAACGATTTCTACCCAAGGGTGATGGTCAACCTGTACTGGTTCTTCCAGGGTTTCTGACCAGTTCCGGTACCACCCGCCCACTCAGAAAATACCTCGCTGATCTCGGTTATCGGTCACACCGCTGGAAGCTGGGCTATAACACGGGTTACAGCTCGACACTACATGACGGTATGCGCGACAGGGGGAAAGAGTTGGCTGATCGTTACGACCAGAAAGTCAGCCTGGTTGGATGGAGCCTGGGTGGCGTTTACGCGCGAGAACTGGCGAGGGAGATGCCCGACATCGTCCGGCAGGTTATATCGATGGGCAGCCCATTCAGAGGTCATCCCAGCTCCAGCAATGTACAACGGATCTTTGAACTGTTCAGCGAGGTCAGGTACAAGGACATGCCTCAGTCACTGCTGGAAAACATGGCAACGGCACCACCCGTGCCTACGACCGCCCTCTACACACGTGGTGATGGCATTGTGGCATGGCAGAGTACCGTGGAAATATCGGATCGCTGGGATGTTGAGAATATCCATGTAGGTGGCGCACACCTGGGTTTGGGGTTCAATCCCAAGGTGCTGGTTGCAATAGCCGATCGACTTGCCTTACCGGAACACCAGTGGCGTCCCTTCAAGCCATCATTATTACTCAGACCGTTGTTTGGGAACTGGTATCCGGACTGGCTGGTTCACGGTAAAGAAGACCCGTTAAAGGTCTGACGGTTCCTGCTAACTCCAGTTATTTGCGGTATTTCCAAAATCTTCCCGCACTTGGCGTACGACGCAAAACCGCTGACCCGTTGGTGCTTCCATTACAACCCAGCGCTTGATCGGCCCTAAACGACGTGCCCCCAGTGCTTCCAGTCGTAATACTTCGGCTTCTATATCATCGGTCTCAATATCCAGGTGTACCCGGCTTGGATGTGAAACTTTCTGTACCTCAATGTGGTAATCGCCGGAAGGAGTCACGAGTTCCCTGTAATTTTCTTCTTCCGGGTCATCAAATTTTCTACTGTTCAGACCCAGGGCCTGCGACCAGAATTCAGTGGACTGATCGAGATTGTCGGTTTCACAATCGATAATAAATCCTGCTAATTGACTTTTATGCATTACTTTGACTACTCATTTTAATTTATTGATTATACGATGGATTATTTGGATGATCACCCCAGTTGAGATAGGGTAATCCATTGTCTATTTCCTGCATGCTAATGCAATCGGGTACCGGACAAACAAGATTGCAAAGATTGCAACCCACACACTCATCATCAATGACGGAATAGGTTCGTTTACCGGACTCATCTTTGCTTTGCGCTATTGCCTGGTGTGACGCATCCTCACAAACAATATGACACAGGCCGCATTCAATGCATTTGTCCTGGTCAATGGACGCCAGTGTCTTGTAGTTCAGGTCGAGTTGATTCCAGTCTGTGACCCGTGACATTGCGCGGCCCTGAAATTCCTCAAGACTGGCGTAACCCTTGTCATCCATCCAGTTATTCAAGCCATCTATCATGTCATCGACAATTTTGAAGCCAAACCGCATAGCCGCTGTGCAGACCTGAACGCTACCGCAACCCAGGGCAATATACTCAGCAGCATCACGCCAGGTACCGATTCCACCGATACCTGAAATCGGTAAACCCCGTGTTACCGGGTCACGTGCGATCTCCGACACCATACTGAGTGCGATGGGTTTTACTGCAGGGCCACAGTAACCCCCGTGTGCACCCTGTCCACCGACGGAAGGTTCAGGTGAGAAAGAATCGAGATTGATCGACTTGATGGAATTGATGGTGTTTATCAATGAAACGGCATCTGCTCCACCTTCTTTGGCAGCACGCGCAGGATATCGTACGTCGGTGATATTGGGCGTGAGTTTGACAAACACCGGTAAGCTGGAATGAGTTTTACACCAACCCGTGACATCACGTATATATTCCGGAACCTGGCCAACCGCTGCTCCCATACCGCGTTCACTCATACCGTGCGGGCAGCCAAAATTCAGTTCTACACCGTCACAGCCCGTTTGTTCCACGGCCTGCAAAATTTCTTTCCAGGCATTTTCACTACAGGGCACCATCAGAGAGACAATCATGGCCCGGTCTGGCCAGGCTTTTTTCACTTCGGTAATTTCCGCAAGATTGATGTCCAGAGGGCGGTCAGTGATTAACTCGATGTTATTCAGGCCGATCATGCGTTGACCGTTATAATCCAGTGAGCCGTAGCGTGAACAGACGTTGACCACGGGTGGGCCGGCCTCACCCAGGGTTTTCCAGACAACACCACCCCATCCGGCCTCGAAAGCACGTTCTACGTTAATCCGCTTGTCGGTGGGTGGGGCAGATGCCAGCCAAAATGGATTGGGCGATTGCACACCGGCGATATTGCAACTCAAGTCAGCCATTAGGATTTACCTGTTCCTGTGTAAGAAATGCATGAATATTTTCTGCCGCAAGCTTGCCATCTTGTACGGCAACCACGGTCAGATCCGGTCCGTCTATACAATCACCACCTGCCCAGACACGACTTAAGCTGGTTTGCCTGCCTTCGTTAACACGAATACGCCCGTTTTCAATGGCCGGGCAGTCGTCCGAATCCAGGAGCAAATCATCAAAATGCTGGCCAATCGCCTTGAAAACCTGGTCCGCCTCCACATCAAAAAAGGACCCTGTACCTGCAAGACGTCCCTCAGAATTGATTTCAGTGTATTCAAAAGTGACGCTGCTTACCCCGTCTTCACCCACATTAATCCGGTAAGGACTGGCCCAGGTCTTGATCAATACGCCGTTGGTTTTTGCTACTTCCTGTTCAAAATCAGTTGCACCCATTTCTTTCAGACCACGACGATAGACCAGCGTCACATATTCAGCACCCAACTTGCGCATTTGCACGGCAATGTCGATTGCTGTGTTACCACCACCGATGACCACAATTTTTCTGCCGACAGGCAGGTTGTGAAGTTCTTCCTGCCGGACCCGGGATATGAAATCCACAGCGTTACCGATACCATCGGCATCCTCATGGTCCAGATCCAGTTGATTTACCGCGTTGTGACCCAGACCAAGGAAAACGGCATCAAATTCACGTCGGATCCGGGCCAGGCTGAAATCTATCCCCAGGGACTTGCCTGTTTTTATGTTGATCCCGCCAATTCCCAGGATAAAGTCCACCTCCCTGGCAGCACGGTCATTGAGCATCTTGTAGGCTGCGATTCCATACTCATTCAGCCCACCGGGTTTGGGTCGTGCCTCGAAAATACTGACTTCATGCCCATACATAGCCAGACGGGGGGCGCAGGAAAGACCCGCGGGGCCGGCTCCCACAACGGCTATGTGTCTTCCGGTTACAGGAGCACGTGTAAATGGCTGCTTCCTGGTTTGAAACAGGTAGTCCGTTGCAAATCGTTGCAAGCGTCCGATGGTGACAGGTTTGTGTTCCGAAGTATTCTTTACGCAAACCTGTTCACACAATTCCTCGACAGGACAGACATTTGCACAGGTGCCACCCATGATGTTTTCACTGAGAATCGTGCTTGCAGCCCCGCGTAAATTGCCGGTGCTGATTTTTCGAATAAAACCCGGGATATCAATACCGGTGGGACAGGCTTCGGTACAGGGTGCATCGAAGCAAAAAAGACAACGCTCAGATTCGACAGTCGCCTGCATGGAATTGAGTGGTTCATGTAAATCCGAGAAGCTGGATACCAGATGCTCTGCAGACAGTTGTCCTATTTCAATATCACGTTTATGCACATGTTTTTTACTCATGATTCGCTGGAATTCTCAGAATACCCCCTCATCAGCCAATGGTATGACACGCCGGCAACTGCCACTCCTATAAACCAGGCGTAGTTATACAGGCCAACAATAAATCCGCCACTCTGAATCAGGCCAATATGAGCCAAAAATCCCGGTACGTTTGGTATGACACCCAGTAGCAGGGCAATGATTGCCTTTGAATTGACACCCGCGTACCGACCATTTTTTCGATACAGATCCAGCAGGTTCAATTCGGTTTTACGCACCAGGAAATAGTCCACCAGGATGATACCAATGACAGGCCCCAGCAGTGCTGAATAACCGATCAGCCAGGTAAATATGTAACCACCAGGGTCAGCCAGTAATTTCCAGGGCATCATCACGATTCCGATGACTCCGGTGATATAGCCACCCCGTTTAAAATCGATCTTCGCTGGCCACATATTGGAGAAGCTATTGGCCGGTCCAACCACGTTTGCTGCTGCATTGGTGGAAATCGTGGCAATAACGACGGCGACCATGGAAAAGAAAACCAGCATGGGTGAATCAAATCTTCTAACCAGTACCACCGGGTCCCAAATTGCCTCACCGAAAATAACAATGGTTGCACTGGTTACTGCTACACCGATAAAGGCAAACAGGGTCATGGTGGTTGGTAATCCCGCCAGTTGCCCAACAACCTGGGCCTTCTGGTTACGCGCATAGCGAGTGAAGTC
>PVMS01175935.1_pt1 | contig 11240 bp, 12 predicted proteins | sample 1853461 | NCBI WGS metagenome assembly PVMS01 (sample SAMN08582032, study PRJNA380276) | Marine sediment metagenome, whole genome shotgun sequencing project. | isolation source: ocean sediment barecode stripped | collected 2017
GTCTTCGACACTTCGCGGATCGGTCGGTGTGTGAGATTCGAGAACAGACACGACGACCCGGGCGATGTCGACGAACCGGATGCGTCCGGCAAGGAACTCTCCGACTGCGACCTCGTCGGCTGCATTGAGCACAGCTGTCGCTGTGCCTCCCATGCGACCGGCCTCATACCCGAGGTCGAGGCAGGGGAAGGCCTTACGATCCGGATCTTCGAACGTAAGCGATACGCCGGACACGTTGAACCGCTCTCGCTCTGTCTTCTGACGGCTCGGACCCTCGATGGCGTACTGGATCGGTTTGCGCATGTCGGGAAGGCCAACTTCCGCCTTGACAACGCCATCTACGAACTCCACGAATGAGTGCACAAAGCTCTGGGGGTGCACGACGACCTCAATGTCGTCGTACGCGACGTTGAACAGGAAGTGCGCCTCGATCACCTCGAAGGCCTTATTCATCAGCGTCGCCGAATCGGTTGAGATTCGCGGCCCCATCAACCATGTCGGGTGATCGAGCGCCTGGGCAACGGTTACGTGCTCGAGTTCTTCGATCGAAAAACCGCGAAAGGGACCACCCGACGCCGTGAGAATCAATCTGGACACCGAATCGGACGGCTCACCGATGATGCACTGCCAGATCGCAGAGTGTTCAGAGTCAACGGGAACGAGTTCGCCGCCACCTTCATCGAGGGCAGCGAGCATGAGAGGCCCGCCAGCGACAAGGCTCTCCTTGTTCGCGAGAGCGAGACGGTTTCCCGCATAGAGGGCGGACAGCGAGGCGCGGAGACCTGCGGCTCCGACGATTCCGTTGACAACCGTCGAGCCTGCGATCGCTGCGGCCTCAGTGACGGCTCCGGGGCCGAAATGTGCTCTGTCACCAAATGCGCTCTCGAAGCGCTCCCGCCCCTCACCGGGATCGGCAACACATACCATTGCGTCAGGGAGTGTGGCCGCGACCTCAAACAGTTCATCCGATGCCCGGTTCGCAGCTATCGCCCGCACCGGCGTCTCGAGACGGTCGGCGACCTCAAGTGTCTGGCGACCTATGGAGCCGGTGGCACCGAGGACGACGAGGGGGTTCAGAGGATCCCAGCCCATGCAAATATCGCCCAAGCAACAGGGATCGCGAACAAGAGTCCGTCGATCCGATCCATAAACCCTCCATGACCGGGGAGAACGGATCCCATGTCTTTCATCCCGAGGGATCGCTTCGCTGCTGACATCGCCAGATCGCCGATGGGAGCGAATACCGCCACTGCTGCACCGATGGCGAGGCCCGATGTCAACTCGAACGGCTGGAGGAAGTGGAGGAGGGCTCCAACGGCCAGCGCGACGATCACGCCCGCCACCAGACCCTCGACCGTCTTCTTCGGCGAGACCCACGGAGCGAGTTGGTGACGCCCGAGTGCTCTGCCAAAGAAGTACTGGGCAATATCCATTGCCGCCACTGCGGCGACGACGCCGAACACAAGAGTCCGATAGTCGTCAGACCTGGCAATGAGCATCGCGAACGAGCCGAGGCCAGCCCACACCATGACGGAGATCGTGAGTGCGAGATTTGCCATGGGGTCAACCTTGCCGGGGACGACCGCGTAGAAAAGCAGCAAGAGCGTGACCGCGATGAGGAATGCGAGCGGAATCCAGAGGGCACCGCTGAAGAACGCACCTAGTGATGCTCCGATGATGCCAATGAAGCCGAACAGGGCAATCGGCTTCCGACCGGACCGGACGAGGGCCGTGTAGAACTCGCCCGCTCCAAGCACGAAGACGCCGAGAACGAATATCACGAAGGCTGGGCGCCACATCATCGAGGCACCGAGAGCGATCACGAGCACGATGCCTGTGATGACCCGAGCGATGAGATCGCCAGACGCACGGGCCCGCGCCCGCCCCATCCCTTCGGCTTCGACAACGTCGTCGAAGCCGACGACCCCCGACTCCAAACCGGGGATCGGGGCTGCGAGCGCGACTTGTTCTGTGTCCTCATCGTCGGCGAGAGCGATCGACTCGGCGAGGCCGGCATGCTCCTTGGTCGCCGTATGGAGGTAGTCATCGTTGGAGATGTCGAAGAGCTCGGATGATGTGCCGCTCGACTCCGGCTCTTGACCGTCACCGTCGTCCTCTGACCACAGGTCTCCAAATCCAATGGAGGCAACCGGCTCAAGTTCATTCGTGTCTTCGGAGTCTTCGCTCAACTGCCAAGCGTTGCCACCAACGTCCTCGTTGACATCAACGTCCTCGTTGACATCGACATCTTGGCTGGCATCGTGATCCGGATGCTCATCTCCAGCTTGCGAGTTCAGTATCTCCAACTCGCCGGTGTCATCGTGGTCGTCGGGATCGGTGTCGGTCTCGGAAGTGACATCACCGGTATCATCCAGCGACACAGGTTCGATCTCGGATGTTTCATCCGCCTCGTCGAACTCCACGGGTTCGATCTCCGCAGTTTGTTCTTCCGGGTCCCGGTCAATGTCGGGGTCCGGGTCACCAGATGCCTCTTCTGAAGGGGTTGGAGCCCGGTATGGATCTGTGACGGGTCCCGGCTCATCATCGAGCCAGTCGTCGAAGCCACCGCCCGATTGATTGTTCTTGCTGTCGTCACTCATGTTGGCTCAACGGTACCTGTTTCGGTGTCGCCACGAGGGCAATCGCCGTGTCTCCGGATGTGCAGCGCAGGGCTTACACCTCGAGGAGCTCTTCCTCCTTGCGGACCACAGCGTCGTCGATCTTGGCTGTGTGCTTGTCCGTCAACTGCTGAAGTTCCTTCTCAGCACGGTGAACGTCATCTTCAGATACGTCCTCGGTCTCAATGCTGTCCTTGCAATGCCGGCGGACGTTACGCACAGCGATCTTCCCGTCCTCAGCAAGCCCGTGAACAACCTTGATGAGCTCTCTCCTGCGATCCTCGGTGAGCGACGGGAACGCGAGCCTGATGATGTTGCCATCGTTCGACGGGTTCAGACCGAGATCCGCTGCCTGGATGCCGCGCTCGATGGCTGGGATCGAAGACTTGTCGAATGGCTGGACGATCAACATGCGCGCCTCAGGTACAGAGAAGGTCGCAAGCTGTTGGAGCGAAGTCTCGGTTCCGTAGTAATCGACGGTGACGCGACTCAGAATGCCGGCGTTCGCGCGGCCTGTGCGTATTCCGCCGAACTCCTGGGCGGTGTGCTCAACCGCTTGATCCATCTTCAGATTGGCGTCCGAGAGCAGTTCATCAATCATGTGTTCCTCCCTGCGTCCACCAATGTCCCGACCTCTTCCCCACGGACAGCTCTGGCAACGTTCCCAGGTGTCGTCATGTTGAACACGCGGATCGGAAGGTCATTCTCCATGCACATCGTAACTGCCGTTGTATCCATGACTCCGAGCTGCTCGGAGATTGCGTGCATGTAGTCGAGCTCGACCAGCAATTCAGCATCCGGATTCGACATCGGATCGGCCGTGTAGATGCCATCGACCTTTGTTGCCTTCAGCACCGCATCGGCACCGATCTCAGCTGCCCGAAGCGCTGCGGTGGTGTCAGTAGTGAAGAAGGGATTGCCTGTTCCGGCGGCAAAGATCACGATCCGGCCCTTCTCGAGGTGCCTGATCGCGCGGAGTCGGATGTACGGCTCCGCAACTTCCTGAATGACGATCGCGGTCTGCACACGACACTCAGCTCCAGCTCGTTCAAGAGCGTCTCTCAACGCAAGTGCGTTGATCACCGTCGCGAGCATGCCCATGTAGTCTGCGTTCGCACGATCCATATCCTGAGCTGCAGCGCTCAGCCCCCTAAAGATGTTGCCACCACCAACTACGATCGCAACCTCGTAGCCCTCGGCTTGTACCGCAGCGATCTCTTCAGCTGTTCGATCGACGGTCTCCGGATCTATCCCATATCCGAGTTCGGCATCGGCGAATGCTTCGCCGGAGAGTTTGAGAACGACCCGTCGCTTCGCCATGAATCAGCCTTCCCCGATCTCGACCCTTGCCATCTTCGTGATAGAGATATTCTCGCCCATCTTGATCGCCAGATCTTGGACCAGCTCACCCACGGTACCTTCATAACGATCCGAACGGACGAACACCTGGTCAATCAGCACGTTGTCCTTGTAGAAGGAATTGATCCGACCTTCCACGATCTTCTCGATGATCTCGTCTGGCTTCCCCTCGTTGCGGGCTTCCGCAGCGATCAACTCTCTCTCCTTCGCCACAGCTTCCGGTGGAACATCGTCTTGAGATACCCACGTCGGCCGTGCCGCAGCCGCATGCATTGCGATGTCATTTGCAGCTTGGATGAAGTCGTCACCTTTGGCAACGAAGTCGGTCTCGGAAGCGAGTCCGATCAGCACACCGATAACGGGACGGTCAGCTTGGACATGCATGTAGACGCCAACGGCGCCCTGCCCCTGTTCACGACCTGATCGTTTGTCGGCTCTTGCGATGCCCTTCTCCCTGAGATAGTCCTTCGCCTTCTCGACGTCTCCGTCTGTCTCTGTGAGGGCCTTCTTCGCGTCCATCATGCCTGCGCCGGTCTCCTTGCGCAGTGCCTGGACTTCTTTCGCTGTGAAGTCTGCCACAGGGCTACTCCTTGGATTTCTTGTCGTCGCCGGACGGCTTTGCATCCTTGCGCTTCGCCTGAGCGATCTCGGAGCCTGCAATACAACCATCAGCGATCACACCAGCCACGAGATGAGCGGCGCGGATCGCGTCGTCGTTGCCAGGAATGACGTAGTCAACCGGATCCGGATCACAGTTCGTATCAACGAGCGCGATGATCGGGATGCCAAGACGGCTCGCTTCAGCTACCGCGATGTGCTCGGCGTTGATGTCAACAATGAAGACGGCATCGGGCTGACGACGAAGGTCCCTGACGCCACCGAGAACGGTCTGAAGCTTCACGAGCTCGCGACGCAGACGAATGCGCTCCTTCTTGGGAAGCGACTCCATCTCTCCGCTTGTCTCCATCTGTTCAAGCTCACGCATGTACAGGATCCGCTTGTGGATGGTCTGAAAGTTCGTGAGCATCCCCCCAAGCCAACGGTTGTTGACATACGGCATCTCGGCGCGCTTCGCTGCGTCCTCGATCGCTGATTGAGTCTGCTTCTTCGTACCGACGAACAGCACTGTGCCGCCAGAAGCGGTGATATCAGATACCACCTTGTACGACTCGTTGATCGTCTCAAGCGTCTGACGAAGGTCGATGATGTGGATTCCATTGCGTTCCGTAAAAATGTACGGACGCATCTTCGGGTTCCACCGTGCGGTCTGATGACCGAAGTGAACGCCTGACTCCAAGAGCTGGCGCATGGCTACTGCTGCCATAGTTGTTTCTCCTTGTTCGGGTTCTGCTTCCGCTCATCCTTTGAGCCCCCGAACGTCTGCTTGCGCAGGCGCACCACACGGGGATTGCGATGAACGTGTTTGATTGGGCGGAAGTGTAGGGGCATCGAGACTCAAGAAGCAGAATCAGAAGCCAGGATTCGAGAACCGAGGGAACTCGTTAGCGATACGCCGGTTCGATGAAGCGGTTCCGCAGACTCATGACCGCCTTCGTGTGAATCTGGCAGATCCGTGACTCCGTGACGTTCAGGACGCCACCAATCTCGGCGAGCGTGAGACCCTCGTAGTAGTAGAGGGTGAGTACGAGTCGCTCGCGGTCAGGGAGACGGTTGATCGAGTCCGCAAGCATGTATCGCGTCTCTTCCTTCTCGAACGTTCCGGATGGATCGACCGCCTTCGGATCAACAATCATCTCAGACATTGCTCCGGAATCCCTCTCTGACGGATTCAGCAGCTCGTCGAGGGCTACGAATCCGAGATTGGCGATCTCACCGAGTTGGTCACGAAGCGTGTCCAACGGAACCTCCATGGAATCTGCAACTTCATCCTCTGTTGGGGTCCGTTGCAACTTGTGATTGAGTTCGGAAATCGTGCGCTGGATCTCACGGGCTCGAGATCGCACGGAACGAGGGACCCAGTCGAGATGCCTCAACTCGTCGATGATCGCGCCCTTGATCCGATTGACTGCGTACGTCTCGAACTTGAACCCACGTTCTGGTTCGAACTTGTCGACAGCGTCGATTAGCCCGAACGTCCCGAAGGAGACAAGATCGTTCTGGTCGACGTTGCGCGGAAGGCCGGACCCGACGCGACCGGCAACGAACTTCACGAGCGGCGAGTAGTGAAGAATGAGACCCTCGCGGGCGCGTTCGTCACCGGTGGATTTGTATTCCGTCCAGAGATCCTGGATCTCTTGTTCCCCTGGTTCAGGCACGTGGGTGACTTCTCTCGTAGGTCTCGGTCATGTGCTTTCGCGTGACCGCAGTGTAGATCTGCGTCGTCGCGAGTTCGGTATGGCCAAGAAGATCCTGCACAGACCGAAGATCTGCTCCATTCTCAAGGAGATGTGTCGCGTAGGAATGCCTGAGTGCGTGGGGGAACGTTCCTACCCGCATTCGCACGAGTCTGCGGATTCCCCGCGCGCTCAGTGGACGGCCACTGACTCCGAGCCAGAGGGCGACACCCGAGTGCTCATTGGCGAGCGCCGGCCTGCCTTCGGACAGATATCGAGCCACAGATCTAACGGCTTCGCCACCGATCGGAATGCTCCGCTCCTTGTCGCCTTTGCCCACAACGCGGAGGAAAGCGCTCTCCCCCATTGAGTCGATGGTCATCGTTGCGAGTTCCGAAACACGTACGCCGGTGCCGTACAAGGTCTCCAGAACGGCACGGTCGCGAATGTCGATCGGATCAAGACCGTCGATCGCGTCGAGGGTCTCGGACAGTGCGATCGAAGGCAGAGCCCGCGGAAGGTTCTGCGGCCGCTTCGGCTGCGGTGCACCGATTGCCGGGTTGCTCTCGACCTCACCGCGCCTTGCCAAATCGGCGAAGAATGCGCGAACCGCAGACGACTTTCGCGCGACTGAAGCCGGTGCGTATCCACGGGTCGTGAGATGTGCAACGTACCGCCTGATCAACTTCCGATCGACATCAACGGGTTTGCTGACTCCCTGTCGACCGGCGAACTCTGCAAACCCCTCAAGGTCTCGGCGATAGGCAGTGAGAGTATTCACAGCAAGACCTCGTTCGACTCGTATACGTTCAAGGTACTCGGTTGCCGAGTCCGTGAGTTGGGTGGCGGGCATCCGCCCATGGTGGCGGGAAGTCGACGCCTCGTCAACGACTCAGGCGCGGCGTCCCGCTTGCAATTCGGCGCATTTCGCGGTGAGGTCGGCATCGGTTGGCTCGGTGAGATGCGATCCGTCGGAGAAAACGACCACGGGGATATTTCGTGATCCACCGTTGTAGCGAATCACCGCTGCGATCTCGTCAGGGTCTTCCTCGAGATCGACCCAGTTGTACGCAACCCGATTGCGTGCAAACCACTGCTTGACGGTTCGACAGTCGCCGCACCAGTCGGCTCCATAGATTGTGGTGCTCTGACATGCCGACATGCTACGGGCGGGGGTCAGATATCAGACCTCATCCACCGTGCTCGCATCGACACGTGGATACAGCGACGACAACAAATCGAGTATCTCCGCTAGATCCTCGGGTCCCAGAATCGGAAACGCACCGTCGCGTATCAGCAGATTCGTGCCAACGGACACTTCCCTGTCAACATCCCCCGGTGTCGCATATACGGGCACGCCATAGTCGAGGGCGATCCGGGCCGTGATGAGTGCACCGCCCTTCACACCGGCCTCCACGACGATGAGGACATCAGAACAACCGGCGATGATGCGGTTCCGAGTGGGAAAGCGCCATCCCTCTGGTGGAGTACCAGGTGGATACTCCGAAGTGATCAAGCCGCCGGAGTCGAGAATCGACCGGAACAGCGTCCGGTGCGCAACCGGATAGATCACATCGATGCCCGAACCGAGCACAGCATGACAGTGGCCCTTCGTTCTCACCGTACCGCGGTGCGCAGCCCCATCGATGCCTCTGGCGAGACCGCTCACGACACTCCATTCCGCATTCGCGGCAACGTGCCCATACGTCTCAGCAATCTCGAGGCCATAGGCCGTGCATGCTCTCGTTCCGACAATCCCAACCGACGGCATGCCGACGCGGCTGCCGCGCATGAATAGCCATCGTGGGTGTCCATCGTGGACAATGAGCCTCTTTGGGAACGCATCGTCGTCATCGAAGACAAGCGACACGCCGAGATCGGCGAGCTGGGACCGCCTGGTTGTTGCATCAACAGCGATCGCGTCTCTCACGCGATCAGTCACCTTGACGCGACGATGTTCGATCGCACGCACTGCGCGCTTCGGAGTCTCGTAGCGCTCGATGAGCCGGTCGATGCGTGAAGGCGCGAGACCGCCGAAGGCGAGTCGTGTCAGATCGTCTGTCATGTGAGACCGCCCCTCATGTCGAGGGCCTCTTTCACATGTGTACCTTCGATCACCTCTGATCCTGCGAGATCTGCAATCGTCAGGGCGACCCTGCGCACTCGATCCCACCCTCGGGCAGAGATACTTGACTCCTCAGCCGCAGTCCGGAGTTCCGACGCTGCAGCCGCCGTCCATGTGGCGTCATCGAGGCGACTCCCCACGAGTTCCCGGTTCATCGCACCACGCTCGGTCTGGCGCCTCCGCGCTGCAATGACTCGCTTCTGGACGTCGGCCGATGACTCTCCGCCGGCACCCATCAGCGATGTTGCGTTCAGCCGTTCCATGTCAACACGGATATCGAAGCGATCGGCAAGCGGTCCCGTGAGTTTCGCTGCATAACGAGCCTTCGGCCCATCGAGGCATCCACACTTCTTCCGCCAGTCACCGAGGTATCCGCACGGACACGGGTTCGATGCCGCAATGAGTTGCACATCGGATGGAAACCGGAACGAACCTGCCTGGCGCACGATCGAGACCGAACCCTCCTCTACCGGCTGGCGAAGCGAGTCGAGGGTCTGGGTTGAAAACTCACCGAGCTCATCAAGGAAGAGAACTCCCCTGTGAGCTCGCGACACCTCCCCCGGCTTCGGTAGACCGGGACCGCCCCCAACGAGGGCCGCCATTGAGCACGAATGGTGTGGAGACATGAAGGGCGGGAGGCACGACGCAACCCGATCCGAGCCTGCTGCAGCCCAGACGAGGGATACCTCGGCCTGTTCAGGACCACCCAGCGGTGGAAGGATCGTGGGCAGACACCGCGACAGCATCGTCTTGCCTGCACCCGGCGGACCGATCAGCAGGAGATGATGTCGGCCTGCGGCCGCGATCTCAAGCGCACGTCTGGCGCGGGACTGGCCTCTGACATCCTTCATGTCGCAGCCATCGAATGCAACCTCGGCAGGTTGCTCGACGGGATCTGGCAGCCTCCTTCCCTGGGCGACCGCTACAGCGTCACGAAGATTCGCCACTCCGGCGATCGGAGCATCACCCACCGACGCAACACGAGCAGACGACGACATCATGCAGGTCTTCGACAGCCGCTGCGCCACCACCGTCGCTCCGAGCGCTGCGCGGACGGGCTTCACCTGACCATGAAGCGACAGCTCACCGACGGGAACGAAGGCATCGAATGTAAGTCTCTTTTCACTTGCCGCGGCGAGAACGCTGAGGGCGATCGGAAGATCGTACGTCGCACCGACCTTGGGCAGGTCTGCCGGAGATAGGTTCACGACGACGTTGCCGCCGGGAAAACGGAAGCCTGCCTCGCGTATAGCTGCCTTGACTCTCTGTCGAGATTCACGGATAGCGGCGTCTGGCAGACCAACGATGATAAATCCGCCCGATCCGGTCGAGACAACCGTTTCGATCTGGACCGCCATCGGTTCCACCCCGACGAGGGCACATGAGGTCACTGATGAGTACATAGATCGAACGTATTGCGCAGGTGTGACAAGAAGCCCGCACATTCAGAACAAGAAAGGCAAGCCCGACTACTCTATCCGACTCAAGAGAAGCGTCTGGGTTCCTCGTCCAACCGGACCCCCGACGTCGAAAAGTTCGGAGTCTGCCAACCCAATGCCGGTGTCTTGCCAGTGAGAGACGGACCGCGAAGCGAACCACTCACCTCTCGGCAGCCGATGTAGTGAAACCGTGAGGTCGACGTTCACGAAGGAGAACTGACCAAGTTCACCGTTGTATGAGATCCCGTTTCCGCAGTCGGCAAGGGGAGCGATCCGCTGGAAAGGCGAAGGTTCTTCGCCATCGAGAATCGGGTACATCGTACGCAGCCACATCGTGGTCGGTCCACCATCGGCAGTGGGGCTCGCAGGGTCGTACAGAACCTCGACAGATGATCCGAACGACGGCTCATCTTGGAGCGCGCCCATGACAGGAAATGGTCCGGGCACACCCGCAGACAGCGTCGGAAAGTCTGTTCGAGCTGAGTCAACATCCAGATCCTCGAGCGTTCGGACATGGGTCGCGTACGCCCGGGCGTATATACGATCGTCGTCGTAGATCTCGGCCTCGGTGAGCGTCACGGAACGTCCAGGTCTCCGGACTTCTGCTTGGACCCGGAACCCGGCATCGGAATCGGAATCATCAGCTCAACGGTGATTCGAGCCAGTTGATGGTGGGCAGTAATGTTCTCCACGGCGCGAACCATGAGGGCTACTGGTGGGCCGGCATGACATGCATCAACGGACCAAGGTCCCCGTGTGTGCTGTGTCGGAGCGAATCAATTTCCGTCAACCGTGTCGAATTATGAACTCGACATAGCTGTTCTACCGACCCTTGAAATCAGGGTCGCGCTTCTCGATGAACGCAGCAGCGCCCTCGATGAGATCCTCGGAGCCGAGAAGAATCGCCTGTGCCTGCTCCTCGAACGAGAGAGCCTGCTCGAACGTCATCGACGATGAGCGGTCGAGGGCACGCTTGATGATCGACTGGGCCAACGGCGCACCTCCGGCGAGCTCAAGCGCCAATTGATCCACGCGACCATCCAACTCGTTCGCGGGAACCAGGTCGGTGATCATGCCGATTTCCAATGCCTCTGACGCTCCGAAGATGCGCCCGGTGAGCGCAAGCTCGCGTGCCCTTGCCAGCCCAACGAGGCGCGGCAGGAGCCACGTCCCACCGAAGTCGACGGTAAGCCCACGCTTGACAAAGATCTCAGAAAACCGGGCACTCTCGGTTGCGACAATCAGGTCACAACCCAGAGCAAGGTTCATCCCTGCGCCAACAGCGACACCGTCGACAGCGGCGATCGTCGGTTTGGAGAGACGGTGGAGTGCAATGGCCGCCGAGTTCGTGATGCGCATCCGCGCTGCATTGTCTGAGGCGCTCGGCGCTGCGATCACTCCTCTA
>PVMS01168379.1_pt1 | contig 11239 bp, 10 predicted proteins | sample 1853461 | NCBI WGS metagenome assembly PVMS01 (sample SAMN08582032, study PRJNA380276) | Marine sediment metagenome, whole genome shotgun sequencing project. | isolation source: ocean sediment barecode stripped | collected 2017
TCTGCAAGTCGTATGTCCTCAACCGACGCTCCGAGTCTGCCCGCTTTCATAATGTCGTCAGCAGTACCGATTTCGACTGGTACCTGCGTGCGGTTTAAGTCAAAGGTCAGCAAATGATCACAGTCTATTCGGAAGACCATCAGTTGCACGATGGACTACTCTTGTCGGACGGCGATGCCTGGGTGCCGAGCGTTGAATGCCCGGCCCGGGCGAACAACGTTGCGGCAGAAATCCTGAATCGTAATCTTGGTGAAATCATCGCACCGCGTTCCTACGCCGATGACAAACTGACGACTGTGCACGATGCCGACTATGTCGAGTTTCTGAGCGTCGCGTGGGATGAGTGGATTGCCCACGGAGAGACCGGCTCCAATGCAAAGCCTTTCGCGTTTGTCGGTGCTGGGATGCGCCACGCAGACTCCGATAATATCCACAGCAAACTCGGCCGTTACTCGTTCGACACGGACGCCCCCCTTGTTTCCGGGAGTTGGCAGGCGATCCGGCGCTCGGCGGAAACCGGATTAACGGGTGCCGATCTTATTCTCGAGGGAGAAAAGTTCGCTTTTTCGGCATGTCGTCCGCCCGGCCATCACGCAACGGCAGCATTCTGTGGCGGTTATTGCTATCTCAACAATACTGCGCTGGCTGCGCAGTCATTCATCGATGCCGGCATGGACAGAGTTGCCGTGCTCGATGTTGACTACCATCATGGCAACGGCACACAAAGTATTTTTAGCGAACGTAACGATGTGCTGACGTTATCCTTGCATGCCGATCCCGCGATCGAATATCCCTATTTTCTGGGTTTCGCCGACGAACCGGGCGCGGGAGCAGGAGAAGGCTTTAATCGCAATTATCCGCTGCCTTTCGGTACGGACTGGAATACCTATGGCGAAGCCCTGGACGACGCCATCACGCACGTTCGCGAATACGCGCCATCTGCGATCGTCATTGCCCTGGGGCTCGATACCTTCGCGGGCGATCCGACAACCCATTTCGAAATCCTCGCGACCGACTACATCGCCATGGGCGATCGCATCGCTGCTCTGAGTCTCCCGACCCTGGTCGTTCTCGAAGGCGGTTATGCCGTTGATGCGATCGGCGATAATGCGGCGAATTTTCTCGAAGGCATTGGAAATCGCCTCTAAGCCGACTCGCTCAGCCGGGCAAGATCTTGCTCGATGTATCTGCTGGCCATGAAGTAATGCAGCGCGGTCCAGGGTGTTAACACTGCGCCGATTATAAGCAGGCTGTAGCGGAGTGATTCGTTTGCATAGCTATCAGACAGATAGTCGCTCAAAATTCCTGCCAACAGCGGCCCGAGACCCAGGCCCACGATATTGATAAGAAACAGAATCAACGCCGATGCGACGGCGCGCATGCGCAGCGGCACCAGGCTCTGAGTCTGTGCGAAGGTCGTCGCAAGATAAACATTGGAGAAAATAGCCGGCACGACGAAAAATGTCAGGGACACCTGCGCACTGCTTGCAAGATAGACCGGGAAGGTGAATAGCCATGCACCCAGCAATGATAGAGCAATAGCCTTGAGTGCAAGGCTGTGACTTTTGCGTCCTAGCTTGTCTGCGATGTAACCACCCCCGGCAAAACCCAGTCCGCCGGCAATTCCAAGTATCAGGCCCAGATATACGCCGACCAGCGAGAGGCTCATCGAAAAGCTGCGCATCAGGAAGCTCGGATAAAAACTCAAGAAAGCGTATCCCGAAAAAGACGCCAGTCCCGCGCCGGCCGCCATGTGCAGGAACGACTTTCGTGACAACAGATATTTCGCCACTGTCAGGATGCCGGGACGATTGCCGCTATCGACACGATTCTCGGAGATCCCCCGTACCGGCTCCTGAATGGTAAAACGCACGATAAGTGCAAGGACGACGCCGGGAATGCCGACGATGAAAAACGCCTCGCGCCAGCCGATGTTTTCAGCGACCCAGCCACCGGCCAGGTACGCGATCATGATGCCGCCCGATATACCGAGCGTGTACAGACCCATCGCCGTCGATCGTTTTTCAGGCGGATAATAGTCCGCGATCATTGAATGCGCCGGTGGTGAGCAACCGGCTTCGCCGATACCGACACCGACTCTCGCGAGGACCAGCTGAACTATATTGTTTGCCACGCCGGATAGCGCCGTCATGCCGCTCCAGATCGCCAGCGCGAGCGCGATCAGGTTACGTCGGTTCGACCTGTCGGCCAGATACGCAATGGGAATTCCAAGCGTTGCATAGAGGAGGGCAAAAGCCGGCCCAGCCAGAAAACCGAGCACCTTGTCATCGACAGCGAATTCCGCTTTGATCTCCGGTAGCAGAATTGCAAGTATCTGACGATCGATAAAATTGAATGTGTAGACAAGCACCAGCACGCCAAGCGCATATCGTCTGGCACCGGTACTTAAGGATTGATTGCGATCAGGCGGGCCGGCTGCGCTTGTTGCCAACGTTTCACATCCTGAAAATGACGTTCGTTAGGATCTTGTGGCCGGTACGATATCACACATGAGCAAGCCAGCACGCAATACGGAAACGCGTACGATACTCGCGATCAGCCTGCCGCTGATGGCTGCCTATGTTGCGGAAATGGGCATGATGATTACCGACATGGTTATCGTCGGACGCCTGGGCAGCAACGAGCTTGCCGCGGTGGGCCTGACGGCGGACTGGTTTTACGTGTTGTTGCTGCTTGGAATGGGCGTAGTCTCAATCGTCGGCGTTCTGGTCGCGCAAAACCTCGGAGCACGAAATTCCGCAGGTGTTGTCGATTCGGTCGAGCAGGGTGTCATTGCCGCGACGATTATGAGTATTCCGGTAATGCTGTCGGTCTGGTACATGGGACCGGTATTGGCATACGCCAATCAGGATCCGGATGTCATAAGGCTGATCAAAGACTATTCGCGACCGTTGACCTTGGGCGTATTACCTGTGCTCTGGTTCGTCGTACTGCGAAATTTCATTACGGCTCTCGCGAAATCATCGGCAATCATGGCCATCACGGCGGTCGCATTAGTGCTCAATCTTGCACTGAACTACGCTTTGGTCTTCGGCAAATTCGGCTTCCCGGCTCTGGGTGTGACCGGCGCCGCATACGGCACCACTATCGTCAATTGGCTCATGTTCCTCTCGCTAACCGCCTACGTGTTTCGTTCGCAGCACTTTAAAGAATACCGCTTCGCCATGTTTCCGCGGCGGTTCAATGTGGAGACACTTAAAGATATATTTGCGCTCGGCCTGCCCGTTACCCTGACGCAACTACTAAACGGTGCGATGTTCACGGTTGCCGCGATACTGGTCGGCATGATCAGCGCGGACATACTCGCCGCCCAGATGATCGCTTACACCGTCGTTTATTTCGCCTTTAGTTCCTCGGTCGCAATTGGCGATGCCGCCAGAGTGCGCGTCGCCTACGGGGTCGGTAGCCGTTCGGCGCCTGCAGCCCGGCAATCTGCGTATATCTCGTTCGTTCTTGCCGCCGCAGCCGTATTGATCTGCTCGGGTTTGTTGTGGGCGTATCCGGTATTTTTTGTCGGAATATTCCTTGATATCGGTGATGCCGAAAATACTGCCGTGTTGGAGATCGCCCCCGGACTATTGGTATATGCCGCCTGGTTTCTCCTGTTTGACGGCGTCCTCATCGTCGCCGCAAATGCGATTCGGGGCCTGCGCGATACGCGGACACCATTGTGGATATCCTTGACAGGATATTGGGTCATTGGCCTTGGCGTTGGCACCTGGCTGTGTTTCCCCATGGGCTATGGTGCAAGCGGACTATGGTGGGGGCTCATACTTGGACCGGCTGTTTCGATCCTGATGATGTTCTGGCGCTTTCATGTCCGAATGTCGCAAACCGAACGGCGTTTGAATGCGGAATCGCCGCAGTAAACTCATGTATATTCGGGCAACCCGGATGAGCAGAAAAATAAGAATGCCAGGTGACGAATATTAAATTCGGCAAGTTTATTCTGATTGCCGCGATCGGCCTTGCGATCGTCATCGGGATCGCATTTTTCGTGCCCGAACTAGGCCTCACGAGAGGCCAGGTTCATCCACAATTTGCGACGATGCGGCAAGGCGGCGAGCCTCACAGCAGCGCCGTCATTTGGCTCGGCTGGATTTTCGGCCTCGTTGCACAGCTCCTGGTTTTTTCCCTGTACAGTCTTGGCGCATCCCGCCAAAACAAGCTTCGCGGCCTCGGCAAACCGTTCATCCTTATCTTCACGCTGACTGCGTCAGTGTGGACAGGCATTGTCGTCACTTATCAGGACTATACAGGCAATCCGGATCCGCCATTGCTGTTCGGATTTCCTTTACCCACCGCTCTTATGATTTTCGTCATGCCGTTGGCGATGTTACTGATTACCGTGCTTTTCGTCGTACGTTTTCCCAAGTCCATCCTGACTGAGGAAGACCTTGAGAAATACCGACAACTGCTGGACGACAAGGAACAGGATTCGTAATGGAAGCGTTCCGCGATCCCATTATTCTCTCGAGCATCGCTTTCTACATGCTGTTATGCATTGGCGTCGGCATCTGGGCGATGCGTCGAACGACGACGACGCGCGACTTCTTCATGGCCGGGCGCCATCTCGGCATCATGGTCGCCGGGATCGCAATGTTCTCCAGCACGATGAGTGGATTCGGTTTCGTTGGTGGCCCGGGACTGGTCTATGCACTGGGCACGAGCTCGTTCTGGATATTGATCACCGTGCCTTTTGCATATGCCATCAGCGACTTCACGGTCGGAAAGCGCCTGAGGCTGTTTGCCGGTGTACTTGACACGATCTCTCTTCCGGACATCATTGCGGCCCGCTATAACAGCGAAGCAACTCGTGGCCTCTCGGCCCTGGCAATTTTACTCGGTGTCATGGGCTACCTCGCAACGCAGATGCTGGCGATGGCCACGGTGTTGCAAAGCATCCTGATCAACTCGAATTTCTGGCCCGAAGCCAGTTTTATCGCCTGCGTGATCATCTCCAGCTCGGTGCTGGTGTTTTATTGCGTGACCGGCGGAATGCTTGCCTCCGTTTACACGGATCTGATTCAGGGCTCGATCATGGCTGTTGCCGGCGTTCTGGTTTTCTTCGCCGCTTTCTCGGCCGTCGACGGCGGTGCGGCCGGCATATCTTCGATAATCATGGCGGATGACCCTGAGTCGATGGGCCCCTGGGGCACGATCGGAATGTTTGCCTGTCTGTCGTGGTTCGTCCTGTTTACGATCGGCCAGGCCGGTCAGCCTCATATCATCACCAAAGCGATGATGATCAGGGACATTCGAAGCTACCGCTTCATGCCGGTGATCACGATCACCGGCTACACAATTACCGCACTGCTGTGGATCAGCATCGGCCTGGCGATGCGTGCACTCGTCATATCGGGACAACACCCGGAGCTTGCGAGTGCGGATGCGGCCGCGCCGGAGTTCCTGCAGCACTATGCGCATCCCATGCTCGCCGGCGTCGTATTTGCCGGTCTGTTCGCTGCCATCATGTCGACGTCCGATGCATTTTTGAATATCGGTGCCGCGGCTTTGACGCATGACATTCCCAAGGCGTTTAATCGACCCGTCGATAATGAATTGCACTCCGCCCGCATCGGCACCGTCATCATTGCCGTCGCTGCCGCTGCTTTTGCGCTGTATTCGCACTACGAGAACGCGCGGCTTATCGCCCTGCTCGGCGTGTTCGGCTGGGGCACCTTCGCCGCTGCTCTGGTGCCGACGGCGGCAATCGGTCTGAACTGGAAACGCGGCACGGCCGCAGCGGCTTGCGCGGCGATCGTCACAAGCCTGATCCTGAATTTCACCATCGAGGTTTTTGATATCCCGCTGCCCGGCGGAATACATGGCGGCACCGTCGCATTGCTGACATCTATCATCGTGTATTTTGGCGTTTCCTTCGCGACTCCTACACCCGAAATTGATTCGCGAGTCCGCGCGGTGATGGATATCTGAGCAAGCCGTGTGTCTAGTGGCAACCGGGTTTGCCAAACTCCGGTGGCAATAATGACTCGATGCGCTCCATGACATCGAGCCTGTGAATCAGGTCGTGAATGTAGTCGAGCTTGTCGGTTTCAAGCACCAGCACTTCGCTCATTTCGTATGAGCTGATCCAGCTCTCGTACAGACGATCGAGACGTTTCAGGTAGGCAAGCGGTACGTCCTTTTCCATCGCCCTGCCCCGCAGCTTGATGCGCTGACGCAGTGTCCGCATTGAGCACCGCAAATAAATCATCAGGTCGGGCGGCTTTATCGCATCGAGAATTGCCTGGTAAAAACCCCAATAGGTCTGCCAGTCTCGCTTATCGATTTTTCTCATTTGATGCAGCGCCGTTGCGAATATTTCGGCGTCCTCGAAAATTGTGCGATCGAGGGCGACAACACCCGGCGTTCTGTCCAACTCCTGGTGCAGGCGGAATTTATTGCTGAGGAAATATAACTGCGAGCGAAACGCCCAACGCTTCATGTCTTTGTAAAAGTCGGGCAGATAGGGATTTTCGTCGTTCGGTTCGTAAAACGGTGAGACATCGTAAGTGCGCGACAGAAAATCGACCAGGGTGGACTTGCCTGAACCCATATTCCCGGCGATTGCGATCGACCGTCGCATCAGTCGCGGAGCGTCGTCGGCCCGACGGCACCACCGCCAGGCCTGCGGGGATCGGCAGCACCCAGAAAATAACCGTCCTGCTGGGAGACGGAATTGATATTGCCGATCGTTCTGCCGCCACGAATCGTGTGACCGCGACGTTGCAGTTCCGCAATCGTGTCCGGGCTGAACCCCGACTCGATCTGGAGAATGTTGGGCAGCCATTGATGGTGCATTCGCGGCGCATTCGCGGCGACGCCGATATTCATTTCGTGATCGATAACATTCACGACCATCTGAAGCACGGCCATGATGATTCTGCTGCCACCCGGACTGCCTGTCGCGACGATCGGCTCACCGTCTTTGAAGACCATCGTCGGCGTCATCGAGCTCAGCGGTCTTTTGCCCGGCTGTATGGCATTCGCTGTCCCACCGAGCATTCCGAACGCGTTCGGTGAGCCGGGTTTGGCCGAAAAATCGTCCATCTCGTTGTTCAGCAGAAAACCTGCGCCATCCACGCTCATGCCGGAGCCGAAAGACAGGTTTAAGGTGTAAGTATTGGCGACCATGTTGCCGTCACGATCGATGACCGAAAAATGGGTCGTGTCGATGCTCTCCTTCGCTGGCGCGACGCCCGGCGCGATATCCTCGGACGGTCTCGCCTTTTGCATGTCTATGCCGGCCGCCAGTCGTTTTGCGTACTCCTTGCTTGTCAACCAGTCGATCGGTACATCGTAATAATCCAAGTCGCCAAGATGTTTGCTTCTGTCGGCGTAGGCGAGCTTGGCGACTTCGATCAACAGATGAACGTTATTGGCACTCTCGGCTCCGTACTGCCTGACTGGAAAGTGTTCGAGGATGTTGAGCATCTGAATGACATGAATGCCGCCGGAGCTCGACGGTGGCATGGTAACGATGTCGTAGCCGCGATAAGTACCGCGAAGAGGCTCTCGGATGACCGGTTTATAGGCTGCGAGAGATTCAGCGTCTATCAATCCGCCGCCCTTTTCCATCTCGGCGATTATCTTTGCGGCAATCTCGCCGCGATAAAAAGCATCCGGACCGTGTTCGGCGATTTGCGTCAATGACCAGGCGAGATCCGCCTGCACGAACAATTCTCCTTGCTGATATCCGCTGTCATCTGCCTTGTAGAAATACTCGAGCGTCGACGCATCGCGACTTAGGCGCTCCCGGGATCGTTCCAATGCCCTCGACATATCGTAACTGACTGTATAGCCCTCCCGGGCCAGTTCGATTGCCGGCGCCAGGAGTTTTTTCCACGGCAGCCTTCCATATTTCTGATGCGCGAAATGTAGTCCTGCGACGGTGCCCGGAACTCCCGAAGACAGGTGGCTGAACATGGCACGCTGCCTGTCGACATTGCCATCCCCCTCGAGAAACATGTCCCGGTCAGCCTGAATCGGTGCAGCCTCGCGATAGTCAATCGCACTGGTCTCGCCGTCTTCGGCGGCATACACGAGCATGAATCCGCCGCCGCCGATATTGCCGGCCCGTGGCCGGACAACGGCCAGTGCAAAACCGACTGCCACCGCAGCATCGACGGCGTTGCCACCTTCAGCGAGAACTCGCGCACCAGCCTCAGAGGCCAGGATGTTCGATGACGCGACCATGCCTTCGCGATCGCGTACCGGATGGCGCACGTCGCCGTAGCGAATGACCTCCGTGTCTTGAGTCTGTGCAAGCAGGCCTGCCGATGGCAGCAACGGTGTCATTGCCATCAAAATGATTGCATATTTTCTCATTACAGAAGACCGTGAGGCGTTATGGCAGTACTGCCTTGAATATGAAGAAGAACAGAATCGCAAGCAAGGCGCCAGCCGGAATGGTGACGACCCAGGAGACGAATATCCGCCCGACGACCCGAAGGTCGATGGCTTCGATACCCCGCGCCAGGCCGACACCGAGGACTGCACCGACCAGCGTATGCGTCGTCGAAATCGGCATTCCGGTACCTGACGCTATGACGATGGTACTGGCCGCAGCAAGCTCCGCAGCAAACCCGCGGCTGGGTGTCAATTGGGTAATCCGGTGGCCCACCGTCGCGATCACACGTACGCCGTATGTCGCGAGACCGATGACGATTCCAGCACCGCCGAGGGCCAGCACCCATATGGGAACAGCCGACTCGGCACCGACGATTCCGGTTCGGGCGACACTGATTACAGCTGCCAGGGGACCGATGGCATTGGCTACGTCATTGGAGCCATGTGCGAAAGCCATCGAGCACGCAGTTACGATCATCAACACGCCGAATACACGCTCGACGGTATGAAAGTGTTGTTTCTTGTCTAGCTTCTTGTCCGGCTGAATACGACGAATGGCAAAGGCACCGACGAGTGAGATCAGCACACCAATCAGGCTCGCAAGAAAATAGGCGTTCGCGAGACTGATATCCATGCCCACATGCTTCAGGCCCTTTAGAATTGTAACGAGCGTCATCGTAAATGCCGCAAAAAAAATATAGACCGGGACATATCGCTTGGCGCGCTCGAGTGGATCATCCTGCCTGAGAATCAGTTTCTGAACGCTCATGTAGATGAGGTATGCGATAAAGCCTGCTGTAATCGGTGAGATCACCCAACTCATGACAATCGTGCCGACTTTTCCCCACTGCACTGCATCGAATCCGATGCCGACGGCTGCGAAACCGACGAGGGCACCGACGATCGAATGTGTCGTCGATACCGGCCAACCATTTCGGGAGGCGATAAACAGCCAGGTTCCGGCCGCCAATAGTGCGGCCAGCATGCCGTAGATCAGGAGTTCCGGAGATCCACTCAGTAAGCTCGCGTCGACGATACCCTTGCGGATCGTGGACGTTACCGCGCCGCCTGCAAGAACAGCGCCCAGGAACTCGAACACGGCCGCGACGAGAATTGCCTGCTTGATGGTAAGTGCCTTCGAGCCAACCGACGTTGCCATCGCGTTGGCGACGTCATTGGCACCGATTCCCCAGGCCATGAAGACGCCGAAAACGACAGCCAGGGCAACATAGACAATCTCTGCTTCCATCAAGTCATCTCCGGTCTTAAGGCCAGCGTGATTCTTAAGGGCATGTCGATTAGTGGGAGAGCAAGAGCTCCAGGCGGCGGCCAACGCGCTCGGCCATGTCGGCGATCTCACCCGTTAGCTCGATCACCTGGTACAGAAACATGACGGAAACCGGATCCAGTGTGTCTTCGATTTTGAACAAGTCGCCTCTCAGGCCTGCCTGCAGGTTATCGGTCTCGGTTTCGATCTTGTCGAGCTCTTCGATAAGTTCCTCGACCAATGACGCTTCGGCGCCGCGGAATCCACTCGTAAACAACTCGTCGAGCTCGCGTACGCTTTTTCTCGCCTGCTTGGCGGCGTCGACATTGCGGTTGACGAAGATCAGGAAGTCATCTGCAATCGCCGCCGGAATCTGCATTTTCCGCCCCATGACCACGCCGGATACATCCTTGGTCCTGTTCGCCATTTTGTCCTGAACCAGAAGCAACTCAAGGAGATCCTGCCGAGGCACTGGCATGAACAGGCTTTTCGGCAAGTGCATGCGAATTTCTTTCTTTACATCGTCCGCCTCGTGCTCAAGGGCCTCGATCTCGTTTCGATATTTCGCGGCCTTGTCCCAGTTACCCTTCACTGCAGCTGCGAAAAACGGGTCCAGTTGCTTGACGCAGCGATAGGCGATGTTGACATGCCTTTCGAGCGGCTGGACGGGCGATGATCCGAAAATATTAGCCAGGAGATTGGGCACTATCATCCCTCTTGTTGTCATTGGAATCGGCCGCCAGGGCCGTTTCGCGCGCATAGTATCACACGCTTTGAGCGTCACCAGTAGATATTTTGGCGTGTTAGAATCCGCCTCCCGCAGACCCCGAATATCCTTCCGGAGAACCGTCGTGACCTACTGGTTGATGAAGTCCGAGCCCAATGACTACAGCATCGACGACCTCGAAAGTGACAAGAAAGAGCCCTGGGACGGTATTCGCAATTATCAGGTCCGCAACATGATTCGGGACGATATGAATGTCGGCGACCGGGCCTTTTTCTACCACTCGAGCTGTAAAGTCCCGAGCGTCGTCGGCATCATGACGATAGTCAGCGAAGCCTATCCCGACCCGACGCAATTCGACCCCGGTGACAAACACTTCGACCAAAAAAGCAATGCGGAGGAGCCACGATGGCTCTTGGTCGATGTCGAATTCGAACGAAAACTGAAGCGACCGATTACGCTCAAGGAATTGAAGGATCATCCGGGCCTTAGCGACTTTCGCTTGAACCGGCGCGGCAATCGCTTGTCGATTTTTCCGGTGGACGAGCAACATTGGGACCTGATTGTGGGCCTCGAACAGGACTCGCAGAAATAAGACGGGGACGAATAATGAAATGGCCATACCTCGCGACAATTACGGTCGCGGTAATGACGGTCGCGGCAAATTTAGCGGGCTGCGCCGATGATGCCAACGTGAGCCGGGAAGCGGTGGCGACTAACCCGCTATTGCAAGCATGGGACACCCCTTTCGGCGTGCCACCTTTCGACCGCATTGAATCCAAACACTACCTGCCCGCGATCCGTGCCGGCATGGCTGAACAAAAGGAAGAGATCGACGCAATCGTCGCAAATCCGGACGAGCCGACTTTCGCCAA
>PVMS01033829.1_pt1 | contig 11238 bp, 10 predicted proteins | sample 1853461 | NCBI WGS metagenome assembly PVMS01 (sample SAMN08582032, study PRJNA380276) | Marine sediment metagenome, whole genome shotgun sequencing project. | isolation source: ocean sediment barecode stripped | collected 2017
CCAGCTCTCGAAGCCGCCGCGGGCTGATGCCGCCGTCGATGCCGGCGTCGACGCGATCATCAGCATCGGTCTGCTCCACAACACCCTGTTCGTCAAGCGGCCCGCGTGGGCGGCAGACGACGGCGTAGCTTCCGTCTTCCGCGTCGATCCGGATGGTGAGACGGCGGAGCGGCTGAAGGTGAAGTTCGGCACCGGCTCGTGGGACCGGATCCAGGTCCTGGGTGGGCTCGAAGAAGGAGACGTGATCATCGTATCTGACATGTCCCGGTTCGACGATGTGGACTGCGTCAGGCTCGAACCATGAACGTGCACATCGGATCGAATTGATGAATGACGAGACCGGACCGCTGATTCGCCTTGTCGGCGTCAGGAAGGTGTTCTACACGGACGAACTCGAGACTCACGCCCTGTCCGACGTCCACCTGGAGGTCCACTCCGGGGAGTTCGTCGAGGTGATGGGACCATCCGGCTGTGGAAAATCTACTCTTCTCGCCATCGTCGGACTGCTGGACACACCGACCGTTGGAGAATACTGGCTCGAGGGGCGTCCCGTAGTCCGGCTGTCCGGCACCGAGCGCGCCAGGGTACGAAACGACTCGATCGGGTTCATTTTCCAGGCGTTCAATCTTATCGCCGACATGACGGTGTTCGAGAATGTCGAGCTTCCGCTCACCTATCGCGGACTCGGACAGGCAGAGCGCCGACGAGCCGTGCTCGACTCACTCGAACGGGTAGGGATGTCACACCGGGCGGACCACTACCCGGGCCAGTTGTCGGGCGGCCAGCAGCAGCGAGTCGCGGCGGCCAGGGCCGTCGTGGGACGTCCGTCGATCCTCCTGGCCGACGAGCCGACCGGTAACCTGGATTCGACCAACGGCGAGGCCGTGATGCAGTTACTCCGGGAGCTACACGCCGAGGGAGCTACAGTTCTCATGGTAACGCACGATCCGCGGTACGCGCATTTCGCGGAGCGGACCGTCCACCTGTTCGACGGCCGGATCGTCGAGGAAAGCGTGGCCGATCGGCATCGCGCGGGCGCCTGATCGATTCCGACCACATTCACTCCGAGAGGCATGATTTGAACCGTACGGCCCCCAGGATCCTGGTGGCGGACGACCAGCCCGACATCCTCGCGGCGGCCCGACTGCTGCTCAAGAGCGAAGGCTGCGACGTCGTGACCGCGGCATCGCCCGGCGAGGTGCTGGACTTGCTGGAAGGGGACGAGTTCGACGTCCTGCTTCTCGATCTCAACTACACGCGGGATACCACGTCCGGGCAGGAAGGACTCGATCTGGTCCCACGCGTCCAGGCGCTCGACTCCACGCTTCCGATCATCGTGATGACGGCCTGGGGCAGTATCGACAGTGCCGTGGAGGCGATCCGGCGGGGCGCGCGGGACTACATCGAGAAACCGTGGGACAACGATCGTCTCGTTGCCGCCGTGCACACGCAGCTCGATCTCGTTCGAGCGGTTCGCAAGGCACAGATCCTGGAGGCCGAGAACGAGTTCCTTCGCACCAGCGGCGATGTCCCGGAATTGATCGCTGAGTCGAAGGCGATGGCCCCGGTGCTTCGGTTGATTGAAAAGGTCGGTCCATCAGATGCGAACGTACTGATCACCGGCGAGCCGGGAACCGGGAAGGAAGTAGTGGCCCAATGGCTTCACTTTCGATCGAAGCGATCGCACCGGCCGCTCGTGACCGTGAATACCGGCGGCCTGTCGGAAGGCGTGTTCGAGAGCGAGATGTTCGGGCACGTGAAGGGAGCGTTCACGGATGCCAAGAGCGACCGGATCGGCTACTTCGAGCTCGCCGATCGCGGCACCCTGTTTCTGGATGAGATCGGCAACGTTCCGCTCGCACAGCAGGCGAAACTGCTCAGGGTCCTCGAGTCCGGTGAGTTCCAGCGAGTCGGCTCCTCCAGGACCAGGAAAGTGGACGTCCGGATCTTGAGTGCCACCAACTCCGAGCTCGACCGGGCCGTGGCGGACGGACGGTTCCGGGAGGACCTCTATTACCGCCTGAATGCGGTCGAGATCTTCCTCCCGCCCCTCCGGGAAAGGCGGGAGGACATCCCGCTGCTGGCCGCACACTTCCTCGGCATGGCCGGGCAGAAGTACAGCCGGACGGAGCTGCGTTTCACCTCTTCGGCCGTAGAGGCGCTGATACGCCATGCGTGGCCAGGGAACGTTCGGGAGTTGCGCCACGCCGTCGAACGCGCGGTGCTGCTCGCGGACGGGAATGAAGTGGACCTGGAGCACCTGGGATTGCGCCAGGCGCCGGAGGGCTCGCTTCGACTTGAGAACATGCAGCTCGATGATGCAGAGCGGATTCTCATCCGGAAGGCGATCGCGCGGAACCGGGGCAACGTGAGTCGGGCCGCGGAAGACCTCGGCATCAGCAGGAGCGCGCTCTATCGTCGTCTAAAACGCCACGGGCTGCAGGTCTGAGACCCGGCGCCGAGAGGGAGATCTCGTGAGCCCGCCGTCCCGCATTGGACGAGTGCGTCGCTGGCTGACGTACCAGCGACTGATCCCGCTTCTGGCGCTGGCCTCGGGAGCGCCGGCTACGGCCGTCGCACTGGTCCTCGTGTGGATCGGTAACTACACAGAGCGCACGCAGTGGAGCCTGACGGTATTCCTGCTCGGAGCCTGGTTCATCCTCCTGTTCTACATGCGCGAACGGCTGGTCCGACCGCTCCATGCCATTTCCAATATGCTCGAGGCGCTGCGGGAGGGAGACTACTCACTCCGCAGCCGGACCCCGAACCAGGATGATGCGCTGGGCCTCATCCTTCACGAAGTCAACCAGCTGGCCCAGTCCTTCCATGACCAGCGCCTGGATGCCCTCGAGGCGTCGAATCTCCTGTCCCGCGTGATGGCCGTGATCGACGTGGCGCTGTTCGCGTTCGATGAGAATGACCAGTTGCGCCTGCTGAACAGCTCCGGGGAGACGCTGCTGGGCCGGCCGGTCGACCAGTTGATCGGCCGGGACGCGGCAGAACTGGGCCTCGCAGACTGTCTCGACGGCCAGACTCCGCGGGTCACGGATCTGACGGTGTCCGAAGGGTTCGGGCGCTGGGAGTTGCGGAGACGCACATTCCGGTGGGACGGACGACCACACCGGCTGCTGGTCCTCACCGACTTGAGCCAGGTGCTGCGCGAGGAAGAGCGTGTCGCCTGGCAGCGACTGATCCGCGTTCTCGGTCACGAGATCAACAACTCGCTCACGCCCATCAAGTCGATCGCCGAGAGCCTGGCCACGATGCTCGAAAGGGCGGACTCGGTGGAGGAGTACAGCGACGACCTGCGCGAGGGTCTCGCGGTGATCAGCGGCCGCTCCGAGGCTCTCGGGCGCTTTATGTCGTCTTACGCACGAATGGCGAGGCTCCCGCCACCGAACCGAAAGCCGTTCGAGGTCGGGGCCTGGGTGCGCCGTATCGCCAGCCTCGAGACGCGCCTGCCGGTACAGGTGGTCGAAGGAGAGATGATCGAGATCGAAGCTGACAACGATCAGCTCGACCAGCTGCTGATCAACCTGGTCGAGAACGCGACGGATGCCTCACTCGAAACCGGCGGAGGTGTCAGGATGGGCTGGGAGCGGGTGGACGGCAGCGTGGTGGTCTGGGTGGAGGACGAGGGGCCGGGAATCGCGGCCACCGCGAACCTGTTCGTCCCGTTTTTCACGACCAAGCCGCATGGATCAGGAATCGGCCTGGCCCTCGGCCGTCAGATCGCGGAGGCGCATGGCGGCGTCCTGACGCTGCGAAACCGGACCTCACAGCAGGGGTGCGTGGCCCGCGTCCGACTCCCGCTCAGTCAGCCGAAGATCGAGCCCGCTTCGAGCTAATCCGAGGGGCCGACCCGCCTCTGGAGCGCGTTGAACAGCAGCGGGACCGTAGCTCTTGCCTGGCCGCGGAACTGAGGCCGGAAACCGAACAGCACGACTCTCCCGCGACCCAGGGGCACCTCCGCCAGGGCTCCTGCACCCGCCAGCCGCGCTTCGCCGTGTACCCAGCCCGACAGGACGGTGGGCAGGGACGCGTAACGGGCGAGCACGCGCACATTGGAGCCCTCGCGTGGCCGGAAGTCGCTGCCGCCATCCACCCATGCAGCGGTACGTACCGGCATTCCAACTCCGACCGCGTGCGTCGTGTCGACATCGAGGGCGACGATCGCCCCGGCCGCGAGCAACTCCGTCTCGGGCAGCCCGGCGACGGCGTCGTCCACCGGCAACTCGAGTTGCTGGATCGCGAAACGTGACGCCCGGTTGAGCGCGACGAGCGTTCCTCCCTGCTCGACGAAGTTCCGCAGGGCCAGCACCCCTGATGCCCCGAGACCGCCGGCGATCAGCGGAGACTGCTCACCGGCCTTCCATCCGTTCAGCAGCGTCTCCTCCGGCGCCGACGGCAGGATCACTGCCGTGAACAGCCGGATCAGGTCGCCGGCACGAATCTCCGAGTCGTGCAGCACGACATACGGAATCGAAGCCCTGTCCAGCCACCATCTCGTCCACCCTTCATCCGGCGAAGGAACGTGGGACTGGTAGAGTCCGACGAGTGTACCCGCGTCATTCGTCAGACCCGGCGCCACGAGCGGCGGGTTGCGGGACTCGAGCACGGGGAAGGCCGCTACGGACGGAGCCGCGTCCAGGTGCAGAACATCGACTCCGAGCAGCAGAGACAGCGTGTGAGCGGTCCCATCGTACGGCGCCACCGGGCGCCCCTGGTCGTCGAATGTCGGTGGATACGGCTGTGGATCGAGCACCACGCTGGCGAAGGAGGCGTATGGCTGACGGGAGTCCACCAGGTACGTTCCGGCCGGGATCGTGCGCCCTGACAGCTGGAAGCTTTCCCGCGTAACGCCGACTTCCACGCCTCCGGTGCGCAGCGCGTCGATCAGTGCCTCCGCGGCTCCCGGGTCTACTGCGACCGGCGGAATCGCCCACATCCGCGGGAGTCCGCCCCCGCCAGCTACGGCCCGCTCGCCGATCGAGACGAACGACTCGAGCCAGATGGCTCGATCGCGGCTCGCGATGCGGAGGAGCGCCATCGCGCCTGATTCCATGTAGTCGAGAATCTGCGCCAGGTCCCAGCGACCACCCGGCCAGGGCCAGGGTTGGTTCCACGACACCTTGCGCGGATCGTATCCACGGCCGGGATGCAGCCGCTCGAACGACAGCTTCACCGGGCTGGCCAGCCGCGCGCTGGCGGTTTCACTGAGAATTCTCACGCCGGCGTGATAATGAGGATAGGCCCGCGCCGGGCTCCACGCGTCGAAGTCACCGGCGACGACGACACCGGGGTGCCCGCTCAGGGTCATCGACCATGCGATCGCCGTCCCCAGAGCGTTCGCTCCGGCAATCAGCGCCGGATCGACGTTCGGCTCGATCGGGTCCAGCCACGGCGGGACGAAATAACGGCTGCCGTCGGTGCGCTGCTGATGCACATCGTGGACGATGTGCGGGTGCCACTCGTCGTACACCCGCTTCACCACGACTCTCGTTTCCTGGAGTGTGAACGCGTTCCAGTCACGATTGTTGTCGTGCCCCGCGTAGTGATGGTACAGGAACGGAGGCTCCGCTCCTTCCCACGGCATGTCCAGGGTCGACTCATACCAGTCGGCGACCATCTCCACCCCATCCGGGTTCAGCGACGGAACGATGAGCACTACGGTCTCCTCGAGGATGTGTTGAACCTCGAGTGAGCCGGAGGAGGCGAGGTGGTACGCGAGTCGGACGGGCAGCAGGGAGGACCCGACTTCGTTGGAATGGATCGCCGCGGTCACCAGGACCACGAGCCGTCCCTCGCTGATCAGCGCCGCTCGTTCCCGCTCGTCCAGGATCGTCCGCGGGTCGGCGAGCCGCGCCTGCACCGCCTTGATCGCATCCAGGCGGGCGTGGTTCTCCGGACTGGTAATCGTCAGGAGCTGCATCGGCCGATCCAGCGTGCTGCGACCGATCGTGTCCACGCGAACTCGATCGCTGGCCTCCCCGAGGGCATTCAGATATCCCGAGATCGCGCTCCAGCCGGCCAGCCGACGAGCCTCCCCCGGTCGGAAGCCGAGCACCGACTCCGGCGACGGCAGAATCCTCGGGCCCTCCTGGGCCTCTTGGGCCTCCGCCCGATCGACCCAGCTTCCCGGAAGCGTCGCTCCGGCGCACACCATGATCACAGCACCCAGGCGGATCCATCGGCTTGGCCGCGTAGCCATCGATTCGATCTCAGGCGTTCACGAGAGAGGGTATGTCCGCCAGGGAGTCGACCACGTGGTGCGGACTGTGCTCCGGCGATGCCAGGCGAGTGGCTTCCGCGTCGAATTTCCCGGTACGGACCTGGATCGTCACGAGGCTCGCCGCCCGCCCCCCTCGAACATCGCTCTCGAGGTCATCGCCCACCACCGCGAGCCCACCCGTCGGAACACCGAGTCGGCGAGCCGCCATGGCAAAAAACTCGGGAGCGGGTTTTCCGATCAGCGTCGCCGCGGCTCCGGAAGCATACTCGAGTGCCGCGACGAACGGCCCGGCGTCCAGTGTCGGACCTTCCTCCGGGATCCAGAAGCGGTTCCGATGGATCGCCACCAGTCGGGCCCCCGATCGGAGACTCCGAAATGCGGAGTTCAGGCGCTCGAACGTGAACCCGGCGCCAAGGTCTCCGACAAGCACGGCCTCCGGGCGATCGTCGGTGAGCTCGAGTCCGGCGAAATCCGCGTGCGTCGATGCGGACACGAGCAGCTGGACCCGGTGGATCCCCTGCGTTTCCAACCATGCGGCGGCGGCTACCGGCGCCGTGAGAATCTCGCCCTCGGTCGCAACCAGGCCCATTTCGGCGAGGGCGGCGACGACATCGGCACGGGACTTCCGGCTGGTATTCGTCGTGAACAGAAACGGGAAACCGGCGGAACGCAGGGACGCAACGGCGGCAGCAGCCCCCGGAACGAGTTTCCGTCCGGCGTACACGGTTCCGTCGAGGTCGAGCAACAGACCCTGGATCGCTGGCAATGGTACGTCCTTTCTGTCCGCCTGACGGGGTTCGACTTGCGACCGCTCGACGCACGCCGGACCTTCGGTCGTAAGGGTCGAACGGCTCAACCTAGAGGGCCGCGGCCGCGCGTCAAACCCACCAGCGCGAGAGGAATCCGTGCCCGACCTGTATCCGTTTCCCGCTCTGCGATACAGCCGGCTCGCCGGCAGTCTTTCCGACCTGCTCGCTCCACCCTACGACGTCATTACCGTGGCCGAAGCCGACCGACTTCGGGCACGTCACCGGGGGAATGCCGTGCGCCTGGTCCTGCCTGAGGGAGAGGCCCCGGAGAAGTACGATCGAGTGGCGACCCTGCTCCGACAATGGCGGGAGGAGGGACTGCTCGAGTTGGACTCAGCCCCGACAGTAACCGTGTATCGTCAGGAATTCCGGGGTCCTGACGGACTGGTCTCCCGCCACGGCCTGTTCGCGGCTCTCACACTCAGTCCGTTCGACCGGGGTGAAGTTCTTCCGCACGAGCGAACGCACTCGGGACCAAAGCGCGACCGGCTCGCGTTGACGACAGCGACTCGCACTCAACTCTCACCCGTGTTCCTCACGGCGCGGGATGACTCCTCTCGCCTGCTGGACGGCCTTCTCGCGGCCGCCGGCGCCGAGCCTGACAGCCGTGCGGATACCCCTGACGGTGTGTCGCACACCACCTGGCGGATCGACGCTCCGGAGCTCGCGGCATCGCTGTGTCGTGCAGCCGGAGCGGGACCGCTTCTCATCGCAGACGGACACCACCGGTACGAGACGGCGCTGGAAGCGCAGCGCAAGCTGGGTGGCGGCGCGCCGGCCGCCCGACGAGTGCTGGTCTGCGTCGTCAGTGGACGTGATCCCGGATTGCGCATTCAGCCCACACACCGGACGGTCGTGGGAACGCCCATCGAAGACTCGACCGACGACTGGCCCGCCGTCCTTGCGGATTCCTTTGACCTCCGCCCGGTAGCCGATCCGAGCCCGGCGTCTGCCGCTCGACATGCCGAGGACCACGATGTGATCGTCCTGTGCTCGAACGGACAGGCGTGGGAGCTCCAACCGAGAGCGGGTGCGCTGTCCGCCCGCGGACTCGACGACTTGGACGCGTCGATCCCGAGCGTGGTTCTGGATCACCTGGTGGTCGGGGGAGTTCTCGGCCAGGACGCGGACGCAGCAGCCCGAAACGGGCGTCTAACCTACTTTCGCGAGGCGGAGGCAGCGGTCAGTGCGGCCGGCGAGGAGGGCGCGGCTTTCCTGCTTCCGGCGGTCGGGCAGGAGGCTGTGTGGCACGTCACTTCCCTCGGACGTCGCCTTCCTCCGAAGTCGACTTACTACGAACCGAAGATCCCGTCGGGGCTCCTGTTCCGCCCGCTCGACGCCGAAAGCTGATCGGGCCCCCAGGTCATCAGGAAAGACCGGGTTGGGCCGGCGCGTCGAGCGGCTGAAATCCGTCGAGCGATTCGATGGCCATACCGGCCACCCGGCGTAGAGAAGAACGCTGGGCCAGGAACAGGTCCGCTCCCTCCGACAGAGCCGTAGCGAGCTGCACGGACCGTTCGATCCCCCCGCCGATCTGCGCACGAACCTGGGCCGCCTGTCGCGCAATGCGACCATCGAGCGGAATTACCCGAAGCCCCGGAATCGACCCGATCAACTGTTCGATTCTGCTGGCCGTTGAATCCTCCCCCCTGCGATAGGACTCCACCAGCAACTGGTACAGGCTGAGGGCCGATGTCTGCCCCGCCACCTCTCCGGCCTCCATCGCGCGGAACAGGGAGCGCGTAAACGGGAGCGCTCTCGGCACACCGGCGGCATGAAGCGCGAGCACGCTCGCATCGAGATGCACGAGGTCGTGGTCCTCCAGAAGCTCCACGAACCGTGCACCCTCACTCACAGTGAGCCTCCGGCCACAGCTGCGGCTCGTCATCGGATTCGGAGACGAGGAGCAGAATCCCCTCGAGCTCGGCAGCCGGATCCTCCGGGCGCCGGCGCATTTCCACGACGTCGTCATCGCGTACGCTCACCAGCAGTCTGTCTCCAGGCCGAAGGCCGAGGGCCTCGCGGGCTTCGCGCGGAACCACGATCTGGTGTTTGCTGCTGAGTTTCACGGTCGAAGGCATTCCCACCTCCCACGCAGAGTGCATCGGCGGCATATTCAACGATCGCCACGTCAGTCGACTGAACTTTACGGGATTACTTTACTGTCCTAGCACGCGTACCGGGAGGGGGGGGGACGGAACCTCAGAGTACGCTGAACACGAACAGGGCATACCCCGCCAGGAGGAAGCCGCCTTCCGCGCGGCTGACGCGAGCCCCGGTGTAGGCGAGCGGAATGAGGATCACACAGAACGCCAGGGCCGGCAGCACCTGGCTCTGGACAATGAACCTGGAAAAGCCGAGCGGGTGAATCACGGATGCCGTTCCAAGAACCAGGCCGAGGTTGAAGATATTGGAACCAATCACGTTACCGATCGCGATGTCCCCCAGGCCGCGGACGGCGGCGGCGATGGTCGAGGCGAGCTCAGGAACCGACGTTCCCACGGCGACCAGCGTCGCTCCGATGACCTCCTCTGGCACCTGGAACACGCGAGCGATCACGACAGCCGAATCGACCAGCCAGTTCGCGCCGATCAGCAGCAGCACCATGCCCAGAGCCACGCGGGCCCAATTCAGCCACGCGCGACGACCCTCCGGATCTCCTTTTGTCTTCGCTGCTTCGACTTCCTTCGTCTTCGCCGTTTCGGTTTCCACAGACAGCTGTTCTCCAGGAGCCTCGGACGCGTGGCCCCAGCGGAAAAGGTAGTACAGATAGAATGTGAAGGCCGTCAACAGGAGCATGCCGTCCACTTGATCGATGGAACCGTCGGCGGCCAGCAGCAACACTGCCAGCAGGAATCCGATCAATAGCGGAGCCTCGGTGCGGATCAACCTCCGATGTACCGCGATCGGCCGGATAATGGCACCCAGCCCCACGATCAGGCCGATGTTTGCAATGGTGGACCCCATGATATTGCCGATCGCGAGCCCGGATTCGCCTCGCAGCGCGGCTGCGCTGGACACAACGAGCTCGGGCGCGGAGGTGCCGAACGCGACGATCGTGAGCCCGACCATTAACGGGCTCACCCCTCGTTGCGCGGCGACGCGAGCCGCACCCGTAACCAGCCAGTCGGCACCCAGCGTCAGGGCGGTGAGCCCGAGGGCGAACAGGAGCAACTCCCAGATCACCGGGCGCGGTCCGATCCGCCGATCCGGGCAGCGAACGAGTGAGGATACCGTGTGGAAAACTCCCGAGACGTCGGATGTTTCGATTCCAGACCGGGATAGCCGCACGCAACTCGACCCGCCCGACGGTAAAACGCTCTAAGACATATCACTATAAGAGGTTATCCTGTCTATGAATGATCCGTCAGGCAGTCTGAGACGCGTTGTCCTGAGGCTTCGCCGCCACTTTCGCACGCCCGTCAGACTTCTGTTGAATGTGCGCACCCATGTGAAGCTGCCCGTCCACCTGGCCTCCCTCTTCCAGCTTCACCCGCCGGCTGCGGATATCTCCCTGAATCCGGCAGGATGCCTGTAGCTCGATGCGGCTCTCGGCGGTAACGCTTCCGTTGACCCTTCCGGCCACGATCGCGTCCTGGGTCGTGATATCCCCGATGACGATCCCGTCCTTTCCTATCACGACACTCTTCGCTGCCTTTACGGTGCCCTCGATGGAGCCTTCCACGCGGATCGTCCCATCGCTCTCGCAGTCGCCGGTGATCTTCATCCCCGGCCCGATGATCGACACGACATCCCCGAGCTCGCGGGGTGCCCCGTTCCCAAGGCCTTTCGTCATCACAGCAGTCCTCCCCCCAGTTGGTAGCGATCAGAGCCGGCCGGACACCCAGGGCAACGGGTCGACCGGCTCACCGTCCTGCTCGATCTCAAGGTGCAAGTGCGGTGCCGTCGAGCGACCGGTGTTTCCTGACAGGGCAATCACTTCACCTGCCCCCACCGAGTCACCTTCCGTGACGAACACCCACGAGGCGTGCGCGTACAGCGAGCGCAATCCGTCGCCGTGGGAAATGCGGACGAACCGCCCGTACTCCCGGCCCTCTCCTGCTTCCTCCACGATACCCGCTCCGGCGGCCCTGATATACGACCCCGATGGTACGGCAATGTCGAGGCCGACATGTCCCCCATCGCCGGCCGAAGAGGTGTCGCCGAACGCCCGCGTGACGAAACCCGGCTCCACGA
>PVMS01100294.1_pt1 | contig 11237 bp, 11 predicted proteins | sample 1853461 | NCBI WGS metagenome assembly PVMS01 (sample SAMN08582032, study PRJNA380276) | Marine sediment metagenome, whole genome shotgun sequencing project. | isolation source: ocean sediment barecode stripped | collected 2017
CCCGAAAGTTAATGCGATCAAGCAATGTTTCAGTAACAAACGAAGACGCTTTGCGGGCATCGCGCTGGATGTTTATTTTGATCACCTGCTGATGCGCCACTGGCACCAGTTCGATCAGCGAAACCTGGACGATGTGATAGCAGAATTTTATTTGCGAATCGAACACGGGCAGGTCCTGATGCCGGGTAGCGAAATGCGTCGGGTCACCTCGCGTATGATTTCGCATGACTGGTTTGGCTCCTATCGGGATATAGATTCAGTTGCCGAGGCAATAGATCGCATCGCATCAAGAATTCGTTTCGCCAATGCCTTCGATAATGCGATCGAGGATCTGCAAAGGAATGAAGATTTTATCCTGAGTGTCTTTCTTCAGTTTTACCCGCAACTGAAAGCGCACGTGGAATCCCTGGAGTTTGAAAAACAGATAATCGATTAGCAGTCGATCACCTTGCCGGGGTTCATGATGTTTTGCGGGTCAAGCGCCTGTTTGATTGCCTGCATCACGGCTATTGCGCCATCGCCATGTTCGTTGCGCATATGCTTGAGTTTGCCGAGGCCAATACCATGTTCCCCGGTACAGGTGCCGCCCATCTCCAGGGCTCTTTGTACCAGGCGTGCATCGACCTGTAAGGCGGCCTCGAACATTTCATCGTCCTCCGGGTCGATAAATATGGTGAGATGAAAGTTGCCGTCACCGACATGACCCAGTATCGGTGAGTACAAATTGGTCGAGGCCAGGTCCTGTTGGGTTTCGGCAATGCAATCGGCGAGCCGGGAGATGGGCACGCAGACATCGGTGACATAACCCCGACTACCGGGCGCCATTGCCAGTCCAGCATAGTAGGCGTCGTGGCGGGCGCTCCAAAGGCGATTTCTATCCTCCTCTTTTTCCGCCCATTGAAACCCACTGGCGCCAAATTCGCGTGAAATTTCATCGAATAATCGCACCTGTTCGGCGACCCAGTCCCTGGTACCGTGGAATTCGAGAAACAGGGTGTCGAGTAGCGGATAGTCAGTTTTGCTATAGGCATTGATCGCCTTAATGTAGGCGCTGTCGAGCAGCTCGATTCGCGCTACCGGAATACCCATCTGGATAGTTTTTATGGTAGCGTCGGCAGCGGAACGGACGTCGGGGAAGTTGACGATCGCTGCGGAAATCGCTTCTGCGCGTCCATACAGGCGTAGTGTGATTTCGGTAATGATGCCCAGGGTACCCTCTGAACCGACAAACAGTCGCGTGAGGTCATAGCCAGCCGCCGATTTTCGCGCCCGGGTACCGGTATGGATGATGTCGCCATTGGCTGTCACCACGGTTAGCGCTAAAACGTTTTCGCGCATGGTGCCATAACGTACCGCGTTGGTACCCGAGGCGCGCGTCGCGGTCATGCCGCCAATCGAGGTGTCCGCACCTGGATCGACAGGGAAAAACAGGCCCGTATCGTGCAAATAATGATTGAGTTGTTTACGCGTTACCCCGGCCTGGACTCGACAATCCAGATCCTCGTTGTTGATTTCGATGACCTGGTCCATCTGGCTCAGGTCGATACAAACGCCACCCTTAACCGCCTGAACCTGACCCTCCAGGGAGGTGCCAGTACCGTAAGCGATGACAGGCGTAGCGTTTTCGGCACAGTACTTGACTACTTGTGAGACTTCTTCAGTGGATTGTACAAAAACGACGGCATCGGGTGCCTGGGATGGATGCCAGGATTCACCTCGACCGTGTTGTTGTAATACCGATTCGGCAGTTGAAACGCGATCACCCAGTAGAGCGCGTAACTGCTTGATCAGAAACTCTCGATCGGGTTGAACTGAACTCGGTACGCTACTCATGCCGGCTACCTTTAGAATTGCACATTGTTTTAGTCGAAATTATGAGCCTTGAGAGTCCAAAACGCCAGTTTCACTATAGTGATCTATGTCTCTTAGCCGCCATGGCTATAAAACAGTTTCGCGTATATACTTGAGCCGAGATCGCCGAGATAAAATGAAAACAACAATCTCGGTGCAATAAAGCACTGAAAACACACAGAAAAAGGAGAAGAGGCCGAGTGTGAAAGATGTGAAGCTGGAAGCTATGACGAAGGCGCAACTGACCAAAGAGTTAGAGAAACTTCGCCATCGCGAATCCTTACTCGACGCGACCGAGAAAATTGCCGATACCGGCCACTATATATACGATGAGATATCGGAAACTTATCAATACATTAGTCCTGGCTATGCGCGAATTCACGGTGTAACGCCGGAACAGCTGATGGACTCAGTCCAATCAGCAGAAGATGATATTGCGGACGTAATAGAAGACGACTACGCGCGTGTCAAAGCCGTCTATGAGAAATACATTGAAGATGGTCGAGATTATTCGGTGGAATATCGGATTAAGCGTGCCGATGGTGAAATCCGCTGGGTACGCGAGCAGAGTTCGGCAAACCGGATCAAGAACGGTGTGGTCGAACAGACGCTCGGAGTATTGCAGGATATCACCAAACAAAAAAATACCGAGGCGCAGTTACTGGAAGCCAAGGAATCGCTCGAAGCAAAGATAGCAGAGCGTACCGAGGAACTGGTTAAAACAGTCGAGAAATTAAAGAAAGAAGTTGAAGAGCGTGAGAAGATCGCCGCTGAACTCAAATTCCATGCGAATCATGATTCCCTCACCGGGCTGCCAAGTTTGCGCCTGTGCAAGGATAGACTGGAGCGCTCGCTTGCCGAATCACGCCGTAACAAGCAAATGTCCGCGGTCATGTTCGTCGACCTCGACGGTTTCAAGTTAATCAATGATACCCATGGACACGAATGTGGTGATATTGTGCTCAAGACCACGGCCGACCGTATCAGGGCTGAAATTCGAGAAACCGATACGGTTGCGCGCATTGGCGGTGACGAATTTTTGATTATTCTGTCGAATATGTCGAACATCCACGTTACTCAACGCGTGGCTGGAAAATTAATCGAACAAATCTCAAAAGTCATATTGTACGGGTCACAGGAGATTGAAATCAGTGCCAGTATCGGCATTGCGATCTATCCGGACGATGGCACAACTTCTGAAGAGATTATCCAGCAGGCAGACAAGGCGATGTACATGATCAAGCACTCGGGTAAAAATAATTTCGGCTTTACCGAGACCAGGCAACTAGACCAATCAGGTTAATCTCCAGCGTCATTGACCGACGCGGTAATTATTGTAATCAGCGGTTCGTTCGTGATTGACTGAAAATCCACGCATTGGCGCATTAAATAAACTATTTAACCTGGACCTTGTCCAATAACTCGCGAATCCAATTCCAAATGGGATATATGCTATATCCGAAATTGTTCGTAAACTGCAACTGTTACCTAAATATAAAAGGGGATACCCCGGAGGATAGAAATGAATCAATTACTAAAACCATTTTTACTACTGATGTTGAGCTCGATGCTGATGTTTTCAGCGCAACTCAGTGCCGATTCGCATACCAAAAATAAACTGGTGATTCAGATTAGTACCGACGATCCACGTACCCAGAAAATTGCCCTGAACAACGCGGTTAATATGCAAAAACTGTACGGAATGGACAACATCATCATTGAGATCGTGGCTTACGGTCCGGGGCTGGGTCTAATGACCACAAAAAGCGGACTGGCCGATCGCGTCACCAGCCTGGCGATGCAGGATATCACCTTTAGTGCCTGCGGTAATACGATGAAGAAGGTGGCGAAAAAAAGCGGCAAAATGCCAGAATTACTCGAAGGAGTCGGACAGGTGACGGCCGGTGTCGCCCGCATCATGGAGTTGCAGCAGCAGGGATACGCCTATATCCGACCCTAAACCCCGTATAGCTATTCGCTCGCGCCAGGGACTCTGGCGCAGAGCATTCACCTCACCATAGTGTTGTCAGCGCTGGTCTCAGCGGTTATGGCTGGCAATTCCTTTTTATATCCTGATCAAAATATCAATACGCGATAAAATCGCTGCATGGTTTCAGTAACGACAGCCGCGTCTGAGCGACGCGATCACCCGGTCCTGGGTGTCACTACATTCATCGGCAATTTGTTGCTCATGTCGCTGATCAGCGGAATGGTTAAGATCCTGTCGACCACCTATCCGTTAAGCGAAATCCTGTTAATTCGATTCATTTTCGCGATGCTGTCTTTCTGGTTGATACTGTTTTCAACCATCGGCTTAAGCGGGCTCGTAACACGGCGTCCACTGGAACATGCGCTGCGAAGTTTTAGCGGAGTTTTCAGCCTGGCCATGCTCTATTACGCGGTGTCGAATATTCCGATTGCCGATGCCACGGCGATCAGCTATGCGGCGCCGATCTTTATCACGCTGTTTTCGATATTTCTGCTGGATGAAACAATAGGCATACGCCGCTGGCTTGCGGTAATCATCGGATTTATCGGTGTTTTGCTGATCGCCCAACCTGCTGGTGCAGAGTGGAGTCCTGGAGTCTTTGCGGCAATCGCCTCAGCGATTAGTGGAGCACTTGTGGCGATCTGGTTACGCCGCCTCAGTGCGACCGAAAAGTCAGTTACCATCGGATTGTATTACAATAGCAGCGGAACGCTATTCTGTATCGGTTGGGTCCTGATGACGGGATCGCTAATGCCACAGGGAACAGACCTGTTGATGTTTTTGGTGTTTGGCATCATGTGTGCGGGCCAGCAATGGCTGTTAACGATTTCCTTCCGTTACGCTGAAGCCAGTTTACTCGCACCGTTTGAGTATCTGGCTATGATTTTCGCGGCAATCGTTGGCTTCGTGTTCCTCGGTGAAGTGCCGGAACTAACCACCTGGCTGGGTGGGGCTGTGATCGCCGCGAGTGGATTGTTCATATTCAAACGCAAACAACAACTTATCGCCAGATCCAGAAAATGAGTAAGCCCGGGATCACCCTGCTGGTGGCCTCGATGACGGCTTTATTGTCAGCGCTAATCGTCCGCGTGGGTCGACTTTAGTCGGGGTCCAGCCTGTGCGTGACTAGCGGGTTCCGAGGTAAACCCCTGCGCTGATCATTATCGATCCCGCTACTCGATTGAGACCGGTCATGGCCTTCTCCGAACGGAAAAATCGCCTGGCCCAGGCGGCGCTGATGGCAATGGACATCAAGCCAATCATTAAACCGGTAAAAGTTATTAGTGAGACCAGCATAATATCGTTTGCACTGAGGCTAGACAGGTCCATAAAGCTCGGCAGAAAAGCAATGTAAAACAGGATCACCTTGGGGTTGGATGCCGAGATCAAAAATCCTGTCACAAACCCGGTCATATTTTTACCACCCGAATCCTGCTCGATATATTTGGCGCGGTTGTGCCAGATCTTCCAGCCCAGGTAGATCAGGTAAATAGCACCGGCAATTCGAATCAGGGTAAAAACACTACCCCATTGTTCGGCAATGGTCGAGAGCCCATAGCAGGCCAGTATCAGATAGACGACATCGCTAACTGCCATACCCAGTGTCAGACTAATACAGGGCCGCACACCCTCGGTCATCGACTTTGCCAGAATGGCGAATACACCGGGTCCAGGCGTTATCGAGAAAACAATGATGGTGATAAAAAATATGATCGCGGATTCAGGAGTCATGCCAGGGGTCCGAGAATTTAAACTGACTCATTTTGCACCGGCTGCCAATAGTATTTCAACCATCTCCCGGTAATCGTTTCGTTCGGCGAGTTGTAAAGGCGATCGGCCGTAACCATCGCCCAGATTGACATTTGCCCCAGCCATTACCAGTGCTTTTAGTGTCGCTGTATGCCTGCTACCGCCGTCGCCTAGTACGATCGACTCGATCAGTGCCGTCCATTTTATATTATTCACATGGTCGAGCGGGGCGCCGGCTGTGATCAGCGTTTCGACCACCTCGACGTGGCCGAGGTGCGCGGCTGCGATTAATGCAGTGCCATCGTACAGGCTGGTTATGTTGCCAGGGCTGGCACCAAGCTCCAGGGCCAGTCGCAGGGTGAGGAGGTCGTCTGCAACGGCGGCGATGGTAACAATATCGTATCGATCATGTTCCAGGGCGTTAGGGTCCGCGCCAGCATCAACCAGCAGACGCATGGCCCCATGGTTTGCCGTGTATGCAGCAACATGGAGTGGTGTTCTACCGTGCCTGTCCTCTTCGTCGACATCACTGGACCCGGCAATCGCTTGTTTCAGTGCTGTCGAATCGTGCTCTACCACCGCTTTGAACAATCCGCTATAAGCCAGCACTTCCGCGGTTGACGGAGGAGTTTGAGCAAACCCGTAAGGCGATACAAAGCAGCTAACCAGGCCAGCTAGTATCCATAATCCTGAAAGCCCGAATGGTGTTGAGAAAATTGCTTTCATGGTTTCGGCACTAATTCAATGCGCGATCTAGCTGAGTCAGGATTTTTGTCACGTCCTGTTGGCGGTTGTAATGCACCAGAGAGATTCGAACCACGCCATCGTCAGGGTCGATGCCGAGATCGCGCACCAGGCGGTGAGCGTAAAAATTTCCGTTCTCAGTGCCGATGCCTGCATTCTGCAGTTGCTGCGCGAGTTTTTGCGAACTTTGTTTTAGTGGTTTAAACGCAATGGTTGGTACGCGATCATTGTCGCGCACACTGGCTTTACCGATGAGTCTGACATCGGCATGAGCGTCGAGAAATTCTAGCATCGGTGCCGCAAGCTGATTTTCATGTTGTTGAATCAAGTTGCGAATATCGGCCAGTTTTTGCGGCATTTCAATATTACTGTCATCAAAATGATGGCTGTGTAGCGCCTTGATATAGTCGAGCACACCGGCGCAGCCGGCAACCTGTGCGTGTTGCGGGCCTGCGGGATTGAAGTCCTTGCCTGGATCGCCGCTCAGAAAATAATGGGCCTGCGAAACCAGTTCGTCACGAATCGACTGGTTGATGTACATGATACCCTGGTGTGGCCCAAAAACCTTGTATAGGCTAAAAGCATAACCATCGACACCCAGGGCCTTCAAGTTGCTGATGTGGTGCGGTGCATAGGCCACTGCATCGACAAACACTCTGGCCGTAGAATGTTTTTTTATCTTTTTTGTAATCGACGCTACCGGGTTAACGCTGCCGACAAGGTTTGAGCAGTGGCTAAAAAATACCCAGCGAGTCTTATCGTTCAAAAGGGAGAGTAGTTCTTCGATGTCGAGCAGCCCACTGTCCGGGTCGACCTTCCATTCGCGGATAGTGACGTCTTTTTCGATAGCCTTGCGTCGCCAGACACCGCTATTGGCCTCGTGATCCTGGTTGGTGACGACAATTTCATCCCCACTTTGCCAGCGATCACTAATCGCCTGTGACATGACATAGGTATTCATCGAAGTAGAGGGTCCGATGGTGAGTTCGGAGAGATCTATACTCAATGCCGCCGCCCAATCCTGTTTCGCTCGATCCATCGCCGCGCCAGCTTCGCTGGATGATTTATAGTGAGAGTAGGGCTGTACCCGGGTATGCCGATTATAATGTTCCAGTAAGTCATTGACCTGGTTGCAGACATAGCTGCCGCCGGCATTGGAGGCAAATACGAAATCTGGTTCGTCGTTTAGTTGAGCAAACTGCTGGCGAACGAAATCGATATCTAGCGACATGGAAGGGTTCCTGTATATTCTGGTTTAATAGTATTCACGATTAAATTCATCGAAAGCCAGTTCAAAGCGTTCGAGGTTTTTACTCGTATATGCGGGGAAGTCCATTTCGATTTCGGAGTATATTTCTGACACCATGGACCAGAGTGTTTCACGTAGTAGCGAAGCACATTTCATTGCATAGTAGCCGCGCCACTGGTGACGGTTCCAGCTCGAACCAAAATAAGACTCCAGCATGGTAATTTCCTGATCGACCGGGAGTGCATTGTTAGAGGCGAGGTTTGAAAGGTCGAACAGCGGACTATTGAAGCCGGCATAGTCGAAATCAATCAACCAGATTTTTTCACCGTCATCGATAAAATTGGCAGCGAGCAGGTCGTTGTGGCCAAAAATGATTTTAACCTTGCCAACCTCTTTTTCCAGACTGGCGGCGATTGCATCCAGTTCAGTCAGACGTTTCGCATAATGGCTATTGCCTTCTTTCAACAGGCCCTGGTAGTGACGTAAAACCTGAAAAACCCAGAACATGACCGGGATCTGTCGGAAATACTTTGGTATCTGAATATGAAAGCGTTTTAGCAACTCGATGATGCGGGACAGGTTATTGTTATCGCGAATATCCGCTTCCTGAAAAACTTTGCCTTCGATAAATCGCACCACCATCACACCCGGCTCGTCGTATACCGGTTCGGGCGAGACGCCGGCCTCGAAAGCTGCCTTACTGCTAGCTAATTCGTTGCTGCGAGAGATCAGATGTACCGGGTCGTCTTCGCCAAGACGTACCACGTATTGTTGACCACTGTCGGTGACCTTGAAATTCAGATTGGTCATGCCGCCACCGAGTGGTTCAATCTGTATGGTCGAACGCCAGCAGTCCAGGCTGGCTATTTTATTTTCCAGATCCTCATTCATCGTCATGGCCTGACAGTGGAGCAGAGAGTTAGCATTCCATGATAGCATCGACGTATTCTTGCGCAATGCCACGATGAATAAATCTGAATTTTTCGAAACCGGCTGGTGCCTGTTTAACTACGATAGGCAATTGGCAAACTGGGTAAGGCAGGCACTGCCATTTGCACGTCAGGCTATTCTGGCCGATGAAAATATTCGCTGGCTGCGCTGTGGCGGGACCTGGCAGGCTGGTGTCAATGCCTTGACGAACAGAGCCGATGGTTCGCTCGGCTCGGGTAGCGAAATTCGCGCGGCGGTAATCGACTTTATTCACGTGTCGCTGGCACTGGCCCCTTTTGACTGGGACCGCGCCCAGGTGTCGGTTTGTTACCCGGGGTATCCGCAACCGATGGATGACGAGTCCGAGGTGGCTTTTGTTTATCGTCGAGATCGAGACGCAGCACACGTCGATGGGTTATTACCCGAGGGTCCGGATCGGCGCAGACATTTACGCGAGTATCATGGATTTATCCTCGGTATACCGATGGTCGAGTATTCTAAAGGGGCCTCGCCGTTTGTGGTCTGGCCAGGTTCGCATGAGATTGTGCGTCAATATTTTATGCGCGCTTTCGAGGGAATACACCCGAGTGAATGGGGTGATCTGGATGTGACCGAGATCTATCACGAGTGTCGTCGCGCCGTATTTAAAAGTTGTGCGCGAGTAGAAATCCTCGCCGGGCCGGGCCAGGCTTACCTGGTCCATCGGCTTGCGCTACATGGTATAGCACCCTGGCAGCCGGGGGCCGATGCCACCGAGGATGGGCGAATGATCTGTTATTTCAGGCCGGAAACCAGTGGCCCCGAAGGGTGGCTGTTTAATCCTTGAGTATGCTGACGAAACTAATCCATTTTACTGTTTAAATTCACCAGGCCTGACGGGGTTTCAATATTGGCCGATAGGTAAGGCGTTTCAGTATCAGCCAATGGATGAATACTCACCAGGTGATCGGCACTCATCGAGGCGAGTATCGAGTGCAACCAGTCGGGGCGATTGTGGTAGATTTCGAGCGAATGCAGACGGCAACCCAGTTCTGCCATCGATCTGGATGGGTGTTGTTCGGTATGCCACTGGAGCACGTAGGGCACCAGGCCATTCGCCAGCAGTCGGCCATCTTCGGTTAATCCAAGCTGCCAGCTCAAGCTGTCACGACTGAGTTCGGTGGGAACGCCAATCGGAAGTTTCGAATCAAGTTCCACGGCCTTTATATCAGTTGTATTGATCACCCAGGTAATGAGTCTCGGTTGCCGCTGCAACGAGGCCCGCATCAGGCCATCGTCGAGGTTAAACCAACGCGGCTGTCGAGGCGCCGCCGCTTCCGGGTTGATCGCGATAACCTCGATATATGAATCGTTTCCCAGTTGCATCAGGTGATTGTGCGTTCCCATGGTTTTATGAAGGCCCCCTTTGGGAAGCTCGACATCAAGTACTGAACGGATGTAATCAACACCCTGACGCAGTGTTTCAGCACCGATTACCAGATGATCGAGTCGATTCATACGGTCAATCTAATTCGAATGCATCAAATACTCAAGTTGTGAAAACAGTAATAGTCCCGCAATAGTGGATTTTCGCGCCTTACTGTTTTATGTTGTGTGGTTGAAGCGACCGGATGAGATCCTATGAATATTCTTACCAGCAAGATCGACTACCAGGTCGGTGACAAATCCCACCAGGCTTATCTCGCCTACGACGAATCTATCAATGCGCCAGCGCCCGGAGTGATCATTGTGCACGAATGGTGGGGGGTCAATAACTACATCATTGCGCGCACGCACCAGCTCGCCGAACTGGGTTACGTTGCACTCGCAATCGATATGTACGGCGATGGTCGGATTGCTGCCAATACGGACGAAGCTGGCAGTCTGATGACCGCGGTACTGGACAATATGGATAAAGGGACTGCTGCGCTGCGCGCCGGTTACCAGTTGCTACTCAACCAGGCCCTGGTGGATCAGGAAAAAACCGCTGCTATCGGTTATTGCTTCGGTGGGGCAATGGTGTTGCATATGGCACGCATCGGTTTACCGCTATCGGCGGTTGCCAGTTTTCACGGCGCCCTGGGATCGTTTCACACGGCCGAACCAGGTAGTATCCAGCCGCGAATTTTGGTTTGTCATGGGGAAGCGGACTCGATGGTAACGATGGACGATTTGGACAGTTTTAAGGTGGAGATGGATGCGGCTGGTGCGGACTATGAAGTGAATCTTTACGCGGGCGCCAAACATGGCTTTTCTAGTCGTGAGGCAGATGAAAATGCGAGCAAGTATGGGATCGACGTCGGTTACAATGCCGAGGCCGACCAGGCTTCCTGGCAAGCGATGCAAAGCCTGTTTAACAAGGTTTTTTAACAGCAGTCATCGCCATGTCGATTAGTAAAGATTTGGGAGATCATCGACGTCACTACGAGAGTGGCAGTATAAACAGGGATAACCTGGATCCTAACCCGGTTATCCAATTTGGCAGGTGGTTGCAGGAGTCGATTGACATGGAAGCGGTTGATGCTACTGCCATGACACTGGCGACCGCGACTAGCGACGGTATACCCTCGGCAAGAATTGTTTTACTCAAGCAGTACGATGAACTGGGATTTTGCTGGTATACCGACTCGCGTAGCCAAAAAGGACAGGAACTGGCCAATAATGTACAGGCATCGCTGTTGTTTTACTGGCGCGAAATGAGTAGACAAGTCAGGATTCAGGGCAGCGTTGAGCAGCTACCGGCAG
>PVMS01089740.1_pt1 | contig 11236 bp, 7 predicted proteins | sample 1853461 | NCBI WGS metagenome assembly PVMS01 (sample SAMN08582032, study PRJNA380276) | Marine sediment metagenome, whole genome shotgun sequencing project. | isolation source: ocean sediment barecode stripped | collected 2017
TGCGCAATATGTGCAACCGCCGGGGGGTAATTTGGCCGATAATTCTGATGGCCAACCCCGGTCCTGGAAACGGCTGACGCCAGATTAAATCTTCCGGTAATCCCAGCTCTTTGCCTAGCAGACGAACTTCATCCTTAAACAGATATTTTAAGGGTTCGATAAGCTTAAGTTTCATCTTTTGGGGAAGGCCGCCGACATTATGATGGGACTTGATGACGGAGGTCGGGCCGCCAAAGACGGACACGGATTCGATCACGTCCGGATACAGGGTGCCCTGGGCTAAAAAATCGACCTCCCTTATTTTGCGGGCTTGTGCTTCAAAGACCTGTATGAAAATGCGGCCGATTATTCTGCGCTTTTTCTCCGGATCTGTGACCCCGGCCAGGGCCTTTAAAAATTGGGTCCTGGCATTTACAAACCGGATATTAAGGTGCAAGTACCGTTTTAGGGTGATCTTGAGTTTTTCGGCCTCGTTTTTTCTGAGCAGACCATTATCAACAAATATACAGGTCAGCTTTTTGCCGATGCTGTTGTGAATGAGAACGGCCGCCACCGAAGAGTCCACACCACCGCTTAAGCCCAGAATCGCTTTTTTATCCCCCACTTGCTCCCGGATATTCTCGATGGACTGTTTGGCAAATGACTTCATGGTCCAGGAACGTTTGCAGCCACACACATTATAAAGAAAATTGCGCAACATCTTTTTGCCCATCTGCGTGTGGACAACCTCGGGGTGATACTGCACACCGAAAAGTTTTTTCCTGGCATAGGCGGCAGCCGCGAATTTGGTGTTGGCGGTAGAAGCAGTAGTTTTAAAGCCGGCTGGTAATTTGGTGATAGAATCACCATGACTCATCCAGCAGGAGCTTTTTTTCTTCACACCTTCAAAAAAACCTTCGGACTTTTTAATTTCAAGCTCGGCAAATCCGTATTCGCGCTTGCCGACTCTTTGCACGGTTCCGCCTAAAGCTGCCACCATAAACTGCATGCCATAACAAATACCCAATACCGGAATACCCAGATCAAAAATACCGCGGTCGGCTTTGGGACTGTTTTTTTCATATATGCTTGCCGGCCCACCGGACAGGATAATACCCTCCGGCTTCAAGGCCTTTACCTCCTCAGCTGAAATGCCGGGCGGCTCAATTTGACAATACACATGGAGCTCACGAACCCTGCGCGCAATTAACTGATTGTACTGGGAGCCAAAATCAATGATCAGAATCATAGTCTACCCCGGGAAACGGTTTGCGAAAACAGGCTGAATATGTTAGAGACGGCTGCAAAAGTCAACCGCAAATTTGTAATCTGGAAAATGCCTAAAAACAGAATGCCTAAAATGCACTAAAGTGCCTAAAATGCCTAAAAACAGAATGCCTAAAATGCACTTTAGGCATTTCTTGGATCTAAAGGTGACAATAAAAAAATTAATCGTACAGATTTATGAGGTACAGGATCCCGCAGAATCGCAGGCACTGATAAATACCGGCGTTGACCATATCGGCAGTGTCATCGTTTCCGAAATGAATTGGAAAGTTCCCGGCCTGAAAGAGACCACCGAGCTGGTCCGCGCTTCATCCACCAAAAGCAGTTTGATACCTTTGTACAATTCACCCGATTCGGTTCTGCGCACTCTGGACTATTATCAACCAGACATTGTCCATTTCTGTGAGGCCTTGACAGACCGGAAGGGTATACGGAAAAACTGTCAAAAATTGATCCATTTGCAGGAAGCTGTTAAAAAACGATTTCCGCAAATCCTGATTATGCGCTCCATTCCGATTGCACCGTCCGGAAAGAGCCAGCGGGTGCCTACTCTTGATTTGGGGAGATTATTTGAGCCCACAAGTGATTATTTTCTGACTGATACGATGCTCATAAACGACCCGGATTCTAAAGCCGATTCCCAGCCGGTCCAGGGCTTCGTGGGCATAACCGGACAGACCTGCAGCTGGCACACAGCCGCTGATCTGGTTGCAGCCAGCAGTATTCCGGTTATACTGGCCGGTGGTATTTCACCTGGCAATGTGACTGAGGGAATTCTGCAGGTTCGGCCGGCCGGCATCGACAGCTGCACCCGGACAAATTCCCTGGATGAAAAGGGCCTTCCCATACGCTTCAAGAAGGATATTGAAAAAGTAAAACAATTGGTCGGCGCTGTTCGAGCGGCTGAGAAGGGTCTGAATTGACTATTGAATATTGACTATTGAATATTTGAGGAATTCTATCATTAAAGTTTTTGTTTTCGAATGCGATATTTACTAGCAAAATCCAGAATTAAAAGAGGGAATTAGAATAATGATTGAAAGTGGCGATCTGAGAAAAGGACTCAAAATAGAAATGGATGGTGAGCCCTATGCCATTATACAGTTTGAGTTTACCAAACCCGGCAAGGGCAAGGCGCTCTATAAATGCAAATTGAAAAATATGCTAACCGGAGCCCAGTTTGACAAAACCTTTAGATCCAATGAAAAATTCAAGCAACCGGATCTGAACGAACAGGAGATGGAATACCTGTATTCAGATGGTGAGCAATACTGTTTCATGAATACATCGACTTACGAGCAGGAGTTTCTTACTGCCGAGCAGGTTAGCGACACCATTAACTTCCTTAAAGAGAACACCGTTTGCAATATATTATTATTTGAAGGCACTCCCATCGGAATATCTCTGCCAATTTTTATTAATTTAAAAGTGGCAAAAACCGATCCCTGGGTCAAAGGTGACACGGCCTCCGGCGATTCAAAACCGGCAACCCTGGAAACGGGCTATGTGTTACAGGTGCCGCCCTTTATTGAAGAAGGAGAGCTGTTAAAAATCGATACCCGCACCGGAGAGTACGTGGAGAGGGTTAAGGGATAAATGGCCTCTGGTCACGGGTTGCAGGCCACTGGCCGCTGTTCCGGGTTGCGTGTTGCGGGTCACGTGTTGCGGGGTGATAAGTTGACCAATCCGAAATTCCACCCAATCCGAAATCCGAAATCAAGAGCTTCTGTCATCTGTCTTCTGACCTCTGTTATCTGTACTCTGACCTCTGTCATCTATACTCTGACTACGTGAAACCTTAGAAGCGAATAGCAGAACAAGAATGAGATCAAAGAAAAAGCCATCCCATGTCTAAAATAAGCGAATACCTGCAGTCGCTTATCAAATCCGAGCGCCTGGGCGCCCAGGTTGTCTTCCAAACCGTCCTGCCGCAAACCCCGGCCCAGTGGTCTGAATCAATCACCCAATACTCGCCGGCCATCCGGCAGGCCTTGCGGGCCGCCGGGGTGCAAAAACTTTATCAGCACCAGGGCCAGGCCATAGACATAATTCGGAGTGGAAAAAATGTCATCGTGGCCACACCGACGGCCAGCGGTAAGTCCATGATCTATAACCTGCCGGTCCTGGAAAGATTTCAGACCCATGTGAACTCCAAAAGTCTCTATATTTTCCCCCTGAAGGCCCTGGCCCAGGACCAATTGCGGGCATTTGAACAAATGGCGGCTCATTTCGGAGAAATGCAGCCGACAGCAGCCATTTATGACGGTGACACCTCCGCCTACCGCCGCAAACGCATCCGTGAGGCGCCTCCCAACGTAATTTTAACCAACCCTGAAATGTTGCACCTTTCCTTTCTGGCCCATCACCGCAAATGGGTGCATTTTTTTGAAAATTTGCAAACCGTAGTGGTTGATGAAGTTCATACCTACCGGGGGGTGATGGGTTCACATCTATCCCAGATTTTCAGGCGTTTTCACAGAATCTGCCGGCGTTATGGCGTATCTCCGACCTTTGTTTTCAGTTCTGCTACGGTGGCGGATCCTGCCCGGCTGGCCCGGCAGTTGACCGGTCAATCGGTAACCGCCATAACTCACTCCGGAGCCCCACGGGGCAACCGCCATCTTGTTTTTGTCAATCCACAAACGGGTCCGGCCCAGGCAGCGATTCTGCTTTTAAAAGCAGCGCTCTATAGAGGGCTACGGACGATTGTTTATACCCGCTCCCGCAAACTCACGGAACTGATAACCGTCTGGGCGTCAGAGCAATCCAGAGATTTTGCTGACCGGATCAGTGCCTACCGCGCGGGATTTCTGCCGCAAGAACGACGGGAAATTGAGGCCCGGCTTTCAAGTGGTGATCTTCTGGCGGTAATCTCTACCAGTGCGCTCGAGCTGGGAATCGATATCGGAGATCTGGACTTGTGCCTTCTGGTTGGGTACCCCGGTTCGGTGGTATCAACCTGGCAGCGGGGCGGCCGGGTAGGGCGCAGTGGACAGGACTCGGCTTTAATTTTGATCGCCGGTCAAGATGCCCTGGATCAGTTTTTTATGCGAAATCCCGGAGACTTTTTGAACCGACCACCGGAATCCGCGGTGGTCAATCCGTATAATCCACAGATTTTAGCCAAGCATTTAGAGTGCGCCGCCGCCGAACTGCCTCTGAAAACCGGGGAACCCATGATCAACGATGAAAGGGCCCTAAAGGTCGTCGCCCATCTTGAGAGCACAGGCAACCTGTTGCGCAGCGCGGACGGCGAGTTTTTGTATTCGCAAAGGAAAATTCCCCACCGTTATGTAAATATCCGCGGTTCCGGCAATCGTTTTCAAATCATCAGCCGTGCAAACGCTAAAAACAGAGGTGAAATCGATGAATTTCGCGCTTTTCGCGAAACCCATCCCGGGGCCATATACCTGCACCGCGGAAATACCTATATCGTTAACAGCCTTGACCTTAATACCAGAACCATAAAAGTATCCCGAGCAGATGTGGATTATTATACCCAGGTCAGGGGATATAAGGAAACGGAGATCCTGCAAACCTTCGCACAAAAACCTGCCTGGGGCGCGATGGCCTCTGTCGGTCGAATAAAAGTGACCGATCAGGTCACCGAATATGAAATCCGGCGTATCCATGGTAAAAATTTAATTAAATCAATTGCTTTAGATCTGCCGCCCCAGGTCTTTGAAACCGAGGGGATGTGGTTTCAAATTCCCCGGACAATTTATGATGCTGTGGAATCAAGGCAGCTCGATTTTATGGGAGGCATCCATGCCCTGGAACATGCTGCCATCGGCATTTTCCCGCTTCTGGTGATGGCCGACCGCAATGATCTCGGCGGGTTAGCGACCCAGTATCACCCCCAGTTAAACAGTCCGGCCGTTTTTATTTACGATGGAATTCCCGGCGGTGCCGGATTAACTCGTGAGGCCTTTAAGCGGGCAGACAGTTTGCTGAAAAACACCTTGAACGCCATTCAAGGGTGCGGTTGTGAATCGGGGTGCCCATCCTGCGTGCAGTCACCGAAATGCGGATCTGGCAACCGTCCGATAGATAAAACGGCCGCCGTTTTCATTCTGGAGCAATTAATGCACAGGGCTAAACCCTATGCGCCCAAAAGCAACGAATTTCAGCATCAGGATCATCCGGCGCCTCAAATGCCCCCCCCGAAGAAAGCATCGCAGAGGCTGCACTATGGTGTCTTCGACCTGGAGACCCAGCGTTCCGCAGCCGAAGTCGGGGGATGGCACCGGGCGGAATTGATGAAAATAAGTTGTGCGGTATTGTATGATTCAAAAGAAGACCGCTACATTGATTTTTTGGAAAACCAAATCTCCCGGTTTGTTGAGCACCTGCAGACCTTTGATCTGGTTATCGGTTTCAACATCAAGCGCTTCGATTATCAGGTGCTCAAAGGCTATACTGATTTTGACTTCATGAAACTTGCCAACCTGGACATCCTGGAAGAAGTGAAAAACCAACTTGGTTTTCGCTTATCCCTTGACCGTCTGGCTTCGGCAACCCTTGCCACCCGCAAGACAGCCGACGGCCTTCAAGCGCTGCGATGGTGGAAGCAGGGGCGAATTCTCGAAATCATCGAATACTGCCGCCATGATGTTAAAATCACCCTGGATCTGTATCGTTATGGTCGGGATAAGGGGCATTTGATATACGAGGATAGGAACAATAAAAGAATGCGAATTCCGGTCGATTGGCAGTGACTGGGGATGACGAGTGTCGAATGATGAAATCCTCATATTCTGCGGTTCGCTTTATCCTGTAATTATTGAAGGTGTCGAATTAGCTGCCCCAGATCCGTCAGCACCAGATCCGGGCTAAGGTCTGCGCAACGGGGATCGCCGGTTCTCAAACGCAAGGATCGCCTGTCACCCGCAAACAGGGCTGTTTGAAAACCAATGGCATTGGCAGGATATATATCATTGAGCATGTCGTTGCCGACATAAAGTACCGCAACCGGTTGAATCCCCTTTGAATGCAGCTTCTCAGCAGCCATTTTAAACAGAGTGGGCGAAGGTTTGGCCACCTCGTACTGGTAGGAGTAATACAGAAGTCCGGGATCAAAACCCAGATTTTCCATTTCTGAATTTAAAAACCATTTGAACAGAAAAGAGGTATAAAACTGGGCGTTGGAAATGACGCCCATTAACATTTTCATTTGCCGGCAGGCAGACAGCATTGATTCGAGGTTGGGCATGGGACTTACCGGATTGGCAATTAATTCAAACTCAACGGCAAACTGTCTGATGAGGGTCAGATCGTCGATTCCCAGTACCTGCCGCCAGATCTGCTCGATGATCACTTCCGGATAATCAACCCCATTGTTGCGCAGTTCGCTATGTCGGGTTTCAATGCCGGCATATAATTTATCTAAAATACTGCGGGGGGTTTGGGCACTGGCGTATTTGGCCAGCAACTGTTTAATTTGGTCATGCGCCGGCGAGTTTTTCTGTCCGAGACTGATATCTCCGGAGCCGCTTATAAACAGGGTGCCGTAAATATCAAACAGGATGCATTCGATTTTTTCCCTGAGATCGCCCCGGGCTGATAATGAAGTCGGCAGCGGCGCCATGGGGTGAAGATAGTGGTTGATGAGTGCTCTTTTCATCATAGAACCTGATTTTATAAACACATGTCTGCATCAATGGCTAAAACAGAAATGCCTAAAGTGCCTAAAGTGCCCCACCGGGGCCTACGCCCCGGTGGGGCACTTTAGGCATTTCTTTTCTTAGCCATTTCCCGGTTTATCCTGGTCAAATGGTACTTCCGAGGCAGAATAGCTACTCGGTATAGTCGCTCCACTTTAGCAGGCTGAATTTTTTAAGATCTAAAAAAGCTGATATCAGGGCCTTTTTATCGATGCTTTGCTTGACCTCCATATTTGCTACTCGGTCATATATTTCACCCAAATTCCGGCCGTATTGTTTTTGATTGTAACTTCGTTCAATAGCATCCCGGTTGTGCCGGATTAAACTGTTCTTGTCTGATACATCTCCGGGATTTGTCAGAAAGGGATTCAACTGCATCAACCTGTCAGACGTTTTGCGGCCCCCAACCAGATCGCCAAGGACTTTTTTTTGCGATCCCTCATCCAGCAGCCCGAAATCGATATTACCATTTTGGGTGCACGAATCAAAGGCTTGCTGGATGAGAGTGTTGTCAATCCTGTAGTTAAACAGTCGACAGGCTTGCTGCACACAATTGATCCAATTCGCACGGAATTGATGCAAACCAATCCAATCTACCGGAACGAGGAGTTGGGTGTAAAGATGTTGCAGTTGAATACCTTTATTTTCGAAATCACGGCAGATATCGGGCAGCTTTCGACCCCAGAGCAACTTCCCAAAAAGCCAGGGCTCTAGATAAGAAAAACCAAACCCTTCCGTGATGCTGGTGGTAATCATAGCGTCGGCAGACATGACATTGGTTTCAAAATCATGGCTCAATCCCCGCTCAAACGCCACTTTTAGATTCCGATCTTTTACAAATGCCTTCCAGTTGTTGTAGCTTTTGATGTCAGCTGCACTGTTGGGCGGCAGGGTGATGGACAGGCTTCCCTCATCCTTAAAGAAAAGAGATAATAAGATAGCCTCTCCGATATTTTTGCGCCGAATCGCTCTAACAGGATACAGGGTCATCGGTTCCCGGGGTTCGACCGGCGGCGGTGCCAGCCTGTGATGATCGACGGTATTCGCAAGCAAATGCAAGCCATTTGTTTTTAAACCGGCATTTAGCAAAATATCGTAATCCCGCCCGTTAATGACACAGTAATGACAATCTGCCGGATATTCTTCGTTAAAATAGGCCCGGGGACGCCCATCTTCGGCAAAATCATGAATTTGCAGCAGAAGCTTGGCACCGTTTTTCTGCAAAGCTCTTAATATTTTCAGATACTGTCTGTTTTTCGCCAGGGTTGGGTTGTGAACATGAAGCACGTCGCAGGGACCGTTAAACCTTGAATGGATGGCCCCAAGAATTGTCTGAGCCACGTCATCCGGGTCAAATTGACCTTTGTATTGGCTGCTGTAACCAAGTTCGGGGATATGGACGAATCGGGCGGAAGAGGGCGTTTGCGGGGGAAGCCCGGTAAGAACAAGGGTTTGCCATTGGTCCGGGATGGCACCCAGTTGTTGTTTTAAAACCGTCGTGACCCCACCGGTTTTTAAATGATAATGGATAAAGGCGATTTTCATTCATTAAGCTATATCATTTTTAAGCAGAAGAATCCACGATCGGGCAGGGTGAGCCAAGGTTACGTCATTTAAGTAGGTGATTGGCTGAATATACGAAAGTTACTTGCTAAATGAAAATCATGAAAATTCCAAGCACCAAAAACCAAATTTCAAAAAAATTCCAAACTTATTCAACCGGGTTAGGATTTACTTTGACATTTTCTTGCGACCGGACAGGGTCGGGCTGGTTTTCACTTCGCTTTTTTTCTTTTGATTTTCGTGGCTTGCGTTCAAAAAATTGCAACTTGGTTGTGCCGATTTCAATGATATCAAGATCGTTTAGAATGGTCTCGCGCTTGACCTTCTTTTCATTCACTTTCGGTCGTGACAAACCACTGACATAGCTCAAGTAGAAGCCATCCGGTCTTCTGCTGATGGTTGCCGATGTGCGTCCAACCATAAAACCTTTAACGACAACATCCGAATCGGGATGTCTCCCTATTTTGGTAATCGATTTGCGGCACTTGTATTTGCCGCTGCCGCCGTCCAGGAAACTCAGGATACCGATTGTCTCAATTCTATTAGCGCTGACAGGTGGCCTGACCTCTTTCGGTTTGTTCTTGTTCACCATGGAGCGATACTGGCTTGTATCCATCACCATGGTTTTTTCAATTTCATCGGCCTCGTCATCGGGCACCTCTTCATCTTCAGAATAACAGAAAACAAGGGAATGTTTACCGATGTTTATAATGTCCCCCTGTTTCAGCCAATGGGAGCTAACCTGTTGCTCATTGACGAAAGACCCGTTTTTGCTCTGAAGGTCAATCAACACAAACCCGTCACCCACCGAGTCTATCTTGGCATGATGACTGGATACAGCCAGGTTGTCGATAATGATATCATTATTTCTTCGCCGGCCGACGGTTAGGGAATAGCCCTTTTGTAATGGATAATCTCCAAGCGCTTTGTCTTTAAAATTTAATGTTAACGTCGGCATATTCACTATCTCGAAATGCTTCGACTATTTTCTGCAGCAAAAAGCCGGCGGAAGCGAAGCCCTGGTTCAGATTTTATTTTTATTCGTTAACCTGAAAAATATTCTTTTAGCCATTGCCACAAGGCGCTTGAATTTGATCGGTGTGTTTTTGACCATTTTAACCTTCAGCACGATGGCCGTGATATTGTCATCGCCGCCGCGATCATTGGCCAGATGAACAAGTCTCCGACAGGCCGCATCAGACTCATTGCCGTCAACCAGTTGCTGGATCTCCTGCGGCGATGCTTTGTCGCTCAGACCATCGGAGCTAATCACCAGGATATCATCTTTAAAACATTGAATTTCATAAATATCTGCTTTTACCGATTCTTCTGTACCCATGGCCCGGGTCAACACATGTCTGAAGGCCTTGTCCAGTTTTTCGGCATTTTCCGGGTTAAGGGCTGCCTGTTCAGCGACCACAGTATGGGGAACTGACAGCAGCTTGATATTGCCGTCACGTATGAGGTAAATCGGACTATCACCGACATTGGCAGCAATGAGTGTAGCATCGGTGAAATACACAGCCGAAACGGTTGAACCCATCCCGCGGTATGAGCTGTTGCCAAGGGCTGCTTCATGAACGACTTTATTTGACAAATGGATCCCGGAAAGAAGCCGATTTGCTTCTTGGGAGAGGGTTTCATCGCCATAAATAGGATTTTCGTTATCAGCATTTTTTTTGTAGCTTTTGATGTAGTCTCCGACGGTTTCGACCACCAGTCTGCTCGCGACCTCACCGGCCAGATGGCCTCCCATGCCGTCAGCGACTACATAAAGCCCCAGGGTATCTTCAAGAAACAAGGCATCTTCATTTGCCTGTCGCTTTTTACCCCTGTCAGTAATGCCAGCTGATTCAATTACGATCATTTTGGTTTATAAGCTTGAAATTCAGACTATTGGTTTATATGTTAAAAGATCCTCGGCCTGGAGGTGTTGCGTAGATTGGTTATTGCATCCTGATGTCATTATCATATAGTACTAATCGATATTCGTCAAGAATTCAGTATATTATAAATTTTCACAATGACATTAAGCGGCACGCGAATATCAGATGAAGACGACCCGGATTCACCATGTGAGGCCAATCAACCCGGTATCGGAGCTTCCATCCCGGTGTGCCATCTTCAGATACAGCAAACCCGATCATTAAAATTTTACTTGGATATCAATTTCTTATATCGTCCATTTTGAGAAAAACATAAATTTTTTAATTATTTTAGGAGTCGGGAAGTTTTGTAAACTTCGCCCGGTCTGCCCGGGGAATAGCCCGTGCGAGCTGTAACAAAAGAGTACCGAATAATTACTCCGCCCTGAAAAATAGCATATTCAGGGTGATAAATAGTTTTTCGAAAACTGAAGTTTGTTTTTTAACCATAGGTCCGGCGGATTAATTACTTAATGCTGCGCATTTAATTTTTATGTTGTTCTCTTTTTAATTCATTATAGGCACTTGGGTCTAAAGAAAAATAGCAGCAGTTATATTACCGAAAGCATTAGCCATTTTTCATTTACCCTAAGATTAATTCAGTATTCATCAGCCTTTGTGCGATTCAGTTTCAATAATGATTAATTAATCCGCCCGGATCAGCGTCAAAATAGCCTAATACGCTTGCAAAGCGGAAAAATATTTTACCCACTCCTGATATCGTTATTTTTCAGGGCGGAGTAATTAGGAGAGATCATGCTTACCATCGGACTACTAAAAATCACGGTACAAAATATGCCTGGGGATCTACTACTGCCA
>PVMS01128939.1_pt1 | contig 11236 bp, 12 predicted proteins | sample 1853461 | NCBI WGS metagenome assembly PVMS01 (sample SAMN08582032, study PRJNA380276) | Marine sediment metagenome, whole genome shotgun sequencing project. | isolation source: ocean sediment barecode stripped | collected 2017
GGAAGCTGCAGGTACTGCAGCTTCCAGCACGCCGGCAATTGGCATCTTGAGTGGGTAGACGCCCGCGATGTCGAAGACCGTCTCCGGGGACGAGATGATCGATCCACCCGGGCCGAGTCCAAGACGTGTCGCCACGTTAGCGCCAATGACGCACTCGCCGAGCAAGCCCATCTGCCGGCCACTGGCGATTTTCAAACGGCGAAAATCAAAGTAATCGAGCGACGTACCGACGATCGGCGCACCCTGGGCCTGGAATCTGGTATGAATCGGAATGAAATTTGCGAGGCCCGTGGACAGCGCTTCGACAAAAGTCCGGTTTTCAATTTCCGCCGGTGATTCTGCGTGGAAATAGAGCGTATTCAGGACGAGTTCGAGTTCGCTTCCACGCGCGCCAAGTACAAGAGGTGTCTGGTTCGCGCGCGCAGTCAGTGCGGCCGCGCTGTCTTCAACGAGTAACCGGGTCGCCGCGGGCAAAAATAACATGAGCGTAATTGATGCGACGAGGATTCCACTCTTGAAGCGATGATGCGCTAGATAACGCCAGCCGAGAAACAATGCTCCAGTCATCTCTGACTCCTCGCGTCCAACGGTTTTGCGACGTTTCGCATGTCGAGCACGGAGTCGAATTTATTGAGCAGCGATTCGTCATGCGTCACCATCAACAACGTGCTGTTGTTGCGCTTCGCCTGCTCCACCAACAGATCGACGACGTTTTGCTTATTTTCCTGATCGAGGTTGCCGGTGGGCTCGTCTGCAAGCAACACTGGAGGATTATTGAGCATGGCCCGGCACACAGCGACGCGCTGTTGTTCACCTTGCGACAACTCGCCCGGCATTGCGCTTCGTTTCGATTCGAGGCCGACGTCGTGCAGCAATTTCGCGGCACGCTTTCGAATATCGGCTTTCACGCCACTGCCTGCGATATACCAGGGCAACATGACGTTCTCGATGACAGTGAGATAGCCGAGTAACTCGAAGGCCTGGAACACCTGCCCGACACTACGGATACGGTACTGGCCGAGTTCTTTGTCATTGAAATCTGTAATTACCTGATCGTTGACAATGATGCTTCCCGAAGCGACTCGCAGCGTGCCTGCTATTAGTCCCAGCAGCGTCGTTTTGCCGGACCCGCTTGGCCCGACGAGAGCTATGCTGGCGCCCAACGGAACCGTAAACTCCGCCACCTGCATGCCGAACGACGATGCCAGGTTCGGCCTGCGCCCCCGGTAACTAAATGCCAGCTCGCTGATGTTGATCATCGCAATTCAGAGCCTCTGCTCTTCGAGAATCTCCAGGCCCGTTAATTTCCAGACGCCGTCGATTTCGCTGATCTCGAGATTGGCCCGGTAACCATTCGTCCGCTGGTGGATGTGACCCCAATGGCCTACCGAGCCGGACACCTTCCAGTCACTTTCAATCGTCAATCGGTTGCCGTCGCGGCCTATCAATTCTGCATTGTTTACTTCGGTCGTCTTAACTTTGACCCGCGCGCCGCCCTGGTTGGCCAGCTCGAGACCTTTTTGTGTTTCGAGATAGATATCGGTGAGCAGTTCGCCCGAGACACTTTTCTCGAGTACATCGTAGATAACCTCTTCACCGCGATAATCGAAGGCGCGATAGACGTTGTGCAAAAGATCGCCAACAAGCTGCGTCAGGCGCTCGTCATTCATTGCGACCTGGCGATGCTGATGGAAAAACACGACAGTAATTGCCAGGGCCGACAGTGAAAATGACGACAGGGGCACGGACAGTGTCCGCTTCGTAAACAATGATCTCAGCAAGCCGGCGAGCAGGACGATACTTAATGCCAGCAACAGCCAACGCCCCCACCCTGCAACACTCTGTAGTACTGTCGGCGGCCTCTGAATGTCGGTAAGGGTTGGTAATTCTGGAAACTTGAGGAAGTTTTCCCAGCGAAGCGTGCTGAAACCCGGCTCGAGTATGACCGGTAACGGGCCGGCCTGGTCCACTGCGGCCGCAGGAATCGTCGGCGTTTTTTCGTTGAACAGGTCCCACTCCATTTCCACGGTTTGTGGCAGACCGTCCGTGGGAAAAACATAAATAACACCAATGGTTGCGGGCAGGAGCTCAAGGTCCTGGTTGTCGACGACAACGCTGCTGCGCAGTGTTCTTCTCAGGAAGTTGACCCGATCGACAATCCCTTCCACAGGCTCACCATCAATCTTCACCGGAAAGTGACCGCTCAGGAAGTCGACAACCTTAGCTTTTATCTCGTCGTGCCGTTCAGCGGGAATCGTCGTCTCGCCAGCCACCCCCAGATCGACATAGCGCTGTATGTCGGCTGGACGCACAATAATTTCCTTGCGCACTTCATAAGGTTCGACGTAAATGAAGCCAGTCATCGGCGAATAGTATTGGCGCCGCATTCCCCGTTCGGGAAATGCAGAGTACCAAGCGTCTTCCCAGTCCAGATTTACGGTATGACCGGTAACCAGGTATCTATAGTCGTTGACGGCAACGCCCTTATGGTAGAGCACAAAACCGATGTTGGCCACTCCCGTTACGCGTGGCGCGACAAGCGTCAGTGAATCGGGGCGTTCATCGAATGGAAAAACAATCGTCGCCCGAATTACTACCGTCGCCTCGTCTTCCGTCGTCGGTAACGCTTCGCCAGTAATCTCGTCCCGAAGCGGGCGGGTTGCAGGTCCAATTTTGGTAACATTCCCGACCAGCCTGGTGTTTCCATCCAGCACCGGCATATCTTCGCTTACGAACTTCGGCAGCCTGTCTTTTAGTGGCGTTTCTCCATAATCGAGCCGTTGATACAAGGCATCGGGTAGCAGGTTACGAAACGCGCCAACATCGTTCGAGCCAATCTCGAGTTCCAGGCGAACGTGATCGTCTTCAACGTAGTATTCGGCAATGGTGTCCGCGAACATCGCCTGGCTGCGCATGATGGCATCGGCCATCGCCGTTCCGGGGTACGGCAGCATCAACATGGCACTGACTACTAACGCTCTTTTACATAAAGTTTGCATCAACCGAATGGATAATAAGCGTTAGCACCCTGCAACTCCAACCCCTAAATTGAGGGGAAAATCTTTTCCCACTCATCACGACTGATATGTTCCTTCAGTTCGAACCGGAGGTCGAGCATATCGCTATCGTATAGTTTACGTTCAGAATAGAATTCGCTCCACATCCTGTTGATATCATCACCACTTGCGTCGTGGACTTCAAATTCCTTCGTCAGACCCTTGCAAGGTCTTCTTGATTTGTTTGTTATGGGCCTGCGTTCTCTTCTTCACTGTTTTCAGCGTGGCGAGAGCCTCTTTTTGCTCATCGCCTTTTGGCATGACCTGCTTCACGTTATTTTTGGAATCGGCAATGTAGTCGAGAATGCCCGCCGATCCTCCGCCGAGAAGCAAAATTGTCATTGTTGCTATTAGCCTAATATTTGTTCCCGGTCAGTTCGCTTGAATGTACGCGATCGCGGCACTCATCGCTTCGGTGCGCGCATCAGATATTTGTGTCCATTCATCTGCCGTTGTTATCGCAATAAGTGCGTGCTGTCTTTTCGTTACCAGTTGTTGGCTCGCCTGTATTTCGCCGTACATCTGCGCAAGAAATTTGTCAAATTCTGCACGCATTGTATCGTAGCTGCTGTGCAATTGCCTCGCTTGCTGGTTTCTCTCGGAAATACTTTCACGCAGGGCCGCAAAATCCGTCGCCAACTCATCGACCAGGCGAATCGCTTTTTCCTCCCGTTCCGGGTCATCGATAGCCGCGCGAACTTCTGTTCGTAGGTCCTCGAACGCCTGTGCTTGGACATCAGCGGGTGCAATTGCATCCTTGCCACCACAACTGGCAAAGATAGTCACGGTGGCTCCGATCAGCAGTACAAGCATGAATGGATTTTTGAACCTGGACATGATTTATTCTCTATTTTTTTGATTAGCGAGCTCCAATCTCATGTGCACTCAAGATGTGCTCAGCGGTACTCTCAGCTCAGTTTCAAGCAATGTACCGGCTGGAACATTCAAGCTCTCACCACCATTAAGTATGGATGCACCGAGGCCCACATTAACACCAGTTTTGGCGCCGGAACTTCTACCGCCGAGGAATCGGGGGCAACCGCAATCTCTTGAGCAGTCGCGACACCGCTATCTAAGATGATTCCGACGTCCAGGCGGTGTGCAATTCAGGTCTTGTCCGCCCGGCGCACGGAAATGGCTACTGCCTCCGTAATGCGAAATCGGACTTCATCACCGACGTCGACGAGATCGAGCGGGACGTCGTCCGCGACTTTAATTGTCCTCGTGGTGCCGTCTTCGTAACGGAGTGTGGCAATCCTGTCCGACAGATTCAGCGACTCCACGGTAGCGCTGACCACAAACGTCTCTACGCCTGTAATGCCCGGCTTTCCACCGAGTGGCGCGAGCTCGACCGCCATTCCTTCACCTAAGGTCGGCGTGCCAGCGGGCACAACCACAATTGCGATCGATTCCAGGTATTCAACAACGATGCGGTCTCTCGGTTCGATCTGGTCGAAATTTGCGACAAGGTCATCAACCGCTATTGTGAAGCGATCGCCGCTGGCGTCGATCACTTTCAGCTCCCGTGCTTCCTTATCCACTGCTTCAACGATGGCTGCGCTACGCACGGTGCTCGTAACTACGCGCCCGGGTTTCTGCACGCTCTGCGTCTGGGCATCTGCGATAGGGGCACCGGCCATCAGCGTCACGCTCAGGAACATCAGACATGACAAGCCCGCGCGGAAGCGTCGCCTTCGCAGCAGAAAGCCGGCACCGAGCAGGAAGAATCCAGACATAGCAATCGCGGGCCACACGCTAGCCGTGATGGGCAATTCGGCGACTTCCTCGATCTCAAGATCAACGAGGAAATCCGCCTCGGTGACGAACGCGACTTGCTCGATATCGGGTTTGGCAAACTCGTTTACAGCGAGGTAGATCTTGATCTCCTGACCTCGAGTCAGGTCACCGACGCGTGTCCTCCTTCCGTCCACTATTATTCTGTGCGACGGGTCCGGCCTGACAACAAACGTCTTGCCGGTGGCGGGCAGTCGCAGTGTAACGCTACTTCTTGTCGAGCGGCGGACCTCAGCCCTGAACAACCCGAAGAGTTCGCCGTCGCGCTCGACGATGCCTTCACAGGCCCCCGCCAGATTCGGAAATCGTTCAAGTGCTTCGGGCGTCGGTCGAAAGTCTTTGCAACTGAGTGCTGACATTTCCTGCGCAGCGGCTGTCGTGCCGATGAGCACAGTCGCGAGAATTAGCAGAATGGTTGTTTTTTTCATGATTGTTCTCCTACTGTCGTTGACGAATTGATGGCCGGCGCCCGTGAGTCTTTTTGATTTTCCAAGCCGTCTCTCCACTTTAGAAGCGTGGCGCGAACGATAAATCGCTGCGGCGCGGGGCCGACGAAGTAAAACGGATAACAGGTGATAAGCGTCAGCATCGTGTCCTCGGTCGGGTCAAGCACGCTGACGTCCAGCGGGTCGACAATGCGGAGTTCGGAAACACGAAAAGTGCGGCTGCCGCGAAGTGTCGTTACTTCGATTTCCGCACCGATCTCAACGTCCTTCAAACTACGGAAAAACCCGTCCCGGTGCCCGGCGATTGCAATATTGCCGTTGCTCCCAGGCAGCGCAGTTCCGCTAACATGCCCGGCGCCCCGGTTCAGCGCCGTGCTGCTAAGCGAATCGAAGACTGGCACATCCAATCCGGTGGCTGGAATGCGCAGTGTGGCCAAGGTGGTTCCGGTATCCCCGGACAACGAACGTTCGTACTCTGCCTTACGCTCCTCCGACCAGCTCAACTGTTCGGCCGGAGCAACGACAAGTTTCTGGATGCGCTCGAAATCGGCAACTGCAGAACGGCTATGCGCTGCGCCGTCAATCCACACCAAGCCTGCCAGAGCAAGCAGGACCACTCCGGTAAGGAGGCTTACTCGTTCCGGTATTTTTGAGTGTTCAGCCACAGGCTAACAAGGTACCTGAAATTCAGAGCCAATTCTCACAAAATTTGGCGTCGCAGCTTGCGCTATTCGTACTCGTCAAATTCAACATCTGTATTAGCACCTGCGTCGATGTCATTAACTATGTAGACCACCGTCGTGCCCTGGTATGCCGGTTGGTACCAGATGCCACCACAATAATAGTAAGTCACGCCCCCCCGAACCCGGGTGACATTGCAGCCATAGGGCAGCGAGTTCAGCTGCATATTTCTGTGAACCCTTCGACGCCTGCGGCGGCGGGTACGCCTGCCTACACCGGCAACGCTGGTGGGGCTGGCGGGTCTGCCACGTTTCGCGTGCGCGAGCGTTGATATCGTCAGACCGGCGACCAGAGTGCCGAAACTTGCGGCCAGGAGTGAATTGAGAAAGTTGCGGCGTCGCATATGCAGGCTCCTGATAATAATTAAAGTTCGGGAATAAACTTGATTTCGGTCGCACCATCCGGCGGCACAAACTTGAATGAGTCACTGGAAAACCTTGGACTGGTATCCCATTCCAGGAATGTCACAAATCGTGGGGCGCCAACTTCCCACTTGGAACTTAGTGCCATTTTTCTCGGTAGGGGACGACCGTCGGTGGCGATCCATATTTGCATATCTACTTCCGGGCCTCTTACGGCGATATGGTCGTGTACCTCGTTACGAAACAGGCTCGTGCCCAAGTATTCGACATCGGTCCCTTCTTGCGCGACGAGATCGGAAAAATTCTGCGTTATCAGTTCCAGCAGAGGCGCTTTGATCCCCAGGTCATTCAAAGCGAAATTGACCGCGTTTTCGAAACCGTCTGGAATTGGCCTCTTCGCATAGAAATTGCGGCCACTGTTAAATACGGTAAGAACACCGTTATCGAAGAAGATCTCACCCGTGAATTCGGAGTTTCGATTCGTCATTCGCAACTCCGAAGGTTTTCGGACACTCATCGAAGCATCGTATGAATGCTCAATTATCTGCCCGGCGCCAAGGCTTGCATCGGCATAGGCATCACCGCTCAGCACGAAACTGTCAAGCTTGGCTATTTCGGCGCTCATTCGTGCCAGCAACTCTTTAGGGTCAGGCTCTTGCGCAAGCACACTTCCGGAAATCGCCGTACCGACAATCAACGCGACACAAAACAATCTTTTGAAAATACTTAAGTTTTTTCCAGACATAATCAGAATACCCATGTGTAGCCAACAACTGGACCGCTTTGGGTCATGTCCCAGGCGTAGGATGGCAGGTTGTCAAAATCGTCAGTGAAATAGCGATAACCGAGATTCAGCGACATTCTATCGCCGAAACGACGATTAGAAAAGAGCGCTGTGTTGATGCTTGAGTCCGAATCGCCGGCAAGAATGATTTCCTTTGAGTTCCCACCTGTAGATTGCGCGTTCGCGGCGACACTGCAAAGCGGCATGATCAGCGCGACGAGCATGTAGCGGCTCATTTTGTGGAGGTACTTTTTCGTGCCAGATATTTTCACCTGGTAACACCTTGAAAGTAATTCATAATAATTCTGTGAACGACGGCTGAAAGCGATCGATCATCCTCCTGCGCCAACCGTTCAAGCTTCTCTAACTCCGTATCTGTAACAAATGAGACGATCCGATTGGAGCGAACCTTACGTTGATCAATGCGTGGCCTGCCACGCATTGCTTTGTCACTCTTGATGTCAGCCATCATTTTCGATTGTACCCTCGACCGCGTTGCTACTCTGGTATTATTGTTGCCAAATAATTCCAGTGACCACATCACAAATCGTTCTGGGGGGAATGCGGTGTCGATTGAGTTGCCACAGTTGATGCTCGATCGGGGTTTCTCGGATATCGACGAGTACGCCGACAGCATTGAATGGGAGCTCGACTTTCGCCAACTGGAAGCGGGTCCTCTTCGGATCCGTGCAGCACTGCTCGCGACTAACCAAACTGTAGCGATGCGTAGCGAACTGAATCGTGCGTTTCATCAGGCGGGCAAATCGCCGACTACGATGTTGACATTCGGATTGCCCGACCCCGACGCAGGTGAATTCAGATGGTGCGGCAGACAAGCTCGCGGCGGCAATCTATTGAATTGTAATCTGGGCAGTGGATTCGAGGGCGTCTCTCAAGGTGGATTCGGCGGATTCGCTATCTCGTTCACAAAGACGCAGCTACAGGAAGTGTCTGAGCTCCTGGAGTTGAATGTTAAATTCCACGACATAATCCGCGCGACCGAGGTTTGGTACAACGCAGACCACCTTACAGACGCGCTAAGACAAAGACTTTTTTCGGCACTCGACAGCGTACCGAAGGTCAAGTGTATCGATACAATTGAGCTGTTTAACTTCTCGGCCGCTGCGCTCCTGCTAGAGTTCTTGTCACAACAAGGTGCCACCCACATACATGTACCTCATTCGTTTCGACGCCGCGCACTACGAATGACGATAAGATGGCTTGACGAGACTGATGAACTGCCGTTAACCGTTCGGCAGTTGTGCCAGGAGACAGGGTTTAGTGCGCCTACTCTTTATAGGGCGTTCATGGATGAATTCGGAGTTGGACCCAAACACTATCTGCATGTCAGGCGCCTCGCCGGCGTCCGAAGCGATATTATTTCGCGGACGGGCGAAAATTGCATATCCGACATAGCCAATCGATGGGGCTTCTGGCACATGGGGAAATTCGCTGCCGACTACAAAACACAGTTCGGCGAACTGCCATCCGATACTCGCCAGAACGATTTGTGATGTGGACACCGGAATTATTCAGCAACAATAATGCCAGTCAAACATTAGGAGTACTCTCATGTCTTCCAGAATAAGGACTAATCACCGCCCTGGCGGCCATTGGGTTATTGGCTGTAGCCGCCCTGACGGTCGATATTGACGTTCATTTTAATGATGTCTCCGCACAGTCCGGAACAAGCGCCCCGTCACCAACCGGAGTAGCAAAGAATCTGGAAGTGTATTACCCGGGGACAGAAGCACTGGACCCGGACGAAATGCGGATTGTGGCCCTGGGCACGGGCATGCCCAGCCCAAGGCCCAAGCAGGCTGCAGCGTGCTTCCTGGTCGAATTGGGTAACGGCGACAAGTTTTTCTTCGATATTGGCGCCGGCTGTCACGAGCGAATTGCTGCACAGAAGATTCCGTACGACTTCATTGACAAGGTCTTCATCAGTCACCTGCACGTGGATCACTACGGTGACCTGGCCTCATTCTGGCTTGGCGGGACGACGATGAATCGACTGACGCCGCTGCGCATCTGGGGCCCGAGCGGACACACGCCCGAATATGGAACGGCCTATGCAATGGCAAGGATGCAGGAGATGTACGTTTGGGACATCGGAACACGAGCTGGCTTCATTGATTTCAGGGGCGGTCAACTTGAGATCAACGAATTTCCCTATGAGACGGACAACGAGGCCATCTTTGAAGAAAACGGTGTCGTCATCAAGAGCTTCCCGGCCATCCACGCGATAGATGGTTCGGTGAGCTTCATCCTCGAGTGGAATGATCTGACGTTTGTTTACGGTGGTGATACGGCGCCCAACAAATGGTATATCGAATACGCCAAGGGTGCGGACGTTGCAATCCATGAGTCATTCCTGGATCCAACACTTTTGGTCAGCAAACAAGGATTCGCTCCACTTGAGGCACTCAACGTTGGCACAGTAGCCCATACATCGCCAGCCCAGTTCGGCAAGGTGATGTCTCTCGTCAAACCCCGCTTAGCTGTCGGCTACCACTTCCAGAATGACTTCGATACCGAACCGGTAGCGCGGAAAGAGATTCGTAAGACATACGATGGAGAGCTCGCTCTGGCCCAGGATTACATGGTGTTCAATGTCACCAAGGACGAAATCAGGGTAAGAATGTCCGCGATCGATGAGGATATTTTCCCGTCGCCACCGCTCAAGCCAAAGAACGCGCCTGATGTGAGCAAAATGATTCCAATGTCGGATTTTGTCCGGTCGGGACACCTCACCTTCCCCGAAGTCGTCCAGCCGATCTACGACAACATCAATGAAATTTATGGCACGGACTACAAACTGCCGGGTGAGGATTAAGCCCGCGTAGCATTTCGGCTTAACAAAGGGAAGTCATGACGCTTGAGCAAATTTCTTACCTCGGCGAGCTCATTGCAGCGCTTTCTGTAATCGGTTCCCTGGTCTACGTAGCAAGACGCGTAGGCCAGAATACGGCCATGATGCGAGTCAAAGCAGCTAGTGAACGGTTACAGCGAGAGTACGACATCGCTGCGCCAATGATTGGGAGCCGCGAGATCGCCGAGATCTGGCTAAAGGCCGCTACGGAATTCGACAGCCTGGACGACATTGATAAAGAACGCATGATGGTGTACGAGCGGCGCGCAATTGCACTCTGGCATCATGTGTATGTCCTGCGTCAGCAGAGATTATATGCAGATGCAGAATGGCATGAGGCGAAATGGATGATTCGCAAATTTGGTCAGCGTCAAGCGAATAGGGAAGCCTGGAGGGTTGTTAAGGAAGCATTTGAGAAACCCTTTCAGGTCTTTGTAGACAACCAAATCGCACTTGGCGACCGGCAGGATTGCGACTGATTGCAGATTTATCTGGAAATCATCTGATTTATTGCTCGCCTTTTCGAGGGCGGCCGTTCAAAGGATAGGAATCTGGGGAAAACGAAGTCAGATAAAAGACAACCGGTGCATGTAGGCAACGTGTAGGACCCGGACGAGTGAGGCAAAAATTTGGGGTATTTGCCGCCTACATAGTGCCTGCACGAAAAATCCGCGGCCCCGGGCGAGCCGCTAACTTGTTGATTAAATGGCTCGCCCGTTGCTTAAATTGCACTACAGCGCATAATGATGCACAACGCAATCACGCAAAACTCCCGCAACTCTTCGCGGAGTCCGACGCTAATCAACTGAAATGTCTGACGAAATAATTGCCTGAGTACGGCAGTAATCTGGCAGATGCATTCTTCACTACCGAAATCAATCTGCCTTTCAATAAATTGCGTCAGTAGAGCACTGCCTGGGGTCGGCAGTGGTCCAAAATGCTACTGACCAACCCATTGAAAGCTCCATGAAAATTTCGAAAAGAGCTTGATTTACATGTAGACTGAGTCTCACCGCAGTCACTATATTCCGGCAAGCGGTCTACCAACTATCAAACTTTTCACGCGCGGAAAAAAACAAGCAACTACAAGAAGGATCCGCCGATGAAGAAGCTAGCCATCAAAAGGTGGGACGAATTGGAAGATCGCGTTCCGGCACACGCGATAGTCGCCGATGTAGACC
>PVMS01142177.1_pt1 | contig 11236 bp, 7 predicted proteins | sample 1853461 | NCBI WGS metagenome assembly PVMS01 (sample SAMN08582032, study PRJNA380276) | Marine sediment metagenome, whole genome shotgun sequencing project. | isolation source: ocean sediment barecode stripped | collected 2017
TGAGAGTGTTTTTTTTTTTCTTTTCTCGCTGGTGATTGCCATTGCCCTGGTAAGTGCGCTATTGACCCCCTTTAACAACCTGGTGGGTTTGCACCTGGAGTATGGTGATGTTTTCCGCTGGTACATGATTCCCTCATTTATTGTGCTGGCGGTGCTTGTGGGTCTGCTCAGTGGCAGCTATCCCGCCTTTGTGCTGGCCTCCTTCAAACCGATCTTTGCCCTGAAAGGAAATGCCAGTGCAAAAAATGGAACCACGGTGCTGAGAAATGCACTGGTAATTATCCAGTTTTCCATTTCGATTATAATTATCGCCGGAACCCTGGTCATTTACTGGCAATTCAGGTATATGACCAACAAGGACCTGGGTTTTGATAAGGAGCAATTGGTGGTAGTGGAACGGCTACATCCCCTGGGTGCAGGGAATGAGATCCAAACCTTTAAGAAGGAATTGCTTTCCCACTCTGCTATAATTTCGGCCACCAATTCAACTGCCTACCTGGGGGCCCCCAACAACAACAATGGCTATAGCATCAAGGGCCGGCCACCGGATGAAGTGGTGCTCTTTTATACCTTCTGGACCGATGAGGATTTTATGGAGACCTACAAATTTGGATTGTCCACACCCGATAGCCGCTATTTTTCAGAGAAGTTTTCCAGTGATTCCTCAGCCTGCCTGGTGAACGAGGCAGCAGTGAGGAAGTACAATCTGGAGGATCCGCTCAACCAGTCCATCATTAATGGGATGGATGACCCCGACAATGCCCAGGAGTTGAGAATTATTGGGGTGATGGAGGACTATCATTTCCTGACCCTGAAACATGAAGTGGGTGCCCAGATTGTCATTTTAAAGGACAGGAACTGGGATTGGTCGGGTTACCTGACCGTTCGCCTGGCGGGAGGAAAAGAGAACATTGAAGCCGGACTGGCACATATCGATGAAAAATGGCAGGAGTTTACCAGCGACCAGCCCCTTCAATATTTCTTCCTGGACGAGGAGCTGGATTCCTACTATGCAGAAGAGAAACGCACAGGGGCGGTAACCATGGTATTCTCCATCCTGGCCATCTTCATTGCCTCGCTTGGACTTTTCGGGCTTACTCTATATAATTCCCAGAAGCGGATCAGGGAGATTGGTATTCGCAAGGTAATGGGAGCTACCGAAAAAAATGTGATCGCTGTGATTTCAAAGAGTGTTGTAATCGCGGTAGGGGTTTCCATCTTGATAGCCATGCCTGTGTCTTACTTTATGATGCAGGACTGGCTCAGGGATTTCCCCTACAATGTGGGCTTCCAGCCGGTGTTATTTATAATGGCTGCACTTCTGGCCATAATAATTGCCATGGTGACCGTTACCTTCACCTCGCTGAAAGCTGCACGTATCAACCCTGCCCTGGCCTTGCACTATGAATAAACACACCAGATTTTGAGGCTTTCTTAATTAAAGACAGCTTTCTCTTTCAGAATACGGAAAAAGCCGGCATCTACCCAGTAGATGTCGGCATTTCCATTTCCGGGGGAGTTGTTCAATGTCTTCAGATTATCATAGTTCCAGTCAGCCTCTTCAATTTTATTGGTGCGGGTGGCCATAAAGAAGAAGGCTGTTTCATTCTGGATGTTTTTGGTGCCTTATATATAGTAATAGATGCAAAGATCCGGTTTTACCCCATGCGGATGCAAAATCTATCCCTGATATTTTGATTTGAAGCCCGAGCTTGCGAAATTAGAGCTTCATTTAAAAACCTGATCCCATGAAAAGAAGCATCACATTGTTCATCATTGCGCTGTTCTCGGTTGCTGTCATTGCACAGGAAAAAACCAGCGATAAGGAAATGATCCTGAAGACTATTGAAAAAGCCTATGTTCAGGGTATTCAGAATGTCAAAGAGATTGCTAACATAAAGAAGGGATTCCATCCTGGCTTTAACCTGCTGGGAGTGGATCAGAACAACCACCTGACCAAGTTACCCATCTATACCTGGTACGATTTTGTCTTAACCAGGGAAGCTGCTGGAGAGCAACCGGATGTGGAAACCACCGCCAAATATCCCCTGGTGGATATCACCGGAAATGCTGCTGTTGTTAAGGTAGAGCTCTACAAAGAGGGAAAAATGATCTACACTGATTACCTGAGCCTATACAAATTTGAGGAAGGCTGGAGGATTGTCTCAAAGATTTACCACCGCATGTAGCTGATGTCGATGGCGATATCCCGGAATACAGAGTATTAGCCGGGATGGAAACCCAGGATATAATACATATATTGTCAGAACATAGTACCTAAACTACCTTACCCAATATGAAAAAGAACCAACTATTTACCATCCGGGTGGCACTTACTGTGGCCCTGGGGGGATTCCTTATGGGATTTGATGCCTCCGTGATTTCAGGCGTTGTACAATTTATTGAGCCGCAGTTTGATCTGACTAAGCTCCAGCTGGGATGGTCGGTGAGCAGTCTCACCCTGATGGCCACACTGGCCATGTTGGTCTCGGGTCCCATCAGCGACCGTTTGGGCCGAAGGACGGTACTTAAATATGCAGCCATCCTCTTTTCCTTATCAGCTGTGGGTTCAGCCCTGGCACCAAATTTTGTCATGCTGGTGCTTGCAAGGATGTTAGGTGGCATTGGAGTGGGAGCCTCCCTGATCATTGCCCCGGTTTTTATAGCGGAGATCTCTCCACCGGAGCGAAGGGGACAGCTGGTATCTTTTAACCAGCTGAATATTGTGTTGGGTATTTCTGTGGCCTTCTTTACCAACTACCTGATCGTCAGGCTGGGCTCCTCTGAGGAATCCTGGGTACAGACCCTGGGGATCGCCGAGCACAACTGGCGCTGGATGCTGGGACTGGAAACCATTCCTGCGGTGTTCTATTTCTTCGCTCTCTTTTTTGTCCCCCGAAGTCCCCGCTGGCTGATGATGAAGGGGAAAGAGGATGAGGCCATGGTGGTACTCAAAAGGGCCAACGATGGTGAAGCCGCGGAGCTGGAGTTCCGGAATATCAAGCAGAGTATGGAGAGCGGATCGGATAAAAAGAAGGTTGCCATCAGGGAATTGTTTAAACCAGCGCTCAGGCTTGTACTTATCATTGGACTGGGTGTGGCTGTGTTGCAGCAGATCACGGGGATTAATTCGGTGTTCTTCTACGCACCAATGATTTTTGAACAGTCGGGTATAGGTACCGATGCTGCCTTTTCCCAGGCCATACTGGTTGGTTTAACCAATCTGGTATTCACCATAGTTGCCATTCTCTTCATTGACCGATTTGGGAGAAAGTTCCTTCTGGGCATTGGAATGGCCGGGATTGCCATTTTTATGTTTGTGCTTGCAGCAGGATTTAATTCAGCCACCTACAGTCTATCTGGAGAGGTGATTGAATCTTTTTCGGACGATATTGATAAGGAAAAGCTCTCCCAGATTCAGGGCGAGGTCTTCAATAGCGATGTGAAATACAAAGATAAACTGAACGAAATTCTTGGGCCCTCCACCGTGACGGCCCATCAATCAGAACTTATCGCCGGGGCCATTGATAGTAATCCATGGTTGATCCTTATCGGGATCCTAGGATTTGTGGCCTCTTTTGCGGTTTCCATTGGTCCGGTGATGTGGGTGCTCTTTTCAGAACTGTTTCCCAATTGGATCAGGGGACTTGCCATATCCTTTGTGGGCTTTGTCAACTCCGCGGTCTCTTTCTCTGTACAGCTGATATTCCCATGGGAACTGGCTACTCTGGGGACTGCCGGGACTTTCCTGATATACGGAATTTTTGGTGCTCTGGGACTTGTCTTTGTACTGATTATGGTGCCGGAAACAAAGGGGAAATCCCTGGAAGAATTGGAAAAGATTCTGGTTAAATAAACACATTTCAAAATGAAAAGGCGAAGTGTTTTCATAGGTGATACACCTGTGAAGGTAAATGAAGCACCTGTCGGGGGAGCATTTGTTGAGCTGGATGGAGAACGCTTTTATAAGATCTCCAATGTGGACCGGATGCCCGATTTTTTCATTAGTTTGGTAAGTGCATCCGACCAGTGGATGTTTATCTCCAGCAATGGTTCCCTCACTGCAGGCCGAAAAAATTCGGAAAGTGCACTTTTTCCCTACTATTCCGAAGATAAGATACACGATTATCGTGGAATAACCGGAAGCAGGACCCTTCTGCTGGTTCGGGAGGGAGAAAAGATGAAGCTATGGGAGCCCTTTACAGGAAGCGCTGACACCTATGCCGTAGAAAGGAACATCTATAAGAACCAGTTCAGCAACAAGTTAATTTTTGAAGAGATCAATGAGGAACTAAAGCTGAGCTTCCGTTATGGCTGGTACAACAGCCACCGCTACGGCTTTGTGAAGCATTCCGTTCTTTTAAATACTGGATCCGGATCGCGACAGGTGGAGGTCCTGGATGGATTGCAGAACATACTCCCAAGTAGTGTGAACTCCGGACTTCAGTTGAGCTCCAGCAACTTGCTGGATGCCTACAAGAGGCAGGAGCTGGTTTCAGGAAGTACCCTGGCCATCTATCGCCTGAGTTCTGTGCCTTCAGATGCTGCTGAACCCAGTGAGGCCCTGCAGGTGAACACAGTCTGGTCCGAGGGTCTGAATCCTACTTCCATTCTGCTTTCCAGTCTCCAGCTGGATGCATTTCGTTCGGGATACCCGCTGGATCAGGAGTACGATATCAAAGCCACCAGGGGAGCCTACTTTATCCATGCTTCGCTGGAGCTGGAAGCAGCATCCCGGCATCAATGGAACATTGTCGCAGAGGTAAACCAGGATGCCGCTGCAATTGCCACTCTGGTGGATATGCTCTCTTCGGGCACACCGGCCGGAGAGTTATTGCAAAAGGATATTCAAAAGAGCAGTGCGGACCTGGTCTCCTTACTGGCCTCTTCTGACGCCCTGCAGTGTACAGATGATGAGTTGACTACCACCAGACACCTGAGCAACGTTCTTTTCAATGTGATGCGGGGAGGTATTTTCACAGAGAATTATACAATTCAGTCGGATGATTTTCTCTCTTTTGTTACCCTGGCTAATACAAAGCTTCTTCGGGACGCAGAGGAGCTACTGGAGAACTGTGATACACCTATCCAGTACAGGCTCTTGCTGGACCGGGCCAATGCCGGTAACAATCACAATCTGATCAGATTGTGTTATGAATACCTGGCACTGAGCTTTAGCCGCCGACATGGGGATCCCAGTCGTCCGTGGAACAAATTCTCTATTGAAAACAGGAAGGAGGACGGCAGCAGAAAACTTGATTATGAGGGAAACTGGCGGGATATTTTCCAGAATTGGGAGGCCCTGGGCCTTTCATTTCCTGGCTATATGGAGAGCATGATCAGCAAATTTGTAAATGCATCCACCGCTGACGGCTACAACCCTTACCGGATTACTCGCAATGGAATAGACTGGGAGGTCCCGGATCCTTCAGACCCCTGGTCAAATATTGGCTACTGGGGGGATCACCAGATTATCTACCTGCTTAAGTTCCTTGAGATTTCTGCAAACCATCACCCGGGCCGGCTTCAGGCCATGCTCTCCCGGGAACTATTCTCTTATGCGAATGTTCCCTACCGGATCAAACCCTATATGGAGCTGCTCGACAATCCGCACGATACCATTCTCTTTGATGCGGAACTTGAAGAACTCATCCACAAAAGGGTAGATGCAGTGGGTTCGGATGGAAGATTGGTCTGGGATCAAAAGGAACAGGTCCTGCTTGTGAACCTGGCAGAAAAACTCCTGGCTACTCTGCTGGCTAAGCTATCAAATTTCATTCCCGGAGCCGGAATCTGGATGAATACCCAGCGGCCCGAATGGAACGATGCCAACAATGCCCTGGTGGGTTATGGTGTTTCCATGGTCACCGCCTATTACCTACGTGCTTTTATAAAGTTTTGCCGGGAGCTGTTTGGAAGTTCCTCGCAGGAAACCGTAAAACTTTCTTTAGAGGTGGCAGACTTTTTCATCCACATGAAAGAGGCCCTGGAGGCCCAGATGAAAGAACCGGAAAGGATGTTAAGCGACAGAGGCATGAAAGTGTGCATGGATCTTTTCGGTGAAGCAGGCAGTGAATACCGTCAGGCCATTTACAAGCAGGGATTTTCCGGGAAGAGCACTGAGATGGGAGTAGACCAGGTGCTGGACTTCTTTGACATGGCCCTGCATACACTCGATCAAAGCATCTCATCCAACAGGCGTGACGACCAACTCTATCACGCCTACAATCTGATACGGGTGGATGGTGATCAGCTCTATCTGCGGCGGCTTTATGAGATGCTGGAGGGCCAGGTGGCGGTTCTTAGTTCCGGCTTTTTAAAGCCCGAGGAGGCGCTTGACCTATTGGACGCCTTGAAGCGTAGCAAGCTGTTCCGGGAGGATCAGTACTCTTACATCCTCTATCCCAATCGTAGCTTGCCATCCTTTCTGGAAATGAATATCATCCCGGAAGGGGAGGTGAATCGTTCTGTCTTACTTCAAACACTGATAGATCATTCCGATGGTCGGATTGTGGGGAAGGATATAAATAATATTTATCACTTCAACACAGCTTTCAGAAATGCCGGCATCTTAAGGAGGGCACTGGACAAGCTGCCGGAAAAGTACTTCGCACTTGTTGATAAGGAGAGAGACCTGATTCTGGATATCTACGAGAAAATTTTCGATCATCAATCCTTCACGGGTCGTTCAGGTACCTTTTATGGTTATGAGGGACTGGGTAGCATCTACTGGCACATGGTCTCCAAACTGCTTCTGGCGGTGTGCGAAACTTACTACAGAGCAGCTGAAGACGGAAGCAAGCCGGAGCTGCTTGGCAGGCTGGCGGCTCACTATTACGAGGTCAGGGCCGGAATTGGATTGAATAAGGGCCCTGATGTTTATGGGGCATTCCCCACCGATCCCTATTCACACACACCGGGAAACAGGGGGGCTCAACAGCCCGGGATGACCGGCCAGGTGAAGGAGGACATCATTGCCAGGTGGGGAGAACTGGGTGTGTTAGTAAGGGAAGGGTGCATCAGCTTCAATCCCATTTTGCTCAGAAGAGAGGAATTTCTTTCAAGTCCCCAGGAATTCTTCTATCTGGATGTCTCAGGTGTTCGGAAGAGCATGCACCTTGAGAAGGATACACTCGCCTTTACCTATTGCCAGCTTCCGATAAAATACCACCTTTCGGAAGAGCAGAAAATTGTATTGCACTTTCATAATGGAGAAGAACGGGAGCTAATTGGCCACACCATGGATCCGGAACAGAGTGCCCTGGTAAGCAGCAGGAGCGGGGAGCTTTCGCAAATAGATGTATGGCTCTTACCAGGCTTATGATAGGGCTGGGGACAGTTGCCAACTACTCCTCAATGCCGAATCTGAATATTGTTTGAGAGACGAAGAGCTCACCTGGCCGAAGAACGGCACTGGGGAAATCGGCCTGATTGGGAGAATCGGGGAAGTGTTGGGTCTCCAGACAAAATCCTGAATGCTGCCGGTAGCTTTTGCCATCTGACACCAGAGAGCCGTCCAGAAAATTCCCGGTATAGAATTGCACTCCGGGCTCTGTTGTATGAACCTCAATGAAACGCCCTGTTTTTGGATCAAGTGCTTTGGCCGCCAGTATCTTTTCTCCCTCAGATCCATCAAGAACATAATTATGGTCGTAGCCCAGAGGCTCGCCGCTTAGCTCATCGAAACGTTCACCAATTACATTGGGTTTCCGGAAGTCGAAGGGAGTGCCTTCCACATTGGCAAGTTGGCCAGTGGGGATCAGTTCATCGTTTACAGGTGTATAGCGGGAGGCATTGAGATATAATATATGGTCCAGGATGGTCCCTTCTCCTGCCAGGTTGAAGTAGCTATGGTTGGTCAGATTCAGGACTGTGGCTTTATCTGTTTCAGCTTCGTAGGTAATAAAGAGCTGATCCATTAGCAATTCATAGGTCACGTTTACCTTAAGATTACCCGGGTACCCTTCCTCGCCATCCGGACTCATATAGCTAAGTTTAAGTGCAGAGCGCTCATCACAGCTAATTATCACAGGCGACCAGACCATTTTATCAAAGCCTTTCAAACCTCCATGCAGGCTGTTGTTGCCGTTATTGGCAGCCAGGCTATAGTCTTCGCCATCCAGAGAGAAACTTGCTGAGGCTATGCGGTTGCCGTATCTGCCTACGAGTGCCCCAAAATAGGGATGACCATCCAGGTATTGTTCCAGATTATCAAAACCCAGAGTTATATTAGTTGTCTTGCCATTCTTATCCGGGGTATAAATACCTGTAATGATTCCTCCGTAATTGGTAATTGTAATTTTTATATCCTTTTCGTTGCTCAGGGTATAGAGCATGACCGAATCTCCTTCCGGACTTAAACCAAAAAAGGCCTTCTCCACTTTGCATTTAGGATTTTTTTGCTCCTCTTCTGCATCGGATTTCTTCCCGGATGTGCATCCGGAAATCAAAAGAATGAGTGCAAGAATCAGTGAAAGACCCGTAATCAGTGGGAACTTTGATAGCTCGTAAATTCGTTTATTCATTGTATTCAGTTATTAACGATTAACTATTTTCAAATTCAAGCCTTTCTCCACGCACCATTTCATTAAAGAGGCCATCCTTATATGCAAGTCGTCCATTTACCCATGTGTGGCTCACTTTTGAGTGGAAGGTCTCTCCTTCGAAAGGGGACCAGCCACATTTGTAATGGATGTTTTTATGGGCCACGGTCCATTCCTGATCCATATCCACCAGTACCAGATCAGCTTTTAATCCAGGCTTAATAAATCCACGATCCTTTACTCCGAACAATCTGGCCGGGGCATGACACATTTTCTCCACCACCTTCTCCATGCTGATTTTTCCCAGGTGCACCAATTCAAGCATGGCCGTCAGCGCATGTTGTACCATAGGTCCGCCTGAAGGCGATTGGAAATACTTGCTCTGCTTTTCCTCGATGGTATGAGGTGCATGGTCGGTGGCAATCACATCCACCTTATCATTCAACACAGCAGCCAACAGGGAATCGCGGTCGTGCAGTGTCTTTACGGCAGGGTTCCACTTGATCAGGGTGCCTTTTCGTTCATAATCCCCTTCATGGAACCATAAGTGGTGAATGCAAACCTCGGCGGTGATACGCTTTTTTTCAAAATCAGTGCCCTGCTGAAACAGTTCCAGCTCTTTTGCAGTGGAGATATGAAGCACATGCAGACGGGCCTTGTGTTTTCTGGCCAGTTCCACTGCCAGCGAAGAGGAAAGGTAACAGGCCTCCTCACTTCGGATCAATGGGTGCTGATTTACCGGGACATCTTCACCATAATTCTGGCGGGCCACTTCACTGTTCTTAACAATTGTAGCCTCATCCTCACAGTGGGTGGCAATCAGGCTAGGCGATCCGGCAAAGATCTTTTCAAGCGCATCCCTTTTGTCTACCAGCATGTTTCCGGTGGAGGAGCCCATGAAGACTTTAAGCCCGCAATTCTTTGCAGGATCGAGTTTTTGAATCTCTTCCAGATTGTCGTTGGTGGCTCCCAGGTAGAACGAGTAATTGGCCATGGAGACCTCTGAGGCTCTTTGATACTTCTTCTCCAGTTCCTCAATGGTGGTGGCCTGCGGCTTGGTATTGGGCATCTCCATATAAGAGGTGATTCCCCCGGCCACAGCAGCTTTTGATTCGGTGGCTATTTCACCCTTGTGGGTCAGTCCCGGCTCTCTGAAATGGACCTGGTCATCGATTACTCCCGGTAGCAGGTACCTCCCGCCAGCATCGACCACCTCCGCCAGATCCTGTTCTGCACCAGGTTCTCCCGTACCAATTGCACGAATGATCCCTCCCCTGATAAGTACAAAACCATGACTGATGATCCCGGCGTTTACAATCTTTGCATTCTTAATCAGGTAGTTATTCATGCTTGAACTTTTTTATACCTTTTAAACCAGCTGCGAATCTTTAATCCGATCACTCCAAAAATGGCTTCGCTGACAATTTTCCCTGACATTTTTGAGGTACCCTCCTTGCGATCAGTGAAGATAATGGGAAGCTCAAGGATATGGAAACCATATTTCCACGCCTTGAATTTCATTTCGATCTGAAAGGCGTATCCCTTAAATTTTATCTTATCCAGGTTGATTACCTCCAAAACCTTACGGCGGTAACATACAAAACCTGCTGTGGCATCACGCACTTTCATGCCCGTGATCATCCTTACATAGACCGAGGCGAAGTAGGAAATCAGTACGCGACTCATGGGCCAGTTCACTACGTTTACGCCGGAGATGTACCTGGATCCAATGGCCACATCGGCCGAAGCGTTTTCACAGGCATCAAATAAGCGGGGCAGGTCATTGGGATTATGAGAGAAGTCGGCATCCATTTCACATATATAGTTATATTCCCGATCCAGGGCCCATAGAAAGCCTTTGATATAGGCAGTTCCCAAACCCAGTTTTCCGCTGCGCTCCACCAGGTGAAGTGACCTTGTATGCTTTGTCTGTAACCCTTTGATCCGCTCCCCGGTGCCATCGGGCGAATTATCATCCACTATCAGCAGGTGTACCTTAATAGGTAGCCCCAGGACCATTTCCACAACCCTGTCAATATTCTCAATTTCATTATATGTAGGTACAATGACCAGTCGACCACTCATATTGTCTTGCGTAAGAAACAAAATTACACCATTTTTTGAAGTTTTTGTTAGGCAGCTAAAAGTAAAGCACTATATTTGCAGCCCGTTTGGAGAAGCGGTGTTCATTGAAAAGTGCAAGTGTAAATTCTGATTATCAGCCGAATAAGATTTTTTATGAAAAAAATCAAATAAATGTTTGGAGATTCAAATTTAAAGCGCTTATCTTTGCATCCGCTTTTACAAGCAGTTGTTCATTGAATCACGGTTGAAGAGGAGTTTTTTCAGAGCGAAAGCCGAGGAAAAAAAGTGAAGAAAGATTATTGCAGATTAAGATAAAGTTTTTATCTTTGCAGTCCGCAAAAACGAAAGTGAAACGGAACAAAGTTCTTTGAAAATATTGAAGTAAGAAATAGGTAAAGAAGTCACCTAAAATTCCAAATGAATTTATAGGAGTGAAGAATCCTTGAGCATATTAAATTTTTTTTACAACGAAGAGTTTGATCCTGGCTCAGGATGAACGCTAGCGGCAGGCCTTACACATGCAAGTCGAGGGGTAACGATGTCTTCGGACAGGCGACGACCGGCGCACGGGTGAGTATCGCGTTTGTAACCTACCTTTAACTGGAGCA